>Ga0210397_10000346_pt1 | contig 32988 bp, 32 predicted proteins | sample IncBWH2OmetaG_FD_160126 | JGI IMG/M metagenome (GOLD analysis project Ga0210397, IMG submission 160126) | Forest soil microbial communities from Barre Woods Harvard Forest LTER site, Petersham, Massachusetts, United States - Inc-BW-H-2-O ...
AACGGACAGAGAAAGAAAAACGATCAAGTATATCGGCATGTTCCAAAGGTTGGTGACGCCGGCGCAGAGGAATGCCGTGAGAATGAATGCGAGAATGGGAACCAATGCTTCCAGAAAAGAGATGCCAAGCCTCTGCAGGAATTGCATGGACGCTCGCAGTGGGGAAGTGTGTGGCAATGAGCGCGCCGAGATACAAAGGGAGACAGTGACATTAGACACCGGCGGCGAGAAATAGTTCCCTGTCGAAGTGATTGGGGCGCGATGGGCAAGGATGTCTTCTGCTGGGATGACGGACAGGGTTCCAGGTGGATGCCAGACCAGACCATTTGTTATGCCGCGTTTCGGGGCGAAGGCGGCCGAGCTTAGACGAAATGGAAGGGGCAAGCCCTCTCTTACGAACGTGTTCGAGCGTGAGGCTTGTGTGGGCTGGCCTTGCGCTTGGCTTTGCGGCGGACTTTGGCGGGGCGGATTTTGCGCATAGCGGCGTTGCCGGCGCGATGGCAGGCGCGCCACATATACCAGCTGGCGACCGTGCGATAGGGGCGCCAGCGTTCTCCGAAAGCGAGGAGTTCTTTGGGTTTGGGCTTGTGCTTTTTGCCGTACGTGATGGACCAGCCTTTTTGTATGCCGAGGTCGTGGATCGGAAGGACGTCGGGGCGGCCGAGGCGGAAAATCAAAAACATTTCGACCGTCCAGGCGCCGATGCCGCGGACGGAGGTCAGTCGCTCGACGAGTTCTTCGTCGGAGAGTTTTTGTGCGTCTTCGAGTGTGGGGACTACGCCTTCGATGGTTTTCTTGGCGAGGTCTTTCATGGCGACGGATTTTGCGCCGGATAGGCCGGCTTTGCGGAGAGCGGGCTTGCGGATTTTGAGCATTTGCTCCGGCGTGGGAGGGCGACCGTTGGAACCGAGAGCTTTGATGCGGCCATAGATGGTGGCGGCGGCTTTGCCGGAGATGGATTGATAAGCGATGGCTTCGAGAAGGGCTTCGTAGGGGCTTTCGAGTTCATCGGCGCTCATTTGGAAAGGTTGCGTTTCGGCGATCAAGAATTTCAATTTTTCGTCGCGCTCGGCGAGGGACTTCATGGCTTCCGCTAAGTCAAAGGGCGGTGGGGGCGGGGCGGCGGTCACATGGGCTCCAGTCTGGAAACGGAAGAATAGATTAGCAAGGTCGTCAGCAAAGACAAATGGGGGTTGCAGGTCACGTTGTGGGCGAGTTTCCGACTACGCGCTTTTTTCTGAGAATTGCGAAGAAAAGATGTTTACTTCGCACGCAGATGCCGGACCAACTGATCGCATTCCTGAGCCATTTGAGTAAGACCACTAGCATCGTTCAGTTGCGGGAGTGAAATCCACAAATCGCGCAACTCAGCGGCCGTGCGAGCCGCTGGACGGTAACGTACATGATCAAGCGCCCGAATCAACTGGATTGTTTCATCGTACTTCTCCCGCAGCGGCGCCTGCGGAGTTGCGTCTTGGTTCCACCACCCCTTCTTAAGGGTATGGCCCGTGGCTTGCCAATACGCCAAATCATGGCGCAGCCGCTCGGTCAATTCCTGGCCGGCATCTTCTCCTGCTGCCTCCTCAAAAGCTCTGATCAGATCCATCGAATCGTAGGGAACCGGGGGGTTATCCAGGATTTTCCGAATCGTCGGCAAAGCTGAGGGGCCCGTCTTTCCTAATGCTTGAAGCGCCTCCAGCCGAGCATCATAGACATCTTTGTACACGATTTCTTCCAGTCGCTCGGCCCTTGCCCCGCGATCTTCTAACTCAACGATTCGCGCGAGAGCATCTTGCGTTTGCAAAACGTTTCTGACGCGTTGATTTAGTCTGGGCAGGTCCATTTGCGATCTCTGCCAACAGTTCGAGAGACTGCTTGGACCTGGATTCATCCATTGCTGAAAGCAGAATGGCTGGCCATTATCGATCCAGATGACGGATAGCTTGAAACCGCCGTAGGGGTAAACTGGCTGCCAATTTGACATCGCCGGATAGGTCGCTGCCCGGAGAGGTGTGTCCTGTTCTTGTCGCCGTTTCAGAAACAGTACCATCTTCGATCCGAGAGGTTGTCGGGGAATTCTCCCGCTCACTCCATATTCGTCAGTGTGGTCAAAAGGCTCTCCTTCCGGATAGCGCGAAATCGGTAATGCGTCACTCTCTGGCTTTAGGGCAGGCAATTCGAGGATGTCCCCGGTCATTAAGTTGCCTTTCCAGGACTCCTCAACAGTAAAAACATCATCTGTCGACGTTGTTTCCACGAGCACGATATGCGTCGCGTGCCATACGCAGGAATCAAGATTAAATGAGGGCCGAATTCCGGCGAGAACTGAATGAACGGCAATCAACAGGAGAATTACTGAAACTGTCGGCAAGAGTTTTAGCCGGTTGGACATAGATAGCCTACCCATCGAATATAGCAAAAGAGCCGACGAAGTCTAAAAGGACGTGGTGGACTGGTGGGAAGTTCGTTTGAAGTGGAGAGCCTTTTTTCGGGAGTGGCGGGCGCGGAGGAGGCTGGTTACGAGAATGATGGCGGCGCAGGCTTCGACGAAGAGCTTGCCGCCGTCGAACCAGTCGATGGGGGCACCTTTTAGGTCGGGGTCGGTGAAGAGGGAGTGCCAGAAGAGGGCGACGGCGCCAAGGTAGACGGAGAAGTGGAAGGCTTTCCAGGTGCGGCGGCCTAGCTGAATGCGAAAGTAAGAAGTGATGACCATGAGGGCGACCGTGCAGAGCGCGATGGCACCGATGGTGTTTTCGAGCGGTTGCTGCGGGGAGTGGACGGGGTAGACGATGTCGAGGACGCGAAATTTTGGCGATTTGTTGAGGAGCAGCGGGAGGGGATGGAGAAGCGTGATAGCGAGGGCGAGGTAGCCGGTCCAGTTGTGGAGGCGGAAATAGTTGAAGCGGTGATGGGGCCAGTTGCGGACGGGGCTGTAGCGGAAGGCCATCATGACGCCGAGGAGCATGTTGATGGTGATGGCGCCGACAGCTGTTAGACCGATGTAGGCGGAGAGATCGAGGACGGTGATATTCATCGTGAGAATGGGAGTCAGTTGCCCTCGCGCAGGTTGTCCATTATCCAGCGAAAGTGGATGAGGCGGATACAAAAACTGGACGTACTACGTAAGAGCTTCTTGGTTTCTGAAAGCCGGGATGTCAGGATGCGCTCGGAAGAATGAGTTCTTCCTTTGTGTTGAATACGAAGTTCACGAGTATCCATCCTGAGTCGGTGCGATATATCACAAATTTGGCGAAGAGAGGCCCCTTTTCGAAATTCAGGGCCAGGTACAGCACGCGGGTCGTAGGCGTGATGGTTCGCCCGCTAATTCGGTCGAAAGACTTGTATGCCCCATAGTAATCCTGCACCTGCCGCAGCACGTTTGATTGGCTGATTGCGTCCCTACTGCCCTCGATAGAACTGCCTTTCAGCCAAGCTTTAATTGCTGCCTCAGGACCGTCCGCTTTGTAAGCATCGAGCCCGGAGACGATAATCTTCGGGAGATCATCAGATGTAGCCTGGCCGGCGGCACTACTCCCGAATGACGCAAAGACACAGAGCAATAATCCGATCGAAAGTATGGAACGAAGCCCTACTGAACACATCGAAGTCACCTCATTTTGAGTTTTACCCCGTCGATTTCGCAGAGGATAGCAGGAATCTGTTTGCCATAGGATGAATTCGTAGTCGGTCTTCGTATCAGATGATTCGATAGAGAGAAGCGGGTACCCATGGAAGTGTATGTTAGGATTGGGAGTTTATGCAGACAGGAATTATTGGACTACCACGGGTTGGAAAGACCACGCTGTTTCGAATCTTGACGAAGGCGAACGTCGAGGGGAAGGGCGGAGGGTCGGCTACGCACGTTGGCGTGGCGAAGGTGCCGGAGCCGCGGCTTTTGGAACTGGCGAAGCTCTATAACCCGAAGAAGATTACCTATGCGACGGTACAGTACGTGGATTTGGGCGGGATGCAGAAGGAGAAGAACCGCGACGCGCTGGCTCCTTTGCGCGAGGTGGATACGATTGCGCATGTGATTCGGGTGTTTGATGATCCTTCGGTGCCGCATTCGGAGGGGAGCATTGATCCTTTGCGGGATGCGACCAACCTGGAATTGGAATTGATTCTTTCGGATCATGACCAGATTTTGCGGAGGTTAGAGCGGTCGGAAAAGGATTTGAAGAAGAAGAGCGATCCGGTTTTGCTGGTGGAGAAAAGCGTTTTGGAAAAGTGCAAGGCGCATCTGGAGTCGGAGAAGCCTTTGCGTGAGTTGGAGTTGACGGCGGAAGAGCGGAAGCCGATTGGGGGATTTTTGTTTTTGTCGGCGCGACCGGTGCTTTATGTGCTGAATTTGGGCGACGACGAGGCGGACAAGTTGGATACGGCGGTGGAGCGGCACAAGTTGAGCGCGCTGCAAGGGAAGCAGAATTCGGCGGTGGTGGCGATTTGCGGGCGGCTCGAGGCGGAACTGGCCGAGATGGATGAGAAAGAGGCCGCGGAACTCTTGGCTTCGTATGGATTGAAGGAGCCGGGGTTGAACCGGTTGATTCGCGCGACGTATGACTTGATGGGATTAATCCAGTTTTTTACGGCGGGGGAGCCGGAAGTGAGGGCTTGGACGATTCGGAAGGGGTCGACGGCGCAAAAGGCTGCGGGAGCGATTCACAGCGATATCGAGAAGGGCTTTATCCGGGCGGAAGTGGTGAAGTGGAGCGATCTTTTGGCAGCAGGGAGTATTGCGGCGGCGCGGGAGAAGGCGCAGGTGAGGTTGGAGGGGAAAGAATACATTGTGCAAGAGGGGGATGTGATTTTGTTTAGGCATTCCGGATAAGAAGAAGTAATGAAGCAGGGAAGTGAAGAGGTAAAGAAAAAGAAGGAAAAGGAATTAGCACAGAGAGCGCAGAGGACAAAGAGAAAGACGCACAAAGCAGATTCCTCGCTTCGCTCGGAATGACACCTTGGCTGGGGCGAGCGCGCGGCTGGGGCGAGCGTAAGCACAGGCTGAAGCCTGTGCCACTTAAAATGGGACATGATTTGGCATTTCGGGTGGGGTTAGCGGCGGGGCTGGGTTTGGTCGCGGCGGCTGGGAATTTGGTTGGCGGGTATTTTGTGGTGCGGCGGGATTGGCCGCGGCGGTATTTGCAGTATTTTTTGGCGCTGGGCGCAGGTTACATGCTGGCCGTGGCGTTCCTCGATGTGATTCCCGAATCCATTCATTTGTCGGGTGAGCAGGCGCTGGTGTTTGTGCTGCTCGGTTATTTTCTTGTGCATTTGTTTGAGCACACCATTGCTCCTCATTTTCATTTTGGGGAAGAGACTCACCATGAAGAGGTGAGCCACCACCACGCGCGAACTACCGTTTTGCTGGGATTGACGATCCACACTTTCTTTGACGGGGTGGCGATTGCGGCGGGGTTCCTGGTCTCGGTGTGGCTCGGCGCGATGATTTTCGTGGCGGTGTTTTTGCACAAGCTGCCCGAGGGGTTCACCGTGGCGTCGCTGGTGCTCGCCAGCGGGCAAGGGCGGCGCAACGCTATCCTCGCGTCGGGGTTGTTAGGAGCAGCGACGCTGCTCGGAGTTTTGCTGACTAGCGTGCTACAGAGTCAATTGAAGTACGCGCTGCCGATCTCCGGCGGAGTGACGGTTTACGTCGCAGCGACGGATTTGCTGCCGGAAGTGAACCGTGAGCCGAATTGGAGGATGGCCCTGCTGGTGTTTGTGGGAGTGGCCACGGTATTGATAATGCAGCGTTTATTCCACGTCTAGATTCGTACTTTCTTCGCCCTGCCTTCGCCTAAACGCCAGATAAACATTTGCAACTTTAAGAGCCCGCTGGGGTTCGATAGAATGTGGCGGCTATGGCCAGGTCGGACGTCCAACTGATGCTGGACGTGAAGGCGGGCGACGAGCAGTCGTTCGAACTTCTCCTTCAGCGCTACAGGACACCTCTTGTCAACTTTCTCTACCGCATGGTTCGCGCGCGGGAAGAGGCGGAAGACTTGGCGCAAGAAGTGTTTTTGAGAGTGTATCGGGCACGGAAAGATTATGTGCCGAGCGCCAAATTCACAACATGGCTTTTTCGGATCGCGACGAATTTGGCGTTGAACTCGGTTCGAGACAACCGTCATCAGCGGATGGAAGTCTCACTGGATGCGCCGGTGACGATCGATGCGGAAGACGGCGACGAGAAGCCGCTCGATATCGCCGAGAAGCATCCGAACATCGAGCAGTACCTGGTGGAGGAAGCGCGAAAGAAAATGATCCGGCACGCGATCGATAAGCTGCCGGAAAAGCAGCGCGCGGCGGTGCTCCTGCACAAATATCAGGAGCTGGATTATGGAGACATTGCAAAGATTCTCGAATGTTCGGAGAGCGCGTTGAAATCATTGCTCTTTCGGGCGTACGAAACGTTGCGAGTGGAACTAGCCCCCCTCGTGGCGAGGCACGGGAAGTAGAGGAACTGCAACCCGTGCTGTGAGGGAAGTAGTAGTTGACCCTGGGTAGAGAAGGAAGGTTGTTATGAGCTGTACGAGAATGGAAAACAAAATTTTGGCGTACGTGGACGGGCGCTTGAAAGAAAGCGAACGGCTGGAGATGGAGAAGCATGTCGCGGCGTGCGGGGCGTGCCAGTTGCGCGTGAATGAGTTTCGCGCAGTGACGTCGTTGCTCGATGAAGTGCCGCAAATCGAGCCGTCGCCGGCGTTTGACGTGCGCGTGCGCGCGCGAGTGGCGGCAGAGCCGGTGAAACAAGGTTGGTGGGCGTGGTTTACGCCATCGCCGCGCGTTGCGTTTGCGGCGTCGCTGCTGTTGCTGGCCACGGTGTGGATTGGTTCGCGGCCAACGGATCGTACTCTTACGGCGGCGGACGAGGCGCAGATCAATCAAGACTTGCCGGTCCTAGAAAACTTTGACGTGCTTTCGGATTTCGGAGCACTGACGGATTTGCCTCAGCCGGTACAGCCGGATGACACGGGAGACAGCAACCCGGATCAAAACCAGAATCAGCCGAAGAACGACGGCCAGAATCAGACGATGTAATCGATGAGAATTCGACTCCAACTCGCGGGATGTTTGCTGGCGATGGGGCTCGGCGCAGTAGTAGCCGCCCCTTCGATGGCGCAGCGCGGCCACGTTGCACATTGGGCGCCGCAGCAGCATACGCCTCCGAAATCGCAGAACCGACCGCCGCAGCACCAGCCGCCGCCGCCGAAGAATGCGGCAAGACCGCCGCAAAACGGAGGACATCCGCCGAACGCCGGAGCGGGAAATCCTCAGGGCAATGGCCGGAACCGGCCGAACTACGTGCCGCGTCCTAGCCCCAATCCCAACAACAATCCAAACCGGCCGCCGTCCTCGTACACGCCGCCGCAGCCGCAGCGAAAATTCAGCGATTTGCCGCCGCAAGACCGGCAGAGGATCCTTGAGAACAACAACAGGTACAAGAATCTTCCTCCGGCACAAAGACAGGAATTGAGAGATCGCGCAGAGCAATGGAATAGGTTGACTCCTCAGCAGCAGAATCATATTCGCAATGAAGTGCTGCCAAAGTGGAAGCAGATGCCCGTGGAGCGGAGGCAGGCGATTCGGCAAAGACTGCGCGTGCTGCAGAACATGCCTGAATCTGCGCGTAATCAGCGGTTGAATGATCCTGAGTTCACGCGCGGAATGAGCGAAGAAGATAAGGCGACGCTGCGGGACTTGAGCCATTTGCATGTTGGTGGGGCCCCCGACCCGCCGGGCGAGTGACGGGGCAGATTTTTCTGTTTTTGTTCTTCAAGCACGATTCGAGCCGGGCAATTTATTTTCCTCGAGATTTTCCATCAGACAAATTGGCCGCTGTTAATTCCGCCCTGGCATTGACAATGCCATCAGCCGCACTGCATCGTGACTAGGTCACGTCGCGCGCATCAAACCAGGAGGAGGGAGCCATTCCCGTCTTGCCGCCGCGCTTTCGCGCACTGCAGCATCGTAACTTTCAGTTATTTATTGCAGGTCAGCTTACTTCGCTCATCGGCACGTGGATGCAGACGACCGCGCAACTGTGGCTGGTCTACAAGCTGACGAATTCCGCCGCACTTCTGGGAGTTTTCGGTTTTGCGAATCAAGTTCCCATTTTATTTCTAGCCGCGCTCGGCGGCTACATCGGCGACCGCTACAACCGTCATTATGGCGTGATCTGGACGCAGATTTGTTCGATGGTGCTGGCGTTCGTGCTTGCGGCGCTGACGTTCGCGAACATCATCCAGGTGTGGGAGCTGATCTTCGTCGCATTTCTTGTAGGCGTAGTAAACGCGTTTGATGTGCCGATTCGGCAGGCGTTTCTTGTCGAGATGGTGGTCAAGGAAGACTTACCGAACGCCATCGCACTGAATTCTTCGATTTTTAATGGAGCACGCGTGGTCGGACCGGCGATTGCGGGATTTGCGCTGGCTTGGAAAGGGCCGGCGTGGTGCTTTTTTCTAAACGGAGTGAGCTTTCTGGCGGTGATCGGCGCACTCTTGGCGATGCGCATCGTGAAGAGGGAAACAAAAGCAGAGGCGGGTTCGCCATTCCAAAGTTTGATGCAGGGATTTCGCTTCGCTATGAGCGATTTGCCGATCCGCTCGACTCTGCTGCTTTTGAGCATGCTGAGTCTCCTGGGATTGCAGTACTCGGTTTTTCTGCCAATTTTTGCGAGTGAGGTTTTGCATCGGGGCGCGAAGGGATTTGGTTTGTTGATGAGTGCGGCGGGAGTAGGAGCGGTGCTCGGCGCGCTGCATTTTGCCGCGAGAACCAGTTACAAGGGATTGGCGCGGTGGATTGCGGCAACGTCGACGACTTGCGCGGTGGGATTGGTCATTTTTTCGCAGTCGCGCTACTTCTGGCTTTCGATGGCCGTGCTGCTGGTGGTGGGATTCTGCGCCACGGTGCAGATGGCGGCGACGAATACGACTTTGCAGAATCGCGTGCCCGACCAGTTGCGCGGACGAATCATGGCTGTTTACGCGACGATGTTTATGGGTGTTCAGCCGATTGGGTCGCTCATCGCGGGGGGAGTCGCGAAACATATTGGGGCGCCATATACGCTGGCAGTTTTTGGGACGTTGTGTTTCTTGGGCAGCATGGTCTTTATCTTTCGGGTAGTCATGCCCTTGCAGCGGCAGCCAGAAGCGCCTGCAACGGCTTAGGAGGGATTTGGGCGATACAGCCAGGCCGGTTTGGTGAGACGTTGAGCCGAGAGCGGAGCCGCAGAGGGTGAGGCAATCCCTTCCCCTTCAAAGTTAATTTCGTTCAGGATCGCGTCGACTTTGGAGCGCTGCGGGGCTAGCGAGCAAACCGGGTCTGTTGCCACGGCCTCTCCAGCTAGAAGAAAAGCTTGGCAGCGGCAACCGCCGAAATCCTGGGTGCGGCGGTCGCAGGTTTTGCAGGGTTCCTGCATCCAAGATTCGCCGCGGAATTTTTGAAACGCGTCGGAAACTTCCCAAATTTTTCGCAAACTGTGGTTTTTCACATTTTCAAAAGTGAGGCCGGGAATGACTTGCGCGGCATGGCAGGGAAGCGCGTCGCCGCTGGGCGTGATGAGCATGAGTTTGCGACCCCAGCCGCCCATGCAGGGCTTCGGATATTTCGCGTAGTAATCTGGAACGACATATTCAATCTTGATTTTTCCTGCGAGGCGTTCCTGCGCCTTCTTCAAGAAATCGATGGATTGTGTCAACTGCTCGCGCGTGGGAAGAAGCCCATCGCGGTTTGCGAAAGCCCAGCCGTAGTATTGAACGTTTGCGAACTCGACGCGGCTGGCGCTGGAAGTTTCGGCCAGAGCGAGCATCTCTGGGAGTTGCTCGATGTTGCGGCGGTGAATGACGAAGTTAAGCGTGACAGCGACGCGATGGCGTTTGAGCCATTCGAGGACACGGAGTTTCTGGGAATGAGCTTTTGTGCCGGAGATTTCTTGCGCGATTTCTTCGCGGGCGCCTTGAAAGCTCAACTGAAAATGGTCAAGGCCAGCTTGTACGAGCGCATCCAGTCGGGATTCGTCGAGGGGCAAGCCGGATGTGATGAGATTCACGTATAGGCCGGCGGCGCGCGCGGCGCGGATAAGTTCGAGGATGTCTGGGCGCGTTAGAGGCTCGCCGCCAGTGAAATCTGCTTGTAGGACTCCGAGGGCGGCGGCTTCCTGGAACACGCGGGACCAGTCTTCGGTGGAGAGCTCGGTGCTGCGGGCCTGCAATTCGAGAGGATTCGAGCAGTAGACGCAGTGAAGAGGACATCGGTGTGTCAGTTCCGCGATGAGGGCGAGAGGATTGGATGGCATTTCGTTCATCGAAATCTGTCGAGCACCGGCGATCAAGTCAAGAAAAGGCGTGGCAAGCCCGCTCCTGCAAATTATGTGCCTGCAGGCTCAAAGTCGAGGGCGCGCTCTTTTTGCAGCAGTGCTAAATAGCCAAGGATGTCTTGTTCTACTTTAGCTGGTTCCGCTTTGGAGTAGAGCTGCTGCAATTCCGTGATGATTTGTTGAACGGTGTGTTTGCCGTCGCAACGCTCGACAATTTCCAAGCTCGGGCCGTTCAGGCGCAGAGCGCGCTCGGGCATGAGCAGTGTGCGTGGCTGCTGAGTTTCTTCGTTCATGCGGCAGCCGGGGGCGAGGCGCGGCCGGTGGTTGAGATCAACGCTCATACGGAGCCTGCTTCTGCCGCCGGGCGAAAAGTGCCGGGAGGAGGCCAGCCAGGATTCACGTAAGAGAAATAGAGCGCGTCGAGTTGCGCCCAGAGGATGTCGCATTTGGCGCGCAGCGCGGCGTGGGCAAGGTCTTGTTGTTCGCGCGTGGTGGCATGTTTCACGACCCAGACGAGCGCGAAATCAGCGTCTTCGGGAGCTTGCGTCAGGCGCCCGGTAAAATAGTCGAGGCCGCTCGAGAGCCAGGGGTAGTGCTGGCGGAGTCGATCTATCCGCAGGGTGATGAGCTTCTTGGAGAAAAGCTCGGTAAGCGAGGACGCGACGGCCTCGAGGTGTGAGCGCATTGAGACGAAATCAACGTAAGCTTGCACGGCATAACGCGTAGCGGGAAGAATGCCATCGCCGCGAAGCGCCTGCCCGCGGGAAAGCCCAGTGGCTTCGACGAGCCGCAGCCACTTCTCAATTCCACCCGGTTTCACGCCGTCGCCATCGTGATCGAGGATGCGCTTTCGCCATGCGAGGCGGAAGGCAGGATCCTCACTTCGCGCGAGAATGGCAGCATCTTTGATGGGAATGCGGCTCTGGTAGTAGTAGCGATTAAGCGCCCAAGCCTGGAGCTGGCCTCGCGTGAGTTTTCCTTCATGCATCAGAGCATGAAAAGGGTGTCTGTGGTGATAGCGCTCTTCGCCAATAGCGTGAAAGCCGTCAATGAAGCTGGCTTCCGAAAGCAGCGGCCTGTCAGCGAGTTGGTTCATATCACGAGTTCCATTCCATCATAGGCGATTTCCCAACCGGCATCACGGACGATGCGCGATTCCTGACTCTCGTCATTCAAAACCGGATTCGTATTATTGAGATGAATGAGAACGCGCCGGGTTTTGCTCGCACGAAACGGCTGCCGAAGAAGCCCGCGGTCGCCCCATAACGGCAAATGTCCCATTTGCCGCGCGGATTTGCTTCCTTTTCGGATGGAGTTCAGTTCGTCGTCCTTCCAGAAAGTTCCGTCGAGGATGGCAAGATCGCTCTCCTCCACACTCCGCAACCACTGATCTCCTATTCCGGGCAGGTTAGGAGCGTAGAACAGCTTCTTTTCCTTGGAAACAAAGGTCAATCCGATTACGGCCTCTTCCGGAGAGAGGCTATTGCGAAGAGATTCGCTCACGTGATCCGGGAAGCTGCCGTTGAGCGGTATCGCTTTGCAGAAGAGACCGCTTTTCTTGTCCGCAGGCGAGGGCGGAATGAGGGGCACTAGGCGATCGAGCGGGAGCGTCTCCCATTTAACGGGAGGACTTGAGCGCGCCAGCACGCGGAAAAGCCCATTTTCTTCTGTCAATATTCGCCGGACAGCCATCGTCGAGAAAATCTGAAGCGGCTGGAATTCCCGCAGATGGAGCAGGCCCATCACCGCGTCAATGTCGGCGCTGGTGAGTACGACTGCATTGATGGGCGTGTTTCGTGATCCCGCGGGAGGCACAAAATCAGCCGAGGAGAGGATTTGTTGCCGAAGATCGGGGGAAGCATTCAGGAGAAACCAACGGGAGCCGTCTGTGGAAATTGCTGCCTGGGTTTGTGTTCTAGGGAGGGCTTTCAAGGTGCCGGAGCGCACACCCATGCACTGAACACATGCGCAATTCCATTGTGGGAAGCCGCCCCCGGCCGCGGAGCCGAGGACTTTAACGCGCATACCGGCACGCCGACAAATGACCGCTGGGCGCGGTCAAGGCTCTACAGCTCGGCGTTGGCGTACGAGCTAATTTCGCAGTTCAGATCAATCTCTTCGTGCTGCGGGGTTGTCCATTCCATGGTAATGGCTCCTAGTAAGAGACGAGATTCAAAATTCAACCAGTCCCAATTGTAGCACGATCCCTAGCCCAAGGGAAGAAGCCGGTCAAAAATGCCGCGCTCTGGCGGTGCGAGCAGGCCTACAAAGGGTAGAGATGTCCTACAAAAAAACCACAACCTGTAGTAGGGAAATTTCGATGTTTCCGCGATCGTAAGAAAACACAAATTTTTCAAAAGACCACACGTTTTTTCTTGACAACGCCAGAAACCAGCCTATTATGTGGCCAGAAGTGGGAGAGAGTGGTCAGTAGTAGAGTTAAGTAGAGCTTCTCCCGGGGCATTCCAGACGTTCTCGAGGGCAATCGTGAACGTGGGCAAATTGGGCGTCCAAAACCAGCCATTGAATAGGAACTATGAAGCTGCGGGGAAACTGTCCGGCGAAAGTCGACGAGAAGGGGCGTCTCAAAATACCCTCGGTGTTTCTAGATGAACTCAAGGAGTACGGCAACCAATTTTATATCACAAGTACGACGGGCGAAACGGCAAGAATTTATCCGATGAAGGTTTGGTCGGAAATCGAGGACAGGCTGGCGCAACTGCCGAGCACGCACGTGGCGAAGCAAAAGTTCCTTTTGCGGACGAGCTATTTCGGCCAACAGGCGGAACTCGATGGGCAGGGAAGAGTGCTTTTACCAGCGGTCCTGCGCGATGCAGCGCAAACGATGGGCGAAGTAGACGTTTTCGGGGCGTTGAATTATCTGGAAGTGATGAACCACACCCGGGTGCTCGATAAGTTGAAGAATGAGCCGTACACGGTTGCAGATGATACGGCACTGGGGATTTAAGAAGCAAAGAAGCAGGGGAATAACGAAGTAAAGAATTTCGGTGGGGCAGCGGGGCGAAGGGCTAAACAGATTGAGTGCGGCGCATACGCCGGTGATGTTGAACGAGGTGCTGGAATGGCTGGGCATCAGGCCGGAAGGAACTTACATAGACGCCACGCTGGGAGCCGGCGGGCATTCGGCAGCGATCGCCGAGCGGCTAACCTCAGGCAAATTGATCAGCCTGGACCGGGACGCACAGGCGTTAGAGTTGGCGCGGGAGCGGCTGAAGAGCTTTGGGGCGAAGGTGATGGTCGTGCAGTCGCCCTTCTCGAGGATTGCGGAGGTCGCACAAGAGTTGGGGATTCAGAAGGTGGACGGGGTCTTGGCCGACTTGGGAGTTTCGAGCATGCAGCTTGATCAAGGAGAGCGGGGATTTTCGTTCCGCGAAGCGGCCGCCCTTGATATGCGGATGAACACTGCCGATGAGTTGACGGCAGACGAAATTGTGAATCAGTGGTCGGAAAAGGAGATAGCCGACCTGCTCTACCGCGAAGCGGATGAGCACGATTCCAGAAGAATCGCCAAGGCGATCGTACGAGCACGGCCCGTACGTGATACCGCGCACTTGGCAACGACTGTAGCAGGGGCCCGTAAGCAATGGGGAAGGCAGAGACTGCATCCCGCAACAAAAACGTTTCTGGCGCTGCGGATCGCGGTGAATCGAGAGATGGAGGAACTCGGGCAGTTTCTTTCACGGACCCCTGCTGCATTAAATTCCGGCGGCCGCCTGGTGGTGCTTAGCTACCACTCGCGCGAGGACCGCATCGTGAAGCACGCGTTTCAAGAGGAAGAGCGTCAGAGAACGCTCCAAGTGCTCACCCGGCACGTGATCCAGCCGACCGAAGAAGAGAAGGCGAGAAACCCGCGTTCGCGAAGCGCGAAACTGCGGTGTGCAGAAAGAGTGTAGTTATGGTGCGCAAGAGAAAGAAAGCGGTAACGGCGGAATTTCACACCGTCAAGCGGATCGATAATTCGCGCCTGGTGCGCAACGTCGAGCCGGCAAAGATGCGGAATCTCTGGCGGACAGTCGCGCTGGGAAGCGTTGTGGCAGCGTTTTTCATGCTGTACATCTTCCAGCACTTTCGTTGCATCGATTTGAGTTTTCAGTTGGAAGACCTGAAAGGCCAGCATATGAAGGCCGCGGCTTTGAATTCGGAGCTGAAACTGGAAATCGCTGGTTTGCGAAATCCCATGCGCATTGACGTGATTGCGCGCCGCCGACTCGGCTTGACCGAACCTTTGCCGACCAATGTGCAAGAGTACGAAGCGCCCGACGGCGCGGAAGTGGCCGCCGCGCGGTACATGAGACCGAACCGGGCGCCGTGATTCCCGGCGTTGCTTTCCAATACGAAAAATTTCCCGTTCTTTTGAACTGCAAACCGGAGTGTTTGCCGACCTGAATCGCCATGCGACAAGACCGCGTCCACGTCCGTTTGCTCGTCATCGCCGGCGTGGCGTTCTTGTGGATGGGCGCTGTATTCGGGCGGCTGACTTACCTGCAACTCTTCCGGCACAGCGACTACCTTGCGCGTGCTCTGCGCCAGCAGCAACGCAGCTTTGAAATAACTCCTGAGCGCGGCGCGATTTATGACCGCAACGGACGGCCGCTGGCGATGAGCATTTCCGTGGACTCCGCATTTGCCGTGCCTTCGGAGATTGCGGATGAGAATCTCGCGGCGCGACTTCTTTCGGGCGTTGTCAACAAGCCTCAAGAGGAGATTGAAGCTCGTCTAGAATCCTCGCGGTCGTTCGCGTGGATCGCACGGAAGCTGCCCCCTGAAAAAGCTGATGCGATTAGTAAGCTGAACTTGAAGGGCATTTATTTGCAGAAAGAAAACCAACGGTTTTATCCGAAGCGCGACCTTGCGGCGCACGTGTTGGGTTTCGTTGACCTTGATGAAAAAGGGCTGATGGGCATCGAGCGCGAACTGGACAGCCAGATCCGGGGAAAGAGCGAACGGATCGTAGTGATGGCTGACGCGCGGCAGCGCTGGTTCGACGGCGGAGAAGCGCAGCGCGAACGCGGAGCCAGCGTAGTCCTGACGCTGGACGAAAAGATTCAGTACACCGCTGAACGGGAACTAGCTGCGGCGATCGCCAAGACGCACTCAGCCGCGGGTACGGTCATCGTGATGAACCCCAATACAGGCGAGATTCTGGCACTGGCGAATTGGCCGAAGTTCAATCCAAACAAAGCAAGCGACGCTCCGTCGGAAACGTGGATGAATCGCGCCGTGAGCGCGATCTATGAGCCCGGATCAACCTTCAAACTGATCACTCTCGCGGCGGCGTTTGATCAGGGGATTACCCGGCCCGACGAAGTGTTCGATTGCGAAAACGGCCAAGTTTATATCTCCGGCCATCGCATCCGCGATCACAAGCCATTCGGTCTGCTAACTGTTTCGGATATTCTCGCAAAGTCGAGCGACGTGGGCGCCATCAAGATAGCGCTGCGGCTCGGCGCTCCAAAGTTTTACGACTATATACGTGCGTTCGGTTTCGGCACGACTACGGGTGTCGAGTTGCCTTACGAAAGCCGCGGCAGAGTGGCCAGGCTCGAAGACTGGAAACCGATCTCCGTGGGTTCGATCTCGATGGGCCAGGAAATCGGCGTGACGCCATTACAGCTCATCAGCGCAGTATCCGCGATTGCTAACGGCGGCTTGCTTTACAAGCCGCAGATTGTCGCCGAATTGCGCCGCGGGGAAAAGGTGCTGCCTCCGGAAGAGCCTCTAGCGGCGGCAGAGCCCAAGCGCGCCATTCGCCCGGAGACGGCAGCGACACTACGGCAGTTGATGGAAGGTGTGGTCTTACACGGGACGGGACCTTTGGCCCACCTCGATGGGTGGACCTCCGCCGGGAAAACGGGTACGGCGCAAAAAATCGATCCAACAACGGGACGCTATTCGCCAACGCAATACATCGCTTCCTTCACAGGCTTTGCGCCCATCAACAATCCGGCTGTGACCATTCTGGTGTCGCTGGATTCTCCCGTCGGACTGCACGAAGGTGGAGACGTAGCCGCGCCGGTTTTCAAACGCATCGCCGAACAGGTTTTGGCGTATCTCGATGTGGCCCGCGATGTTCCACTCAATCCAAAGCTCATCCAGACCGCTTATATGAAGCACGCGAGCGAAGACCCAAGCGCGTTGGAGGACTTCTCGGCGGTTGATTTTTCTGGCCAGCCCGACCCACCCCCGGCCGCATCCCAAACAACAAAGCCCGATGGGGAGGAGCAACGCGATTCCAGGAAGCCGGTTTTGACGGTCGCCGTGGATCAAGGGGGAGATATCGAGGTGCCTGACTTTAGCGGAAAGACAATGCGCGACGTAGCGGATATCGCCTTGAGGCTTGGGCTCGATCCCGTGCTGGTTGGCAGCAATCTTGCAACCGAGCAATCGCCAGCCGCGGGAGCAAAGGTAAGACAGGGCGCGAAAATCACCGTGCAGTTCGGGACACCGCTCGAGAGAAAATCGAAGCCGCGCCCGGGAATCAGGAATTAGGATGAGAACTAGATTGAGCGAACTAGAAGACACCACCAACTCAAAACCGAACCGCGCCGATGAACGCGGGGAAAATTCATCGCCGACACGTGTCTCTCCTCGAAGTGTAAAGCTGAGCGATTTGTTGCAGGGGACCGAAGCGAGTATTCCGCGGTTGGCCCAGGGTTTGGAAATTCGCCAGATTGCGTGCGACTCCCGCAAAGTGGAGCCGCGTGCCCTGTTTTTTGCTTTGCATGGCGCGAAGGCCGACGGAAACGAGTTTATTCGCGATGCGGTTTCGCGCGGTGCGGCAGCGATCGCGAGCGAAGAGCCCGCTCCGGCCGCCATTCCATCGAGCGTGGCGTGGATTCAAGTGCGCGAGGCACGCAAGGCGCTTGCGGTCACGGCGGCTAACTTCTTCGGGCATCCTGCGGCAGCGTTGCAGCTTGTGGCAGTTACAGGAACGAACGGGAAAACAACAACGACTTCGCTAGTGGACGCCATCGTAAAAGCCTCCGGTGCGAAGACAGGCCTGTTCGGGACAATCGCGTATCACACACCGCTAGGCGAATATCCTGCGCCCAATACCACACCGGAATCTGTCGACCTGCAAGGATTTCTTGCGGAGATTCGCGACGCAGGCGGGCGCTTTGGTGTGCTTGAAGCAAGTTCGCACTCGCTCGCCATGGATCGCCTGTGGGGTTGCCACTTCACCGCTGCCGTTTTTACAAACCTGACACGCGAGCACATGGATTATCACAAAACGTTTGAAGATTATTTCGGCGCGAAAAAAAAGCTGTTCGAAGGAAACGGAGCAGGCGCGCCAGACGTGGCGGTGATCAACACGGACGACGAATACGGCAAGCGGCTGACCGGTGTAGCTAAAAAAACCGTTACGTACGGCCTCGAAAACGGTGCCGACATCACGACGAAAAAATTCCAACTGACGTTTAGCGGCCTAACCTTTGTAGCGCAAACGCCCAATGGCAAGGTGCAGGTCGCCTCGCCTCTCGTGGGACGCATCAATGTTTACAACATTCTCGCGGCCATCGGAGCGGCGCAGGCGCTGGGATTCTCCGCGGAGATCATTGAAGCCGGGATTCACAGTCTCGAAAGCGTTTCTGGGCGCTTCCAACGGATCGATCTGGGCCAGCCGTATTTTGTGGTCGTCGATTACGCGCACACGGACGACGCGCTCGAGAATCTGATTCGAACCGCCCGCGAGCTGAATCCCAAAGGCCGCATCATCACGCTTTTCGGATGCGGCGGCGGAAAAGACCGCACCAAGCGCCCCGTGATGGGAGAGGTGACCGGCCGGCTAAGCGACCTGACGATTCTGTCGAGCGACAATCCGCGAACCGAGGATCCGCTGAAAATCATCAGCGACATTATCGTGGGCCTTCAGAAAACATCTGGAAAATATTTGATCGAACCAGATCGTGAAAAAGCAATCGGAGTTGCAATGGACGAAGCGCGTGCAGGTGACATCGTTCTGCTAGCTGGCAAGGGCCACGAGAATTATCAAATTTTAGCGGACCGCACGCTGGAATTTGACGACCGAGAAGTAGCGCGGGGAGCCTTGCGGGAACGAGGTTACAGCGAAGCCCGGACGGAAATTGGCAACGGTGCGCCAAAAAACGGCGCAAAGTTTGGCACGTAGCGCGCTTGTCTAGTTAGTCGAGAAAGTGTGGCGAGGGCGCGCGAGCCAGTAGTCAACTCGCGAAAGGAGGAGCCCTCAAAATACGGTGAAAACAAACCGATACGCGGGGTCTCTGCGTAAAGCAAACCCCTTGAGGCATTTATGCGGTGGACGATTGCACAAGTGGCTGGCGCTCTGGGTGCTAGGGCGGGGGCGGGACTCGACCCCCTGGCCCGGTTGGCCGGCGTCTCGATTGATTCTCGCACAGTACGTGCCGGAGAACTGTTCATTGCCATCCACGGACCGCGTCACGATGGACACGATCACGTGGCGAGTGCGCTGGGGCGCGGAGCCATCGCGGCGGTGGTGGCGGAGCCGCAAACCGGCCGCTACGGCGATGGCGTCCGGAATCGCTGCATCGTCGTGGGCGACACTTTCGAAGCACTCAAGCAACTCGCACGCGCGGTGCGCGAAGCCTGGGGCGGGAAAATTGCCGGTGTCACAGGCTCTGTGGGCAAGACCACAACGAAAGAGATCTTGGCGGCACTGCTGGGCGCGAAGCTACGGGTCTTAAAATCGGAAGGAAATTTTAATAACGAGTACGGCCTTCCGCTGACCCTATTTCGCTTGGAAGAAACGCATCACGCGGCTGTGCTCGAGATGGGCATGTCGCGGCGCGGCGAGTTGTCTCGGCTCGCAGCGATCGCTCGCCCTGACGTCGGCTTGGTGACGCGCGTTGCGCCCGCGCATTTGGAATTCTTTTCTTCGGTCGATGAAATTGCGCTGGCGAAGCGCGAGCTTATCGAAGGCCTGAATGGACGCGAGTCCACCGCGGTGCTGAACGCGGATGACTCTCGCGTCGCGGCTTTCGGCGCATTTGCACCGGGGCGCGTGCTGACATACGGAATCGATGCGCCGGCGTTTTTTTCTGCTACAGCGATCGAAGATCGCGGCGCGCTAGGCTCGGCGTTTGACTACGTTAGTCCAGAAGGCCGGGTGCGGCTGGAACTTCCCGTGCCCGGCCGCCACGCGATCTACAACGCCCTTGCCGCGCTTGCGGCCGCCAGTGTTTGGAACATCGGCGCTGCTGAGGCGCAAAGCGTTTTTCGAGCACTGCGCGTGCCCGCGATGCGCGGTGAACTACTTCGTTTTTCAAATGGAGCGGCGCTGATCAACGACAGTTACAACTCGAGCCCAGCCGCACTGCACGCCATGGTCTCCGTTTTGGCGGCGACGCCGAATTTTCAGCGGCGGATTCTGGCCGCGGGCGAGATGCGCGAGCTGGGCGCTGCGTCGCCGGCGCTCCATCGTGAAGCAGGAATTTTTACGGCGAAAACAGGAAAGGTCGATTGGGTGATTGGAGTGGAAGGTGACGCGGAACAAATCGTGGAAGGCGCTGTTTCCGCAGGCACGCCCCGAGAACATACAAAATTCTTTCCGTCGTCCGAAGAAGCGGCAAAATTCTTGGAAGAATTCATCACGGCGGGTGACGTGCTGCTCGTAAAGGGCTCGCGCGGAGTGCAAATGGAACGCATCGTCGAATCACTGCTGATTCGTTACGCCGCTCCCGGCGAGATTCCGCGGCAGGAGGTACGGCACTAAATGCTTTACTACCTGCTCTACCACGTTCTGCAGCGCTACTTCAGCCCGCTTAACGTTTTTCGCTACATCACGGTTCGAACCGTCTATGCGAGCTTGACGGCCATGTTTCTCGGGCTGGTATTTGGTCCGTGGCTGATTCGTCGTTTGCGCGAGCTGCAAATCGGGCAGTACATCCGAGAAGAAGGCCCTCAGGAGCATCAGAAAAAAGCAGGCACGCCAACGATGGGCGGCGTTTTGATCGTCTTGTCGACGGCCGTCCCCACGTTGCTCTGGGCTGATCTGACCAATCCTTTTATTTTGCTTTCGCTCTTTGCGCTGCTCGGTTTTGCAGCTATCGGCTTCATTGACGATTACGCGAAAGTTTCGAAACAAAGAAACCTCGGTCTCACCGCGAAAAAGAAAATCTATTTTCAGGTGTTTGTCAGCCTGATTGTGGGGATTTCGCTGCTTGTTCTCGTTACGCACTACGCGTACTCGACCCAGCTGATGATTCCGTTCCTCAAGCGCCTGCACCCGGACCTGGTCTTCCATTCCCTCATGAATTTGCCGCACCTCTGGCCCTTCGCGTTTCTTCCGTTTCTGGCGTTCGTTTGCGTGGTCATCGTCGGCTCCTCCAATGCCGTGAATTTGACGGATGGCCTCGACGGCTTAGCCATCGGCTGCACGGTTATCGCCGCGGGCGCTCTTACCGTGCTGACCTACGTCAGCAGCAACTCTCGCTGGGCCACGTACCTCGAAATTCAATACATTCCACGCGTCGGCGAATTGACTGTGTTTTGCGGAGCGCTGGTCGGTGCGTCGCTCGGTTTCCTCTGGTACAACGCACACCCAGCAGAAATCTTCATGGGCGATGTCGGCTCGCTCTCGCTTGGCGGAACTCTCGGCACAATAGCGGTCATCATCAAACAGGAGATTCTTTTGTTTTTCGTGGGCGGCATCTTCGTCATCGAAGCGCTCTCAGTGATCTTGCAGGTGGGCTCGTTCAAGCTGCGCGGCAAGCGCATCTTCCGAATGGCGCCTATCCACCATCATTTTGAGCTGTTGGGATGGAGCGAATCAAAGGTCATTGTGCGGTTTTGGATCGCTGCCCTTGTTTTTGCTTTGTTTGCGCTGACGACGCTGAAGTTGAGGTAGGCCGCATTTGAAGCCAGACGGGCGTGGAAAGGAACAATGCCGAGTGGAATTGAGTTGCGGGGAAAGCGCGTGCTGGTGGTTGGGCTGGCGCGGACAGGCGTGGCGACGTCCCACTTCTGCGCAGCGCGAGGCGCGCGCGTGACCGCAACGGATTCCCGTACAGAAAACGAGATCGGCGAGGCAATTGCCAAATTAAAAGACGCGGGAGTAGCGCTCGAACTCGGCTGCCATCAAGAGAAGACGTTTCTCGAACAAGACTTGATAGTCCCCAGCCCGGGCGTACCAGCCGATGAAGCGCATTTGCAAGCGGCGCGCACGAAAGGCATTACGATTTGGAGCGAGATTGAACTGGCATACCGCTTCATGAAAGGCCGCTTAATAGGGATCACCGGTTCGAACGGCAAGACCACAACGACCTCGCTCGTCGAACACATTTTGAAGACGGCTGGAATGCAGACCATCCTCGCGGGAAATATTGGAACGCCACTCATCGGCTGTGTGGACGAGATGAAAGACGATACATGCACAGTAGTTGAACTAAGCAGCTTCCAACTCGAGCTCATCGACACGTTTCGCCCAAACATCGGCGTGTTTCTGAATTTGACGCCCGACCATCTCGACCGCCATAACAACTTCGAAGCGTACGGCGCCGCGAAAGCGCGCCTGTTCGAGAATCAAACCGGTGAAGATGCCGCCATTCTGAACGCGGACGACGCCGCGACGACGCCTTACGCTCCCTCACTTCCGCGCGTGTACTGGTTCAGCAGGAAACAACGGGTCGCGCAGGGCGCGTACGTTCGCAGGGAGGAAATTATTTTTCGACAAAACGGCGCCGAAGAAATCCTCCTAAAACTGGAAGATATTCCGCTTGCCGGTTCACACAACGTCGAAAATGTCTTAGCCGCCGCTGCTTCCGCTCGGCTTGCAGGTGCATCCTCCGCGGCGATTGCAAAAGGCGTGCGCTCTTTCGCTGGAGTGGAGCACCGTCTGGAATTCGTGGCTGAGATCGCAGGCGTGCGCTACTACAACGACTCCAAAGCGACCAACGTAGATGCCACGCTCAAAGCCCTCGATGCATTTCCCGGCCGCATCCTAATCATCCTCGGCGGCAAAGACAAGGGAAGCGACTACACAGCGCTGCAAAAGCCGCTGAGGGAAAAAGCGATTCTAGCGCTGCTGATCGGCGCAGCAGCTGAGAAAATCGAAAAGCAAATTGCAGGAAGTGTAGCGCTGGACCGCGCGGAAACGCTCGAGCGCGCCGTCGAGACCGCTTCACACGCGGCGCAGCGCGGCGACGTCGTGCTCCTCGCGCCTGCCTGCGCCAGCTTCGACCAGTTTCAAAATTACGAGCACCGCGGACGCGTCTTCAAAGATTTAGTGAAGCAACTCGAAAAGCAAGCCGCTGGTGCGACTTCCGGGAAAAGGTGAACGAACGTGCCGAGACGTCTGGAAATGGACCGCTGGCTATTTGGTGTGACGGTAGTGCTCTGCCTGCTCGGCGCCGTGATGATTTTCAGCGCTTCCGCAGTCACCGCGGAAAAAGAGTACACGCACTCGTATTATTTTCTGATTCGGCAAGCCGCCTGGCTGATCCTCGGACTATTGGGAATGTTCGCTCTAATGCGCACGGACTACCGCCGCCTGCGCGAGCCTGCCGTAGTTTATACGACTGTTTGCGTGGTCCTGCTCCTGCTGGTCGGGACTTTCTTTCTAGACAAGTCGCACGCCACGCATCGTTGGATTCGCTACGGTCCCGTTGGAATTCAACCATCCGAATTGGCGAAGCTGGCCGTCATCCTCTATCTCGCTTGGTTTCTCGATCAAAAGCGGCGCGGCAAAACCTCGATGGACTTTTGCAAACAGGATTTTCTTCAGACCATACTCCCCGCCGCCGGCCCCGTGCTGATTTGCGTGTGCTTAATTTTGGCGCAACCTGATCTGGGCACCGCTATGGACATCGTTCTGGTAGCCACTACAATTCTATTTGCCGCCGGACTCTCCTGGAAATGGATCGCTGCGGGGTTCGCAACTTCGTTGCCAGTCCTCTATCTTTTGATCACACTCGTGGCCTACCGAAACGCGCGGCTGAGCTCTTTTCTTCATCCCGATTCAGATCCGCAGGGCGCGGGCTTTCAGTTGATGCAATCGCTCATCGCTGTAGGTTCGGGCGGATTCACAGGCGTCGGCTTGATGGAAAGCAAGCAAAAACTCTTTTACTTGCCAGAAGCGCACACTGATTTTATTTACGCGGTAATTTGCGAAGAGCTTGGCTACATCGGCGCAATGTTGGTCATTGCCTTATTTTTGGCCTATGGATGGCGCGGCCTGCGCGCCGCGTTTGCAGCTCCCGACGGGTTCGGCCGCCTGCTCGCGCTGGGAATCACAGCGCTAGTGCTCAGCCAGGCGCTGATCAACTTTGCGGTTGTGTTGGGCATGGTGCCGACAAAAGGCATTCCGCTGCCATTCGTAAGTTATGGCGGCTCAAGCCTGCTGGTGATGTTGCTAGCCACAGGAGTGCTCCTAAACATCAGCCAACAGGCCACGGAAACATGACGCAACTCCCGATTTTCGTTTGTAGGGGCCGGGCTCGCCCCGCCCGCGCGCCCAGGCCTCAACCATGAAACTCCTAATCGCCGGAGGCGGCACTGGCGGACATGTAATCCCCGCCATTGCCATCGCCCAGGAATGGCTATCTCGCGGCAAAGAAAGAGAAGTCGTGCTAGTAGGAACAGAACGGGGAATCGAAATGAAGTTAGTCCCGCAAGCCGGACTGCCGCTTGAGACGTTACGCGTCGCCGGCCTAAAAGGAAAGGGCGGCGCAACGCTGGCGAAAAATCTCGCCATGCTCGCGCCCGCGATGCTGGACGCCCGGCGCGTATTGCGAAAGCACAAACCAGTCGCGGCATTCGGCGTTGGAGGCTATGCCGCCGGACCAATGCTGCTGGCAACCTGGTTTAGCCGCGTGCCCAACATAATCTTGGAACCAAACGCGGAGCCGGGTCTGACCAACAAGCTGCTCGCGAAACTTTCCAAGCGCATCGCTACCGGCTATGAAATTTCTGCCCACACCTGGGGGAAAAAGGCCATCGTGACGGGCTGCCCAGTGCGCCCGGAATTTCTCTCAATCGTTCCTCGAAGACTCGAAAAGCCTTTTCGCCTGCTAATAACCGGCGGAAGCCAAGGAGCGCTGCCCATCAACCGCACTTTTGTCGACGCCATGGACCGACTGGCCCCGCGAAAAAATGAGCTGTCCATCGTGCATCAGACCGGTGAACGCGACTATAATGCGGTGCGCACCGCCTATGCGCGGCGCGAAATTAACGCGGAAGTGGTACCCTTCCTCACGAACATGGCCGAGCGCTTTGCCTGGGCAGATGTGATCGTTTGCCGAGCTGGAGCCATCACCGCGGCGGAAATCGCAGCCGCGGGCCGCGCCGCCATCTTCATTCCGTTCGGAGCCGCCACCGACAGCCACCAGTTGCGGAACGCGCAGGAGATGCAACGCGCGGGCGCAGGCCGTCTGATCACCGAAAACGAACTGACCGTCGACCGCCTGACCAGCGAAATTTTCTTGCTCATCGACCAGCCAGATCAGATTGAAAAGCAATCCGACGCAGCGCGGTCACTCGCCCGGCCCAACGCTACGCGGGACATCGTCAACCTAATAGAAGAGGCCGCGAACGTGCAGGGAAAACGTGAGAGGGCAAATCCATGATGGTCTCGTTCCGCAATTTTCAACGCATCCACCTGGTCGGCATCGGCGGCATTGGCATGAGCGGAATCGCCGAAGTTCTGCTGACGCTCGGCTACTCCGTTTCTGGATCGGACACCAAGCCCTCAAACATCACCGAGCGGCTGCAAAATCTCGGCGCGACGATCCACGAAGGCCACAAAGCAGTCAACGTCGAAGGCGCGCACGTGGTAGTGACCTCCTCCGCGATCAAGCAGGACAATCCCGAGGTCGTCGAGGCACACAAGAAGAAAATCCCCGTAATCCCACGTGCCGAGATGCTCGCCGAGCTGATGCGGCTGAAATATGGCATTGCCGTCGCCGGTGCCCATGGCAAGACAACCACAACTTCGATGGTAGCTTCGGTCCTGAACGCCGCGCATCTTGATCCCACCTTCGTGATTGGCGGCAGAGTCAATCAGGCCGGCACAACCGCTCGCTTGGGCAAAGGCGAATATTTCGTCGTGGAAGCCGACGAAAGCGACCGCAGCTTCCTGATGCTCGCGCCCGTCGTAGCCGTCGTCACAACAATCGACCGAGAGCACCTCGACCAATACACCTCGCTCGCGGACATTCAAGGCGCCTTCATCCAGTTCGTGAACCGCGTCCCCTTCTACGGCGCCGCGATTCTCTGCCTCGACGAACCAAACGTGCAAGCCATTCTTCCTGACGTCAAGCGCCCCATCATTACCTACGGCACTTCCAGCCAGGCAGACCTGGTTATCAGCGACGTCAAGCTCGAAGGACTCGGCAGCGATTTCCGCCTCACCTTCAAGGGCGAAGACCTCGGCGTCTTCCACCTGATGCATCCGCCGGGAATACACAACGTCCGCAACGCAGCTGCGGCAGCAGCTGTCGCGCTCTACTTAAATGTACCAAGCGACCTGATCCGCGAAGGCCTCGCCAAATTTACGGGTGTGGGACGCCGCTTCGACATCAAGGGCATCGTCAACGACATCGCCGTAATCGATGACTATGGGCATCACCCGGTCGAAATTCGCGCCACCCTCGAAGCCGCGCGAGTCTGCAAGTTCAACCGTACCCTTGTTCTGTTCCAGCCCCACCGATTCTCGCGCACGCAGCACCTCTGGGATGAATTCAGCCGGGCCTTCAACCAGGCCGACATATTAGTGCTAACAGACATCTACGCCGCGAGCGAAGCGCCCATTCCCGGCATTACCAGCGAAGCTCTTGCTAACGCCATTCGCGAGGCCGGACACAAAAACGTTCACTACTTCCGCTCCATGCAGGATGGAATCGAGTTCCTCCTCCGCGAAGCCCGCGCTGGCGACGCCATCATGACCATCGGCGCCGGCAACATCAGCCGCGCCAGCAACGAACTGATGGTCCTCCTGGGGACGGAAAATCCGACACACCATGCGCATTGAAGACGCCAAGATCGTCGCAGCCCTGCAAGAACTCGGCGTGCAGTTAAAGCCGGGCACTTCCTTGGCCGAGATCACCTCCTTGGGCATCGGCGGCACGACCGATTTGCTGCGCATCGAGAAGCGCGACGCGATTCCCGACCTTCTGAATCTCCTTGACGCGCAACGTGTCCCGCACAAGTTTCTCGGCGGCGGTTCAAACTTGCTTGTAGGTGACGGCGAACTCCCTTGGGTGGTGCTCCAACTCGTCTCTCCCGAGCCGGACATTGTCCTCGAAGGCAATTTCGCCCAAGTTGACGCCGCGGCCGACCTGGGCCGCACCGTAACTTTCTGCGCGAAAAACGATTTGGGCGGTATGGAAGGCCTCATCGGCGTCCCCGGCACAATCGGCGGAGCCCTCCGCATGAATGCCGGCGCCTACGGCATGCAAATCGGCAGCTACGTCCGCCAGGTCAAGCTCTACCGCGCCGCCGCCCGCAGGTTAGAAACTCTCGAAGGCGACCAAATTTCTTTCGAATACCGGCACACATCTTTTGCGCCTGATGATATGATGCTCGCAGTGAAGCTGGAATTACCCTCCAAACCGTATCGCGAAATTCTCAAAGGGATTCGTATCTGCAACGAAAAGCGCCGCGCAAGCCAGCCGCTCGGCCAAAAAAGTGCCGGCTGCATCTTCAAAAACCCTCCAGGCGCTTCCGCCGGACGCATGATTGATGAGCTGGGACTCAAAGGTTTGAACGTGGGCGACGCCCGCGTCAGCGACCGCCACGCCAATTTCTTTGTAAACGCAGGCAAAGCCTCCGCGAAAGACATGCTGGCCCTGATTGCTGACGTGCGCGAGCGCGTTGAGAAATCCTTCGGCGTCATTCTCGAACACGAGGTGGTCGTTTGGAACGCGTAAAAGCCATGCAACGAGGCAACGCCGCCACTGCCGCCGAGCCGTACCGTCCCGAACTGCTCGCGGACGAAGAGCCGCGCTATTTGCGCCGCCAGAGGCCTCTAGAAATTCGCCGGAAAAAATTTGGCGGCCGAAGCTGGACATTCTATCGGCGCGTTTTGGTATGGACCGTCGTCGGCGCAACTGGCATCACCTGCGCGATCGTGGCAGGTCGCTTCTTGCTCTATTCGCCGCAAGTCCTTCTTCTCAAGTTCGATCAGATCGAGCTCACGGGAAATCACATCGTCAGCCGCGAAGCTGTTCTCCAGCCCTTCGCGCACGACCGTAACCGCAGCGTTCTGCGCGTTCCGCTCGACGCGCGCCGCAGCCAGCTTGAAGAATTGCCATGGGTCGAATCCGCCAGCGTGCAGCGCATCTTGCCCAACCGCATTCGCGTCGAACTGACGGAGCGCACCCCAATCGCGTTTTTGCGTAACGGCAGCGAGCTCGCCCTGATCGATGCACACGGCGTGATTCTCGATCGTCCCCAGGGCGAGGATCTCCATTTCCCTATCGTCGCCGGCCTTCCGGAAAGCATGCCCCGCGAAGAGCGTGAGAAACGAATGCAAACCTATCAGGAATTTCTGCGAGACGCGGACCTAGTGCGCTCCGAATCCTCCGACCGCGTCAGCGAAGTGGATCTTTCGAACGCAAAAGATCTTCGCGTCGTCATGACCGGTTTGGCCTCTGCAACCGATTCGCAGGCGGTCACCATTCACTTTGGCAACAGCGATTTCACCGGCAAGTATCGGATGCTTGTCGACAATTTTGCGCAATGGCAGGCAAACGCCGGGCGCGTGCAGTCCATCGATTTGCAATATTCACGTCAGGTAGTTGTGAACGCGGAAAGCAACGCGAATTCCGCGAAGCTAAGAAATTAAGAGTTTCAGGGCGGGGGCGGCGGCTTGTCAAAAAAAGATCGTTACATCATAGGGCTGGACGTTGGCAGCACGAAAACATGCGCGCTGATCGCGGAAATCGATGAAGAACAAGTGAAGTTTCTCGCGCTAGGCGCAGCGGAATCCAAAGGCTTGCGCAAAGGTCTCATCGTCAATCTCGATTCCACAGTTAGTTCCATTCGTCGCGCCGTGGAAGAAGCCGAAGGCGTAGCAAACGTTCCCGTTGAGTCCGCCGTGATCGGGGTAGCAGGGAGCCACGTCCGCGGTGTTAACAGCCGCGGCGGCGTCACTCTTGGCAACCGCGCGCGCGACATTGAGCGCGACGACGTCCGCCGCGCCGTCGACGCCGCCCGCAACATCACGCTTCCCGAAGATCGCGAAGTCCTTCACGTCCTGCCCCATGAATTCATGGTCGATGCGCAGGATGGCATTCGCGACGCCATCGGTATGGTCGGCCAACGTCTCGAAGCGAACGTCCACCTCGTCACCTCTTCCATCGCCGCCACGCAAAACTTAGTCACCGCCGCGAATCGCGCCGGGATTTTGGTTAACGACACCGTCCTCGAGCCGCTCGCCTCCGCGGAATCCTGCCTCACACAAGACGAGCGCGATCTCGGCTGCTGCCTCCTCGATGTTGGCGGCGGCACCACCGAACTCATCGTCTACGGTGGCGGCGTGGTGCGCCACACTGGCGCAGTTCCCGTCGGCGGCGACCACTTCACAAACGACCTCGCCGTCGGCCTCCGCACTCCCATCCCCGAAGCCGAAAAAATCAAACGCCGCCACGGCTGTGCCGCCTCCTCGCTTCTTCAAGAGGACACCTCCATCGAAATCGCCAGCGTAGGCGATCGCCCGCCGCGCACTATTTTCGCCCGCATGCTCACAGACATCATCGAGCCGCGCGCCATGGAACTCCTCGCCCTCATCCGCGACGATCTCCAGCGTGCCGGCCTCGACGGACAAATCCCCGCCGGCTTCATCCTCGCCGGAGGCGGCGCCAGGCTCAACGGATTGCTCGACCTGGCCGAGCAATCCTTCCACTTGCCCGTCCGCATCGCGGAGCCAAAAGGTTTGGCTGATCTGCCGGAACAGGTAGCCCAGCCGGAATATGCAACAGTTGTCGGTCTGGTGATGTACGGCGCGAAAACGCGGCGCAACGCGTCGCAGCGCTCCGGAAATTTCGTTTCCAAATTGAAGTCCATGTTCGCAGGTGCCTCGTGAACCCGCCCGAGCGCAGCGCCGCGAATCTGGAGAAGGCTGAGGGACGTATGACTACAAAAGACACAGGAATTCGCATGAGCTTCAGCGAAGAGCTGCAGCCCGCGAAGATCAAAGTCATCGGTGTGGGCGGCGGCGGATGCAATGCCATCAACCGCATGATCCGCGCCAAAGTCGAGGGCGTCGAGTTCATCACCGCCAACACGGACTTGCAGGCGCTCAAGCTCTCGCAAGCTCCGGTGAAATTGCAACTCGGCGCTAAACTCACCAAAGGACTCGGCGCCGGCGCCAATCCCGAGATCGGCCGCAAAGCTGCCCTCGAAGACACCGACAAAATCATCGAAGCCCTCGAAGGCTCGGACATGATTTTCATCACTTCCGGCCTCGGCGGAGGCACCGGCAGCGGCGCCGCACCCGTAGTAGCTTCGCTCGCAAGCGAACTCGGCGCGCTAAGCGTCGCGGTCGTGACCAAGCCCTTCGCGTTCGAAGGCAAACGCCGCATGCTTCAGGCCGAACAAGCTTTGCAAGAGCTCATCGGCTGCGTGGACACGGTCATCGTAATTCCGAATGAGCGCCTGATGGACACCGTCGAGCGCGGCACCAGCTTCTTCGACGCCTTCCGCATTGCCGACGACATCCTCCGCCAAGCCGTGCAAGGCATCTCCGACATCATTACCGTCCCCGGCATCATCAACCGCGACTTCGCCGACGTGAAAGCCATCATGCACGGCCAGGGCTACGCGGTCATGGGCACCGCCATCGCCACCGGAACGAATCGCGCCATTGACGCCGCCAACCGCGCTATTTCTAGCCCGCTCCTCGAAGACAATTCCATCCAGGGCGCCCAAGGTATTCTCATCAACATTTCCGGCAGCTCCAGCCTAACGCTGCACGAAGTTCATGAAGCCTCCTCCGTCATCCAGAAAGCCGCCCACGAAAACGCCAACATCATCTTCGGCGCCGTCATGGACGACTCCATGAAGGACGCCGTCAAAATCACGGTCATCGCCGCAGGCTTCAAGGAAGCCAACAAGAAAAACATCCCGCAGAAGCCGTCCTTCCTGCCCAAGACTTGGAAGGCCGGTCGAGAAGTGGAAACTCCCGTCCCGCAGCAGCAAACGCTGCCAAACGTAGTCCACCAAGTCCAGCAAAACGTCCGCGAAGTCAGCCACGAAGTTCCCGCGGACGACCTGGACGTCCCGACCTTCCTACGTCGCCAAGCCCAAAAGGCCTAGCCGCGATCCGCTTTCCGACGTAGGGGCGCGGCATGCCGTGCCCTCTTTTTTCTTGCGGTTATCGAGAAGAAACGAATCGAGTGCTTTTCGGCAACCTCAATCACAATTCGCGAGCGTGACTGCAAACTTTCTAACTTCTTTTTCAAATGCTCCAAGGTTGTTCGCAGGATCCGCCACCACGGAACTCAACCCCGCGTGATATTCACGCGCCCCGGTCTTCGCGACCGCTTCTCGAATATTTCCCGCATGTAACCCGCTGCCCGGCATCGCGATCAGCCGCCCGTCCGCGATTTGAACGAGATCCCCTAGTACGTCCAATGCCTCCGGCGCAGTCCGTTTTCCACCCGAAGTAAGTAATCGGGTCGCCCCCGTCTTGATGACATCTTCGAGCGACACGCGCAAATCGGCGCATTCATCAAACGCCCGATGAAAAGTAACAGGGAGTGGCCGCGCAAGCTCTACCAGTTGCTTCGTACGCGCGATGTCAACCGCTCCACCCGCATCCAGCAATCCCAAGACAACCCCGTCCATCCGGCATTCTTTGGCCGCTTCAATCTCATGCCGCATTGCCTCGAACTCCTTATCTGTGTAGATAAAATTACCCGCGCGCGGCCGAACCATCGAGAAAATAGGCAGACTCACGCGTTCGCGCACGGCTCTCATCAACTCGCGACTCGGAGTCGTCCCGCCTTCCCGCGCATTGCTGCATAACTCGATACGCTGCGCTCCGCCTCGTTCCGCCGCCATCGCCGCTTCGACGCTCTCCACACTGATTTCAAGAAGGAAGCGGCTTTGCATGCTCAGAGTCCCGCGACATGCCTGGCGTGCAGCAGGCTGCCCTGCGCCCAATTCCAATACATACCGAGCAAGGCCGCCGCGTTCCAGCCCCACATGAACAAACGCATCGCCGTCGGACTATACGGGCGATTCTTCCAAATCCACAGCGCATCCAACAGAAACCATGCCGCACCAAAGCCAAGAAATCCGGTAATGACCAAGTCACCGAAAAATACGTAAACCAGCGCCGTCTCCACGCACAAGAACCCCGCGATGAGCAACTTCGAACGCACCGCGCCGATCAGCGTCGCCGTCGTTCTCCGCCCGCTCAGGCGGTCCGGCTCGATATCCATCACTTCGCCAAAAATATGCGAGTGCATCGCGAACATCGCTCCGAACAGAAAAGTCTGCCACGGAAGCTGCGCGGTGCCGTTCAGCCAACTGCTCAGCACAAACACCAGCAAATAGCTCGCCTGAATCAGCACGTCGAACGGAGGATGGCTCTTCCATCCGAAACGCGGCGCATTGTAAAGCGCAACCGCCAGCAACAGCGCAGCAAACCAAATCAAAACGCGCGGTCCCATAAGAACAAAAAAAACAATTAGAAAAGGAATCTGCACGGCCGCGATCTTCCACCGCAGCGCAGCGAGCTGTTCCGCCGCACCCAGCGACCCAAACAAAAAGGTTCCCTTGCGCGGATTCAAACGGTCCGCTTCCGCGTCCACGATGTCATTCACGCCATACAAAAGAAATCCCAGCGGAAACAACACGTAGAAAACGCCCAGCCACAATGTTCGCGAATGAAATAAATCCGCGTGCCCCAGCGGCATCAAATAAAACAAAGCCGTCGTGCTCCAAAGCCCCGGCCGCGAAACCTGCAGAAGGAAAACGAGCTCAGAAGCCCGGGCGCGCTTCGCCGCCGAGTCCGTCAGGTCCGCGCTCAAAGCTGGCAAGCTCGGTTCCAGAGTCGCTTCTCCTCATCTTCCATAATGATCACAGCCAGGACACTATTTGGTGGAATCCCTATCAGAAGACTATAGAAAACAGATTCCGCACAGCTCGGCTTCGGTTCGAGCTACCAAAGGGATACGAGAGCCCAGATACGAAAATTCCCCTCGGTCCTGCTTGACCGCCTCCTAAGACCGTTAGGGGTCAGTTTCCGATTCCTGGACTACACAGCCAAGTAATCGCCGAAGTTGGAGGGACTCCGCGGCGTTAGTACGCTTCCGACCTTCGACTGCACGTCCAAGTTTCCGCTGGCCTGACTGGAGAGTCGAAAGTCCTGCGATGCGAATGGTCTGACGAGTGAGCTGAGACCCTGCGTGTACCCTTTTGTGGTCATCAATGGCGCTGCGATGGTTTGTGCCGTCCTGTGCGATGTGGGGCACGATCTCCAAGCCGCGCAGCTCGGACACGAACTCGTGGGCGTCATAACTCTCTTCATCTTCCGGCCTAATCTGTGCGGTGTTGAACAGACGGGTTAGATCAGGGCCTGATAAGTTTGTGTTGCGTGAGGTTGAACATCTTGGGAAGAAGAAGTCGCATCGTCGCGCCGAAATGCGCCACGAAATCTACTCTCACCTTGTCGTGTCTCACCGCAAGTGTGGCAATTCTGCTTGGCGCATCCACGT
>Ga0210397_10000347_pt1 | contig 32968 bp, 40 predicted proteins | sample IncBWH2OmetaG_FD_160126 | JGI IMG/M metagenome (GOLD analysis project Ga0210397, IMG submission 160126) | Forest soil microbial communities from Barre Woods Harvard Forest LTER site, Petersham, Massachusetts, United States - Inc-BW-H-2-O ...
GGGTCGAAGCCAGGAACCTGGCCCCCAGCCGCGGCGCCGAAGAATCTTGCTTGTGCCTTACTGACCGGCTTCTTGTACGGGCGCCCTCCGGGCATATCAGCCCTCGCCGCCCGTAGTCGCCTTCTGCTGGATTGCGAAGAATGGGTACCGCGACGCAGCGGTGGGCTGCATGCGGTTGATGGGGTTCGGCACGGCCCATGCGAAGCGTGCGATGACACGGAGCGCAACCATGTCTTGCTGGAGGAGGTTGAAGATGATGGCGCCCGTGTTGTCCGAGATGACGCCGGTGTCAAACATTTCCATCGAGATGTCTTCGCGAATCGCCAACATGCTCTGGTCCCACTGACCGCCGATCATGCTGTAGCCCGTGGCGCCCGTCTGGAACTCCGTGAGGCCCGCGTTGTTGAAGACGATGGGCTCGCCGTAGAGACTGCCGGTGTTGATCGAGTTCTGCGGCCCCGTGTCGTCACCCAGCATGACGAAGGCGCCGGTGGTAGTCCGCAAACCGCGGAGCTTGGCCTTGACCTGCTTGCGGGCCCAGAAGCCGCTCACGTCGTAGCCGTCGCTCTCCACCAGCCCCATCGCGACGTTCACGTCGGCGAGGAAGTCTGGCGTGTTGGCGCCAGCGACCACGAGGTTGCCCGCGGCCGCGGCCTGAGTGACGATGGCCGGCGGGAACGTGCTGGGCGCCTGATTGCCGAAAAAGACGGCCTCGTCCAACGCGACGCCGAACGCCTCGGTCACCTTCGGCTTGACCTGGCTCCAGAAGTCATAGTCCAGGTCATCCAGAAGGGTCTTCGCCACCGGGATGATCACGGCCATCTCTTCCGCGTTCAAATACACATTGTCCCAGGCGAGGCTCGTGGTCTGCTTGAGGCCACGGTCGCGGGCGTCCAGTGAGGCACCCGTGAGCCAGTACGCGATGGGCAGCTGGGTGAGGACCGGGATCCTCTGCTGGGCCCTCTTCATCGTCACATGCGGCATCAGTCGCATGGCGGCGGATTTCTCTTCCACCGACTGAACGATCTCACGCTGGACGTCTTCGGGGATAAGCGGGCCCGCACCTGGCGTGGCCCGCGAAGCGACTGAGTTGTACGGCACGGTTGGCGGTCCTTATGGACGCGCCAGCCTGTCTAGTGGCGCGCCCGAATCTGACTTCGGAGGAGATCCGAAACGGTCTTGTCGGCCGCAGAAGGGGCGCCTGACCCGACGAATTCGGGTTCGCTCATACCTCTGCGGAATTCGTTCAGTACTTGCTTGCGGAAAGCCGGGTTGCGTCGGAGCTTGTCCTCAGCGACTTTCTCGCCTTCCCCACGCCAGTGTTTCTCGAGCGCTTTCAAGCTTTCGGTCACGAGCCGCTTGCGGCCCTCGAGCCCCATGCCCATGCCCTCTATGCCCAGAATGCGCGTGCGTTCGGCTTCAGGGACAGCCATGAACAGCGGGTCGATGGTGAAGCGGTCGTGTGTCGCGCCGATCTGGGTGAACATGTCCGAGACCTGCATGTCGCCCTGAGCGATCTGCTCTGCGCGCCGCTCTTCTTCGACATACGCCCACGGATCTTCGTCCCGCAGCTTGCGCTTCCGTTCAGCGTCCGCTTGCGCAAGACGCTTGGCTTCGCGGCGATCCGTTTCCGCCTGAACGCGTCTGTCGAGTTCCTCCTGCGTCAGCGTGATCGCATCGGACGGTGGCGTTTGCGGTTCCGCCTCCTGAGGTTCGGGTTCCTCGCTCCCCCTCCCGCGGAACAACCGCTGGAGAAAATTACGGGAAGCTGGCTGGCTCGACTCAGAAACCGGTTCGGCTACGCGCCCATCCGAGGATGGCTCTACGGCTGAAGGCTCTGGTTGTGTTGGCTGCATCGTAAATCCTGTCTAGCGTCGGTGCAATCAGAACGCCGGTTTGTACTGGCCCCACGCGTTCCACGAGGTGGGGATCATCGACTGGTTCGCCGCTATCTGGCGCGCGCGCTCCTGCGCCATCTGCTGCTGCAACTGGAGCATGGCATCCTGGCCTCCCTGGAGCGCGTTCGCGGCCTGCGGGGCGAACGACTGCGACGGCACGTCCGGGGTCGGCGTGACAGCGCCCGCCACGGGTCCGGTGGCAGGCTGGCCGGCGGGTTGCTGGACCGTCTGCCCATACGACGGGTCATACAGTCCCGTCTGAAGGTTGCCCGCGGTAGCGCGCCCCACCAGCGTGTCGGGGATGCCGCGCGCATTCATCGCAGCGGTGGAAGCCTGTGGGTTGAAGCCGGCAGGGTTAGTGACGTTCGCCGCGTCGAGCGCAGGATTACGGGACGCGTTCGTCATCACAGCCGTGTTCGTCACTGGGTCGAACGGTGCGGTCTGGAGCGTGGTCGGAGGCTGTGCGCCAGGCACGTACATGGCGCGATTCAGGCCTGCGGTGATGTCCTGGGGTTGCTGAAGTGCAGTGGGCGTCCCTCCTCCTACCTTTGCTGCAGCTGTCGGGCTGATGTGCGCGAGCGCGTTCGCCGTGATCTGCTCAGCCTGTGCTGCGTAGTCAGGCGTGTCGTAAACCAGCGCGTTGGACATCTCCTGACCGCTGACAGGCCCGACGAACTTGCCCTGCCCGGTGGCGCTCGCGATCTTACCCATGAGGTCGCCGAAGCCTGGTCCGACGCGGATCTCGTTCGACTGGGCTTGCAGGACCGGCGAGACGTTCGCCTGCGCGACCTGGAGGTTCTGACGGTTCTCGTCCTGGGTCTTGTACTGCTGAGCCAGTTGGAGCTCTTGCTTGGCAGGCTCGATGTTCTGGTCCCAGTACTGGCTGAACTGCTTGTTGGCCTCGTCCTCGCTGAGTTGACCAGCCAGCACCTGCGAGTGCAGGTCTTGCTGCTTCTGGGTCGCTTGCGCCTGCAGTTGTCGGACGCGGTCCGCGGGACTGGTGGGTTGCCAGTTCGGGTTCTTCTCGAGCGGCAGCAGTTGCTGCGTCGTCGGATCGCGCCGCTGTGGCAGGAACTCGTCGCTCGAGGCAGCGCCGGTGACGGCTTGCGGCTGCGCGATCCCCGGGATCTTCTTGGTCGCAGGCGGCTCACCGTTCGGCCCCAGATCGTAGGTGTAGCCACCGTTGCCGTTGGCTGTGACCTGGATGAGCGTGTCGGGCGAGCCGGTGAGCGGGATCCAGATCTTGTCACCCTTGTTCGGCAACGCATTGGCGGCGCGCTGCGTATCAGGGTTGACAGCCTTCTGCGGGGTATCGAGGTCGTCGTGCCAGTCACCGTTCCTGAAGATCTGGTGCTTGGCGTACCCAGTGCCAGCGTCGACCCACTGCTCGTCGTTCTCTTTAGGCTGAGCAATTGCCTGTGCCAGGACCAACTGCCCGTTCGCGTCAGTGGTGTAGACGTTTTTGCCGACCGTCGTCGTGGTCTGGGCGACTGGCGTTGACCCGAGTTCGGGGATGTCTTCCCAGTCCTGGGTCTGTGCGTTCTGGCCGACGTAAACCTGCTTGCCGTTCTTGGTGACCTGTTTGACGCTGCCGGGTACGTACTTGCCGGTGTTGACCTGCGGCGCATCAGGAATCGGCTGCATCGGCTTGCCGTCAGGACTCGTACCGACCCAGATCAGCGTTCCCTTGCCGTTATCGATCTGCTTGACGTCGTTCCAGCCCTTGAGCTCGCCGAGGTTCGGGGGCGACCCCGACATCTTCTCGAACGCGCCGGTCGAGGTGTTGGTGCCCCACAACTCCTTGTGCCCGTCGGCGAACGGAAGTTGCTGGATGTCCTTGTACCCGGGCTGGGTGGTGTTATCGAGCTTGCCCTGGTCGTCGAGGCCCTGAACGGCGTAGCTGTATTTGCCGCTGGCGTCCGGCGCCGATTTGCTGAAGTGGATCTTGTAGATTTGGTGCGTCTTATCGTTGACGACGCCGATTGTGTAGTCGTTGCCGGGCTTGGTTATGAACGGCTGTTGACCGTTCTTTGCGTTCTCCTCGTCCGACAGCAGTTTGTTGTACGCGGGGTTCGGAACCTGCGTTGCTGCCGCAACTGGCTGGTGACTGCTGCCCGCAATGTGCCAGGAACCGTCACCCATGTTTGAAGCGCGGAGCGCATCATTGATGGCGTACCAGTCATACAGATCCGAACCGGGGTTGTCGTACGGCCCTGGCTGCGGCTGAGGACCGGTCTGTCGTTGTGTCGTTGGAGCGGGTTTGTTCGTGACGTCGACCATGGGACTCCTCAGTAAGCCGCCGAATTGTTGCGGAGACGGTCGTTCAGACTGCTGCCGTTCTGACGGATCTGACGCAGCACCTGCGATTCAGCCATGGCGCGTGCGCGGTCCATCGCATCCGAAATCATCTGCTTACGGATAGCAGTATTTCCGAAATTGCTCGAGCCCGAGTACTGATCCAGGTACTGGTTGAAGTACTGGTTCGTGAGCCGCTGGTACTCCACCTGCTCTTCGCGGCGCAGCGGGATCTTCTGGATGTCCGACGGGACCGTCGACGGCTCGTAGTAGTCGCCGTACGAGCGCAGCTTCTGTCGGAGGTCGTTCGACAGCATCTGTTGCGGCTGACGTACGTCCTCCCACGACTGACCGCCGGTGGTGCGCACGAAGCGTCCAGCGAGGCCACCCACCAACGGAATGTTGCCCGCGTCGCCTGGTTGAGGCTGTCGTCCGCTGAGCGCATCGGTCGCCTCGAGTCCCTGCTGCCCGAGTCCGTTCAGGACGTCTTTGATCACGAAGTCGACCTGGGACGGGCGGATGCGATCAGTCTCGTGACCAGGGATCTGTGTGACGTACTGCTCGAGGAGGGGTGCCAGCGTTTTGCCGAGGTTCGAAGCGCTCGCGTCGCTGTACTGGTTCGCGATAGTCGCGCCGCGGAACAGGTCGTGGTTGAGCCCCAGCTGGAGCGCCGTATCGATGCCTGGAGGGAGCAATGCCTGGGCCACACTCGAGACCGACGTGCCGTAGCCGAGAGGGCTGAGCTCCTGTCCTAGCGCGCCAGCGAGATCGCTTGCTGACGAGACAGGACCGCCAGCCAATCGGTTGTACGCCTCGCGCCCCGCGGTCACGAACGGCATGAACTCGTTCGGGATCGCCAGGTGGATCTTCTGTGGCGTGCGGTTGCCTTGCGCGTCTTGTGGCTGGTCGCCGGGCAGCATGATGTCGATACCCTGATTCGTGAGGTAGTTCGGGTCGTCCTCGTAGTCTTTGGCGCGCTGCGGATCGGAACGGTTCCATGCCTCGGCTGCAGCCGCTGGTGCACCGAGAAGCGTCATACCCGCGTACAGCGCGCCGAGAGGGTTCTCCTCGACGAGACGCTTGAGTTGCGCCGGCGCCTGGAAGCCGACGTTGAAGAACGGGACGAACTGGTTCAGCACGCGCGCGATGCGCCCACCACGGTCGAAATCCACCGACGCGTCCTTGGCGCGGAGCGCCGCCTGAACGTTGCTCTCGCCGCGCGCTTTGGCCTGTTCGAACGAGACCTGGCGCGGAATGTTCTCGAGCCGCTGGCCGAACGACTTCACGAAGCCGAACGCGGCATCATCCGCCAACTGGCGCAGGTCGCCCAGGTTGCGGACCGTGAATGCGTTCGGACGCGACAGCTTGCGGAGTGCCTCGGCGGTCGCCTCGGGCCCGCCGCCGCGGAACAGATCGCTCTGACCAACGCGACCACCCGCCTCGGAGAGTGCGCGCACGCCCTGGCCGGTCATGCGCCCAGTACCCAGTCCAGCCATGTTGTCGAGGAAGACGGTGATGAACCGACGCGTCGCGCTCGAGCCCATGCCCAGGTTCGTGTTGAGCCCCGCTCGAGTACCCATGCCGAGAGCCAGCGCGGCGGCGACCTTCTTGCCGCGGTCCGGGTCGTTCGGGTCTGTCATCGCCGCCGTGAGCGCTGCCGGGCCGAGGTTGAGTGCGGTGCTGCCCAGACCGCGCGTGGGGCGGAAATCCCACTCGAAGCGACCGGTAGCCGGGTTCTTGCCGCCGACCGTGGGCCCGCCAAATGCCATCTCTTTGAGCACGGTCGACGCCGTGTCTCGCAGCATGTTGACGGGCAAGAACTTCGGGTTGCGCTGGATAGCCGTCTCGCGCACGAGCTTCGCCGGAAGCTTCATGTAGTTGATCCACTTGTTGTCGGTGCCCAGGCTGTTGTTCCTGATCGCCTCTTTGAGCAGCGGGTTGCTGGTGACGTACTCCTTGCGCTTGCCGTTGACCATGGCGACCACGGGTTGCTCGTTGCCCTTGAGCTTGTAATCGGGCTCGAGCAGCGGGCCATTCTTTCCACCAGCCGAGACGTACTCGTCCACGTTGTCGGCGATGCGCCTGAGCCCACCGTTGTCGGCGTTGATGAACGCGTTCGTTCTCCGGTTGCGACCGATAGCGTTGTAGTGGTTGTAGACCTCGCGAATGGTGGCGCCCAGGTGGCTCTCGTGCTCGAGCGAACTCCCCTCTGGCGTGTAGCGCTGCAAGCCGTTGTTACGCACGCTGAAGCTACTCCCGCGACCCAGAGCTCCGACGTTGGGACGCTCGTCGCTCACGTAATCCACCATGTTGGTGGGGGTGTGGAAGTCGTACGTGTCGAGCAGCGCGTCCCGTGCCTCTGGCGTCAGGATGCCCGCGTCAACGCGCTCGTTCAGCTGGCGCACGCGCACGTTGTGGAGCGCACGGTAGCCCTCCGTGAACTTGTCCCAGGTAGGCGTGCCCCGGTACCTGTCCTCCATCTCTTTCAGCCGCTGGATGACGTCGTCGTAGTGGATGGCATCGCCGGTGTATGGATCGCGCGAGACGCGACCGTGGAGTTGCGCCCAGCCCTGCGCCTCGGCGTACTTCGGCAGGTCCGCGTTGGCGACGTCCACATCGCGCTGCGCTTTGTTGACCTTCTGGAAAGCACGCGCCAGCGTCTCGTCGAGGATGCGCTGACCTTCTGACTTGGCTTTCTGGAGCCGGTCCAGGTTAGCTTGCTCGTAGCGCAACCTCACCTGTGCCGCTGCGAGCTCTGGTGTAGCTGGTGGGTTGCGGCGGATCTTCTGGAGCGCCTTTATCACGTCGTTCGGCGTCGTGTCGGACGTAACTGGAATGCCGTGCTCGTCGGCGATGCGCCTGAGGTTGCTGGTCATGCGCGTCGGCACGCCACCGTCGGCGACCTTCTTGAGCAGATCCTGGGCTTCCTGTGACAGCGTCTGCCGCGCCTTCGCCGCTGCAGCCTCCGCGGCCTGGTTGACGTTCGTCTCGCGCGAGACGACGTTCTCGCCCAGAGCCGTGCGTATGCGCGACACGCGGTCCTCGGCGTACCCCACCTGGCGCCCCATGCTGGCGAGGCGCCGCTCGTACTGCGCCCGCACGGCGTTGCTCTGGCCCTTCGGCGCAATCGGGATGCTTTCGTCGCGCGCGGCGAGACGGTTGTACGCGGCGTTCGCACGCTTCGCGTCCGACTCGGCAACAGCCAGGTCTTTGATCTCAGGCACGCGGACGAGCTCGCCCTTCGACCCGAAAAGTGTGTCCGCGTGCGCCTTCGCTGCTGCGGCGTCGCGCGCGTTGACGTGCGCCTCGTCTAGCGCGTCCTGGGCGTCGCGTACCCGCTGGCCCGCGGCGTCGAGCCCAATCGACTGGCGTGTGCGGTAGCCGCTGCCGGCGTCGATGGCACGCTGATCAGCGAGTGCCTGCGCGTGCTCTTGCTGCACCCTGCTGAGTTCAGCGTTCGCCTCGTCGAGACGCCGCGTGGTGCTGTCAGCGATGCCGCCCTCGAGCGCTTGCCGCTCCGCGATCTTGGCGAGGCCCTCGTTCGCAGAGCGGTCGGTGTGGAGCTCTACGAACTTGTCGAACTCGTCGAGTTCCTGCTGCGACATCTTCGTAAGCGATGGCGAGAGCATCTCCTCGAGGACTGACTCGGCCTGGTGCGTCGGATCGAGGCGCGTCAGATCTGCGACGCGCTGGTCGTCGCTGAGCGGGCCGACGCGCCTCGCGAGATCCTTCTGGACGTTGCCGAGGTCGGTGTTCTGGTCGAACCAGTTCCGAACGACGGAGTCCCATATCGACTGCAGCCCGTTGCGCTGGAGACCAGCACCAGTCGGGTTCGAAGCGGTCGTCGTGCTGCTGCCTGTTGCCGCGGCCTCGTCGAAGACATCGCCGGCTGTCGAGCTCGTCGGCGGCGACGGTGGTGGCGTACCACCGGTGGTCGTCGCTGTCCGCGCCGCTTCAGTGGCAATCGGCTCGCCGCCGCCGGACAGACGATCAATCGTCTCGAGACTCTTACCGAGGTCGTTCAGCGTCTGCGATGGATTGACGTAGATCCCGTGAGCCGACCCGATGTCCTGAATTTCCTGACGTATCTCTTGCGGCAGGGTGCTGATCGGGATGTCCAGATCGGGGTTGTCAGGGTTCGCGCGTATCCCATCGAGGAGTTCCCTGCCTGCCTGCGTCAGTTTGGATACCGCACCCGTTCTGCCAGTGGCAGCTTCCGCGGCCGCGGTACGGAGCGGGTTGACGAGGTCTTCGGAGGTATGACCACCACCTCCCAGAATGCCTGGCACGGCGCCGAGGATGTCCTCGAGCGCGCCCGCGTCTGGGCCCTTGCTGAGCGGATTGAGTTCGCGGAGACTGCGACCTGGCTGCAGGAAGGAGATCGATCCGCCAGGACCAGGAAACGGAATACCGCGCCGCTGGATATCCGCCAGCGCGCGGTTCGCAGCTTCCTCCAGGGTCTTGGGCGGACTGGTGTACAACCCCGTCGCCTGCTGGATCGCCCCTGGCTCGTGCGTGACCGGGTTCTCGAAAAGCCGGTCGATCATGTCGCTGCTCAGGTTGCGGAGGTCCAGGTTGCCGACGTCACCTGTGTCGGGGTTGAACTGGTTCTGAGTCTGCTGGTCCTCGTCGCGCCGCTGGTTGCCGCGGTCTCCACCACCTGGTGGTCCGCCCGGCGGCATGAGACCACCGGTGATCCCGCTGATGGCGCGCTGGACCGCGCTGGTGATGATGCCGCCGATGTCCTGCTGATCGTTCTTGAAGAGATCGAGGTAGGACCGCTGCGACTGAGTCGGAGTAGATGACGGTGCAAGCTCGTCTTGCTGGGGCGTGAACTGCGTCATCTGTTGCGATGGAATCTTCGGCTGCGGACTGAAGATGTTCGCCGCCTGCGTTTTGATCGCGTCAAGGTTGGCGATTGGGTCATCGCTCGTCTGTGTGATCTGCGTCGAAGGCTGCGATTGCGCTGGCGAAACGGTGGCAGCAGGGGCTTTTTTGCTGTTGTCGAGCGTGCGCTGGAGCAGGCCGACAGCGTCGTAGTCGCCGCCCGTGCCGCCGTACTTATCGGCGCCCAGCTTGATGTCAGGGCCGATACCCAGATGAAGATGGGTGCCTGTGCCTTTGGCGTCGCCAGTGTCGCCGACGGGCATCAGGAACTGACCGGGGCTGACGCGGTCGCCGACCTTGACGGAGGGAGTGGCGTCGCCGTGCGCGTAGTAATACTGGAGCCCGTCATCGCCCTGGATCAGAACGGAGTTACCGCCAATCGAGTTGTAGCCCGACTCGACGACCTTGCCGCCGGTCATCACGCTGACTGGCGTCCCGCGTGGAGCAAACAGGTCGGAGCCGCCCAGAACACTACCCCAGTGATCCTGAACCGGACCTTTGAAATCCGGTAACGGGAACACGGTCGTCGGCTGATTCTGTGGCTGTGTCTGTGGCTGTGCCTGCTGCGTCACCGGAGCCGGCGTCGATGACTGGTCAGCGCCGGGGAGCGTGCCGTAGCCCGTCATCGTGTTCAGCAGGCGCGTGGGGTAGTCAGCCGAGTTCTCGGAGAGCGGCGCGTACGCGTGCGTCTGCGAGCCGTTCGGCCCCCACATCACAGAGCCAATCGTGTCCTGCCCTTTCGGGTAGTACTCGGTGGTGATCAGCTTGTAGAAGGCTTCCGCGCCAGTCAGCTTGTCGGGGTACTGGCCCCAACGCGTACCGTTCGGTGTGCCGCCGTACGCCGCGTTGCTGATGTCCCAGATGTTGTTGTTCTTGGCCTGCCCTGGCGCAACCGTCGGATCGCCGTAGGCTGACTCGTTCTTGGCAACCGAGAGCGCAAACGCCGGGTCGACGTTGTACTTGACGCCCAGATCCCAGATCTGGCCGGCAATGTCCTGGAGCGGCGTGCCCTGGAGCGCGGCAACAGTCTGTGCACGCGAGATCGACGGACCCTGGTTGATCGGGACGTTGATCGATGCGGGAATCGATCCTGATGGCCCCGCAGATTTTGGACTCGTGATCGTCACGCTGCTTGGTGTCGTCGGGGTGGTGGTGTCCGAGGCGAACGGTCCGTTCGGGGTGCCTCCGAATGGCCCCTGCGTTGGCGCTGTGGCCGCGACCGGCGTGTAGATCGAGGACGGCTTCGGCAGCACCGTCGTCCCGCCCAGGGTTGGCACGTCGGGAACGTCCGGCACGGTCTGGATCGGCCTGGGCGGCAGCGTCGGCGGCGGGGTCGGCAGCGACGGCGCGACCGGCACAGGCGGAGCCGGCGGCGCGAACGGGGGTGGCGTCGTCGAAGGCGCCGGCGCCTGTGGCTGAGCGGGCAGCGTCGGCTGCATGGGCGCCGGCGCCGGCGTAGGCTCTGGCAGCGTCGGCTGCGGGATCGGTTGCGGCGACGGCTGAGGGATCGGCTGCGGGCGCGGCGGCGCAGGGAACGGCGCCGGCTGCGGGATCGGCATCGTTCCGCCGAGACCGCCAAGCGACCCGATCAGGTTGTTCGACGACTCGAGGAACAGATTCCCCGGCGGCGGCTGGCTCAGGCTATTGATGCGCTGAGACGTCTGGTTGAACCAGCGGTCCGCGGAGAAATTCGTCCAGCTTTGCTGCGGGACGTCCGGCAGATCAGGCATGGCTACTGGAGCCTGAAGCTACCCACACCTGCGCCCGAGGTGGCGTACTTGGGCAGTTGCTGCTTGAACAGGTTCGCAGCGTCGTCCTTGTTGTAGCCCTGCGACTCCCACACGCCGAGGAGCATTTGCTGCTGGCTGGGCTGCAGCGCGTTCCACGTCTGCGGCGCCATCTGGTTGGGCGCCACTAGCGCGCCCTGCATCTGCGTCAGGTCTTGCTGGCTCGAGGTGTTCGCCCCTGTCGCCTGGTTGTAGAGCGTGTTGAGGTTCGCGGCCTGCGGCTGCACGCCGGTGGTAGCTCCGCCTCCAGGGATGTACTGGCCCGCGGCAGCGGCGACGAGGTCTCTGGTGCCCTGCGGCGTAGCGCCCAGCACCTTCTGGTACTGCGCCCAGTCCGCGGGACCGCGCAGGCCCGACAGCAGGGTGAGGTAGTTGTTGCTGGCGGTCTGCTGGTTCTGCCACTCCGTGTCAGCCTGCTGCTGCGCGCGCAGCCACTGGGTGTACGCCTGCTCGTTCGCGGCGAGCGTTTGCTGCCCCGCCTGGGGCGCGTTCACGCCAGCCTGACCCGTCTGGCCCGGCGCGGATGGCGCGTAGTACTGGCCGTACAGCGTCGACATGTCCTGGGCCTGCTGCCAGTACTGCTGCTGCGCAGTCAGCGTTTCCTGACCCTGCCCTGGCCCCTGGTTCGGTAGCTGACCGTTCGGCGACGCAGCCTGGATCGCCTTGTTCGAATCGGCAACCCACTTGTTCATGGCGGCTTGCCAGTCGCCGCCGTTCGCGGAGTAGTAGTTCTGCTGGGTCTGCGCGTCGAGGTCGGAGAACTTGCCGCCGGCTGCGTTGGTGCCTGGTGCGGAGATCGTCTGCGGCGCGTAGTACATGCCCGTCGCGCCCGCCGCAGCCAGGGCCATGTTCTGCTGGTTGGTGTTCAGGTCGGAGTACGTCTTGAGGGAGTCGAGCGTCTGCTGCGGCAGTTGCGACGGCGGCGCCGACTCCAACTGCGCTGCTAGCTGGAATGGCAGCGTGTTGAGCGTGCTCAGGTTGCCGTTCCAGCCCATGGCCGCGGCCTGCTGCGTGTTGACGCGCTGCAGTTGCCCCGTGCCCGTGACGTAGTCCAGCTGGTCGCCCTGGGTGGCGTAGTCGTACGTGCTGGGATCGATGCGCAGGAAGGTGCCTGGCGTCCACTGCGACTGCTTCGGAGCGACGTAATAGCCCGTCAGCCCGGCGGCGCTCTGCGCCGTGCCGGCCTGCCCCTGGAGTGCGCTCTGGGTCTGACCGGCGCCCGTCCCGGTGTAGCCGGGGATGTACGCGTTGTAGCCCAGCGACTGGGTGATCGCCGACGTCGGCGTGCCCGGTGGCGGCGCCTGCGGACCACCAGCACCCCAGGTGTACGGATCGCCGCTAGGAGCGTAGCCAAACGTGGACGCCAGGTTGCCCCAGTACGCGACTGCAGCCTGTGCTTTCTGGAAGGCAACCGTGTCCGAATCGCCCGCCAGCTTGGACATGTAGTACGCCTGCTGAGCGTTGGTGCTCAGCCCGTTGTTGATCGCAGTAAGCGCGTTGGCGTTGACGCTTGGCATTTAGGTGCCCCCTCCGTACTGAGCTCCCTGCTGCTGGTGGAGTTGCAGCGCGTACGCCGTCGCAGTGTCAGGCGTGTTGAAGATGCCCAGGTGCTGGCCGGTCTTGCGGTACTGGTTGATTGCGTCGCGGTTCGACAGGATCCGCCCGTCGTTGCTGACGGTGGGGATCAAGACCTCATTCCCGTCGTCGTCCTGGAAGGAAATCGAGCGCACGGTGCTGATCGTCCCGTCCGAGTTTCGCACGACAGGACGGTTGTTCAGATCGATGTTGCCGGGCTGCACCAGGCCCGGGATCCGCTCACTGGCCCCCTGTCCGATGCGGCTCAGAGACTCCTGCACGCTGGGCGTAGGCGGCTGGTACTGCGACAGGGGCACCACCGCTTCGGGGCCAGCTTCGCCGATAAGCGCAAGCGTCGGCTTGGTGACGATGCCGCCCTGCGCCATGGCCGGCACAATCGGCGTGATGTTCGGCGCCGACGCGGTCTGAGCCCCTCGAGGCAGGTACGGAGCGGGAACCGGTGAAGGTGGGGTTGGTGGCGGCGCCTGAAGCGGAGCTCCACTCGCCATGCCCGGAGGCGTGGGGAGTTTCAGGTCTGGATACGCCTTCAATACGGCTTTGTAGACCAGGGTAAACCCCTCGGGCCCGAGTCGCTGCATCTCCTCGGCGCGCCCCTGGACGTTGGGCGAGCCGTCCGGATTGAACAGTTGCGCCTTGTAGTACTCGAGCTTCTGCTCGTCGGTGATCTGGGCTGCGAACGGAGCCACCCCCTGCGGCGCCATGGCGGCAGCGATGCGCGTCGCCGTCTGATCGATCCAGACCGCGAGATCGTTCGCGACGGCGTCCAGCTGCGTTTGCTGCGGCATCAGCGACTCTCCTTATGCCGCATCGCCAGAAACAGCGCACCGATGAGGACGATGCCCCAGACGATGACGGACAGCCCGACCCATACCGTTCCTTCGTCCATCAGCGACCTCCCGGTCCCTGGGGCAGCATGTTAGGCGGCGGCATGGGTACGACCGGACCCCCCGGTATCCCGCCCGGAGGCATGCCTGGACCGCCGCCACCGGGAGGGGGAGGCGCGAGAGGCATACCGCGACCGGGCATGGGTACCGGGTTCGGCGGCATACCGCCGACCAGACCTGACGGGGGCGTGCCCGGCGTGCCTGGCATAGCGGTAGGCGCCCCGGCGGGGCCAGGTGGCTGCGGGGAAAGGCCAGCCATCTCAGCCGCGCTCGGGTTGCCAGGGGCGTTCAACTGCTTGGCCTGGATGGTGCCAAGCTTCTGGAAGACCGCATCGTGGATCGCTTGCTGGATCTCGGGCGATTGCTTGAGATCGTGCAACAGCCACGACTGCTCCACCTCGTCGGGGTTGCCGCCCGCCTCGGTCACCGCGTCTTCGTACGTGATTAATTTCAATTGCATTTTTTCGCCGATGGAGCGGATCTGGATGATCTCGTTCGACGGCGTGGAGGGACTCAACTTGACGGTGTAGCGGTGGATACCGTCGAGGTCGTCCGGCCCGATGCCCAGCCACGAGCCCTTCGTCTGACCGGCGCCGCGGCCACCCTTCTTACCCTCCTGCTCGCCCCAGGCATACACCTTCTCGGAAACGCGGTTCTCGATCAGCCACGACTCGAAGCCGGTCCTGTCGGCGAGCGCGACCTCCCCGTTGGACACAATCGGGTTGAAGGCTAGACCAGCGAGGTACGCAGCCTGATTCAGAGCGTAGCCAGACTGGTCCGCTCCTACTGCGCCGCTGAACGCCGCTGGCATAGCCCGCTCGACGAGCGCCTGGATGTTCTGGAGCAACTTGCTCGCATCCTGGCCGGTGGTGGGCTGGTCGACTGGAGCGACGTCGAAGGGGTAGAGCATGCCCGGCTCGAGGCGGCGCACGCTCGCGTTCTCGCGGCCATCGACGCCGTACGGCAGTCCGGGGATGGCGTTCGGGTTCTGGGTCTCTTTCCACGACGGGAAGCCGGTCAGGAACGCGGCGTTGCCCTGCACCGTCAGCAGGGAGTCCATCAGCCTGAACAGTTGCAGGTAGCCGAACAGGACGCTCAGCCCGGCGTGCTCCGGCAGTCTGCTGCCCGTGGTGATGCCGAGGGCATGAAAGTAGGGGCCTCGCAGCGTATGCAGGTACGGGTCGCCGTAGCTGTGACGGGTGACCTTGCAAAGAGTCGCCTTGTCATAGCCGCGGGACTGCTGGTTCGGCCCCTGCAGGCAGATTACCTGAACGTGCTCGTCCCAGGCTTCGATGCAGCGCAGGTTGCTGGAGCCGGCGCTCTTCATCACGCGCGCCCACTCCGGTCGCGCCAGCTGCGCGGCGACGGGATCGAAAGCGCTCTCGGACTGGCGCACGTTGCCGCTGGAGTCCAACTCCGCACCGAAGCGCTCGAGCGCTTCCAGGTACGGCACGTCTTTGATCTCGACCACGGACGTGTAGCCGTTTTCGTTCTTCGTGTAAAAGAACGTCTCCGGCGGCACGTCGGTGGTAGCTATCGGATAGGGAAGCTCGAGCTTGAGGTTCTCGGTGTGCTGGTCGTACGCCATGTCCTGGGCGTGCTGATCCAGACCGTCGTCCTCGAGTTTCTTCTGGTACTTCTCGGCGTCGTCGAAGTACGTGTTCCACACAGCTTGCGTCCGCTCGAGCGTCTTGAGGATGCCCTCGCCTTTGACCGCGAGCGCCCACATGAACAAGCGCGTGAGCTGCCTGCGCGCCTCCTGTTCTTGACGCTGCCACGACGCCTCGAAGAAACGCTCTCGCCTGGTGGAGTTCTCCTGGTAGACGTCGCCGAAGCCGATGGGACGGAACCCCACAGTCGGCATGTTCACGCTGAGGGCCGCGGCCACGTTCTGGGCGATGTGTAGCGCCAGCGGAGCTCTGACCTCGACAGCGGTCTTGCGGTACGCCTCGGGGATCTCGATAGGGAACTCCATGAACAGCGAAGCGTCGATGTCGGCGTACAGCGCGTTGCGGTCTTTGAAGTCGCGCTCCAGTTGATCGGCGAGCTCGCACGTGAGCCGCTGCATCGTCTCCTCGTCACTCGAGGACTTCGAGCCGAAGCCGCCGTCGCTGGACTTACGCGAGATGACCGCCACTCAGGTCTCCTCGGGTCGATACGGGCTGATGACCTTGTCCGCGAACATGGTCAGGGCTGTCGCCGCTTCGGGCGTCGTCCAGTTGTTGACCGAGATGCGTACCAGCATGGCGACGCACTTCTCGAGCATCTCGATGCGCTGGAGCATGTCCTGCTGGTTCTGGTAGCTGGAGTACGCCTGCTTCACCCATCCACGTCCATTCGGAATTGGTCTAGTCACTCGGAGACTTCCTGGCCCTTGAGCATGGCGTGGATCTCGCGCACGAGCGTGAGCAACTCCACGAAGAAGTCGTCGGTCTTCATGGCTTTGACCTTCTCGGAGTTCGCCGCGTCACTCAGAATCTGGGCCGCACCGTGCTCGTCCATCACTTCTCCGACTCGTCCAGTTGCTCGAAAGCGTTGTCATTGTCCAACGCGCGACGGATTCGGTTGCCGACCTGCATCCAGCCCAGCGGATCAACGACGAGTGGCCGCAGGGCATCGGCACTGTCCAGGCTTACGAAGGCGTGCATGTCGCCCACACGGACCTCGATGTAGTAATCGGTCGGGATGTCGGTCGAGATCGAGCGCGTCATCCGAACCTCAGCTTCGTCGGTTCTTCGGGGCGGGGCGGCTGTGCTTCGGCACACAGTCCGTAGCGCAGCGCGTCAGGAGCGTGGTCTTCGGTCTTCTTGCCTTTGATCTCGTCAGCCACGTCCTCGGGATCGAGGGGATCCACGACCATGATCGGCATGGTGCGTGCGAGATTGGGTGCCGCTCCGTGGAGCAACTGCAAGCGGGCTGGGCCGTCATCGTGAGCAATGGCGCGGCGACAGATCGCCCAGCCCTGCTTGCGATTGTTCATGCCCGGATACACGGGATTGACGCCGTGAGCCCAGTACACCGCGGCGATGCTGGGCCGCTCCGACTCCTTGCGGAGGTTGAACATGCTGGGGTCGAGGATGCACAGGTTCAGCTTCTCGTCGCCGCTCAACTCCACAATCCGCTGGGCCTGCTGCTCGTCCCGGAGTCCAGCGGCGTAGAGCTCGCGGTAAATGTAGATGCGCCTGGTTTCCGGTTCTCTGGCGAACCAGAGGCAGCAGAACGGCGCGGCGAAGCCGTAGTCGACAGCGATCCAGCGGGGCCAGTGGGGCGGAATCTCGAAGCTGGGGCAGATGTGCACCTGTGGATCCCACTCGGTGAAGTACATGCCTTCAGCGGCGACCCACAGCCCGAGACGTAGCCGCTGGTAGTTGAAGCCCTTCAGGGAGTCGAGGGTCTTCAGGTACTCCTTGCCGAAGCTCGTCCAGGTGCGGGTGGCGTGGTCGTACAGCACCGGATTGTCCTGGTGGGTGGACTCGATCAGCTGGGTATCGCCGTCGTTGCAGCGCTGCTTGAGCCAGTGCTCCGGAGCGGACGGGTTGCAGTCGGCGATGATCTGCTGGTAGCTCAGCACGCCGTTTCTGAGTCCGCGGAGGAGCATGCTCCAGTCGTCTTCGTCGAGCTCCGTGGCTTCCTGAACGTAGACGAGATCGAACTCCGTGGAGCCGATCTTGTCAGCGTCGTCCATGCCCACCACCATGACGGTGGCGCCCGACGGGTAGCGGTACTCCTGGTCGCCGGTGTGGAACTGCACCTGATTGGGATGTGGCAGCACCTTCGTCTCGAAGGTGGTCATCGCACTCTGCGTCAGGCTCTTGCGCGTCTTGCGGACAATCGCAGCGCGGATGGGCGCCTGCATGGCGATGAGGTTCAGTTTCTCGAGACAGGCCCTGGATTTGCCAGTCCCGGCAGGTCCAGCGAGGAGAACCTCCCGTTCGCGCGACCGAAACAAATCCAGAGCCGCTCCGAACGGCTGATAGGGACGCTCCTCAGGAGTGGAGGACTCCCCGCGCTCGATAGTAGCAGTCTTGCTCACTCGTAGCCTTCGAGCTTGTCCGCAATCAGCGAGAGGGACTTCCAGTCCTCGAGCAGGTGCTTGCCCCACACCTGCCTCATGACGTTGTCGGATTCCAGGAGGCGGGCAGCGTGACGGCACATCTCAGAGACCCACAGTTGGAAATCTTCATCAAACTGTGATGGTGGAGAGTCTTCAGAGTGAGATGGAGGGGGGTTGACTAGAGCCATCGCGCATCCTCTCCGCGGAGCTGTGGGTCGACCGTCGGTCCCCAGGTTTTGGTTTTGCTGGATCGAGGATTTTTGGAATGTGAGCCTGAGGATTCCGGGCGCGCGAGCCAGCGGGGGCACGTGGCACTGCCACCCCTCGCGCACGCGTGGACGCTCGAGCGCAACCCGCGGGCCCGCGTCCTTTGAGCGCTGATCCGCCGCTCGACTGACGACGGACACTCGACGTCATACGTTTGTCCACATTAGTGGCACGACCCACAACATCGACAGTCGGACATCACAGCACCGATGACGGATCGACGCCGGCAATGGACTTGACTATCTGAGACACAGCGACGTCTACCTTTTCCCTGTAGGTCTCCGGTTTCCGGGCTCTGAGTAAGAGCATCAGTAACTGGTCTGAGTACTCGATTTTGTGATCAGTACCCACCGGTTCGCCATGCCAGTAAGACGTTCGCTCATATGGCGTACCTTCAACGGCACGGCGCCATGCTTCGCGTTCGAGACGCTCCGTAGCCGCGGATTCTGCGATGTGGAATGCAGCCGCGAAGTCCGGATCGTGCTCTTGCCAGTAATAGACATTGCGTCGAGCTACGCCAGCTAGCTGACACGCGTGAGAGACGTTCGCCCACTCGGCATAGCACGTCAGGAACGCATGCTTAGCCCGTGCAGATTGCGCAAGGGTATTCCGTGCCTGACCACGTACCTGACGTCTCGACGTCGAATTTTGAGCGTTTCCAGGTGCCGATGACTGGTCATCCGTTCGTACGGTCGACTGGTCTAGCGAATGTTCGGATGAGCGTCTGACCACGTTCGCCATTCTCGACGTTCGAGCGCTGTTACGCAACTGTGCGCGCTTTTAACCGCGATTTAGGAGCTCTGAAACGGGCTGTAACGCCGGAAAGCCTTGATTCGTATAGCAATCTGCTATATGGTTCACCGCAATGGCACCCACTACACAGAAGTCGACTGCTCGACTGACGCCGCTGAGCGGCGTGTACGGCTATAGCGAATTGCTTACACCCGATGGCTACAATCCGAAGACCAGGAAAGGCCGGGCCCGCGGCTATTCGACCGCGATCCTTCATTTCGCCCCGGCCAACCTGTCAGGGTACGAAGTCTGTTCGGACCGCTCAGCCGGTTGCACACACGACTGCTTGAACCTGAGCGGCCACGGCGCAATCGGCCTCGACGTCGAGACGGCCGTCTCGCTCACCAACACCAACGAAGTGCAGGATGCGCGCATCGCACGAACGCATCTTCTGTTCCGGCAGCGCGCCACATTCTTTTCTGAAATGGTGCTCGCCATCTCGACACACGTGCGTCGAGCTACGGCGCACGGACTGACGCCTACCGTCCGTCTCAACGGGACGTCGGATCTGCCATGGGAACGGATGCCGTTCACGGACGTCGATGGCGTTGAGTACGCGTCTCTGTTCGAGCGCTTCCCGGACGTGCAGTTTTACGACTACACGAAGCATCCGGCCCGGGCGATGCTCTCAGCGCTAGGCGCGCTGCCGGCCAACTACGTGGTGACGTTCTCGCGGTCCGAGACGAATGAGCGCATCGCGCTCGACGTCCTGCGCAATGGCGGAAACGTCGCTGTCGTGTTCAACGCTCGAACAGCACATGCGAAGCGGCCCGCGGATCCGCTCCCGGCCACGTGGCACGGATTCACAGTCGTCGATGGCGATCACGACGATCTTCGTTTTCTGGACCCCACCAACGTGGTCGTGGGTCTCCGGGCGAAGGGCCCGCGGGCGAAGCACGATACGTCCGGCTTCGTCGTCGACGTCGCATCCGACGCGTGCTCCAACGTCATCGCTCTGTCCACAGTCGCCCGGGCCGCGTAGGCCCGGACGCATACTTACCAGTAGAGAGGCACCCAATCATGACTATCGTTACCCTTGCGTCCGCAGCGCTCGACGCAAACGACCCTCGACGCGACGCGTGCGTCTACCAGTACTGCGGCCAGCTGGCGTCCTACGCTTGCACCGCGCCACACGGCGCCACAGTCAATCTGTGCGAAGAGCACGCAACCGGCTTCGGACGCGTGTGGGGAATCGTACGCGAACTCGCAACAGATTCAGAGCACAGTGAGCCGTGCGATGACGCCGGCTGTGGCGCGTGCTACGAAGCGACCCGGCCATGAGCCCCACCGTTCACTGCCAGTGTGGGCACGGGCCCAGCCGGCACTATCACCTTGACGGTACGACCTCGTGCCGTATCTGCACCACGTGCCGTACGTATCGCCCGCGCTGTACCTCGCTGGCGTATAGCAAGGGTCACGGCGGTACGAAGTGGCCGGGCCAATGCACCCGGAACGCGCTAGGCACTAGCGGGCTGTGTCGCCAGCACGGAGGTCAGGCATGAGCCGGGCCTGGTTTTTCGTCGAGTTCACGTGCGGCCACTCCACCCCGGTCCGGGGTGGGGATCGGCTGGTAGACCGACCCTGCAACGCGTGCGCCTCCTCGACTCCGGGCGAGGGCGCACGTTCTGAGACGCCCGAGACTGCGGCCCGCTATATTTCCCCTGAAAGGCACCCAAACCCATATGAGCACCACCATCGATGATCTGGCCGCGCGCCTAGCCAGACTCGAAGAGCGCCAGGGACTGGCGACTAAAGCCGACCTCAAGGACGTCGAGGTCAACATCCGCCGCGACATTGCCAGTCTCGCGACCGGTATCGGCACGGACTTACGCGCCATCCGTCAGGACATGGAAGGCATCCATGCGGATATGGCAGCCATGCGCGGCGACCTGACCGAAATCAAACGCCTGCTCGCCCGCGGCGTGTTCCGCTGGCCGTGGGAGAGACGCTCGTGAGCATGCTGCCCACGCCCGGCGCCGCGGGTAGCGAGCTTCGGACCTGGCGAGCGCTTCAGGGGCTGACCCTGAAGCAACTTGCCGAGGCGCTAGGCGTGCATTGGATCACTGTCCAGCGCTGGGAAACCGGCGTGCTGGGCGTCCCGCCGTACCTGCACCTCGCACTGCGCGAACTTGAGAGGCAACTGACCGATGACGCCGCTTGATTGGATCAACGCGTTCCTGAGCATCCCCGGGGCAATCGCCTCGGTGTTGCTGCAGTTCTGGCTACCGGCGTTCGTGCTCGCGCTCGCCGGCGGCATGATCTACTACGTGGTCCAGGCTGTCCGCGGCAAGCTGTAAGCTGCACCTGTCGGGGTTTCGGTCCCGCGGAAGAGCGAACGACCTCCTGTGTGAACAGGAGGTCGTTCTGCGTTCAGGCCCTCGGGATCGGCACGCGCACGAGCCGCCCGCTCAGGTTCAGCACGTGTACAGCACAGTCATTGCAGACCGTATCGTAGGGCTCGCCTAGCTCTTTGAGTGCGAGCAGCGCCGGCGCCACGTGCCGCAGCCCGCACAGCACGCACGCGTCCCAACGCTCAAGCGTCTCGCTGATGCGCCGCGCATCGTAGTCAGAACGATCAGGCATCGTATCGAATCGACTGAGCCAGCCGAGTCTGCTTGTCTTCACGCTTCTTGCGCGCAGCTTCCTTGCGCTCGAACTCGGCACGCTGGATACCGGCGAGGACCTGGTCGTAGCCGCCGGCGCGCTCGAGCAAGCGGCGTGCCTCCTCGACAGCACCGATGCGGTCCGTGCCCTCGCCGTACGCGGCGTGCGGGCAGACCCAGATCGCGTCCGTGATCTGCAAGAACCGGCACTTGAACTTGCACTCAGGCTTCACGTAGTGCTTCACGGATCCTCCTCCTGCCACTCACCGCGAGCATCTCTCGCATCACCGCAGACCGCGTCATCTGCACCTCTTCGCGCACGTGCATCAGATCGCCCACACGTGCGAAGTTCTGGCGCTTGTATGCCGCCTGGGCCCAGCGCTCGAGTCGGACCATGTCGCGAGCAAAGCGGTTGCACGCCTGACGTAGCTCGAGGACGTACTCGTCGTCATACATGGACGCGGGCCCTCGGCGTGGTGCGCACGTCACACACGTGCTCGTGGCCCCACTTCTCGCCGCATTGCGGACACGCGCCGTGCTTGCCGTGGCACTCGTAGTGATCCATGCGCACGTCCGCGGCGATGATCGCCATGCGCTCGAGCGCGTCGGTCATCTGTGCCACGATTTCGCCCGCGGTCCACTCGCGACGGAAGCGCTGCATCTGTCCCGTGACACGGTTGAGGACGATGTACTCAAAGGTGCCGTCGTACCGCGGCTCAGTCTCCCAGCGCGCCATCGTGTAGACCACGGGTTGCCAGATCTCTTTCTGCGCGCGCTCCTGCGACCACAGACCACGCGTGGTCTTGAAGTCGTACGTCACGCCATCAGAGCCCCACAGGTCGATGGCGCCGACGATGGGCGCGTCCAGGAGTTCGTTCGTGTCGATGCTGAAGCCGCGCTCTGGCGTGCCTTCCAGCTGGAGCTCCTGCACCTGCTCGATCAGGTCCATGCCCATGCGCGTCAGCCCCTGATCGACGTCGCCTAGCTCGAGCACGAACTCGCGCCACGCGGCACGGAACGCGCGGATGCCGTCATCGCCGCGGTAGTGCGCCTCGAGACCCATGTGCACCGCGCTGCCGAACAGCATCGCCTCGGATTTCTGCACAGGACACTCGTCGATGTAGCGCGCCTTCCAGGCCCCGGGGCATTGATCCCAAAGCATGAACTTCGACGCTGACCAATGCGAAACGACAACCATCAGCGCGCCTGCCCCTTCGTAGACTGGGTAGCTCTTGTCTGAATCTTTGCCCTTTGAAGCGCTAGACCCCGTCCGTCTGGCGTATTACGAACGCTGTCTCGAAACGGCGTACATGCTGACGCGAGTCGCTTACCGGGACGATCACTGGATCTGGCTTGGGGCGACAACTGTTGGCGGATACGGGTACCTGGGGCGGCGAACACGCCCCAACGCACTCGCCCACCGGTACTTCTACGAGCACTTCGTTGGACCGATCCCTGAAGGACTGCACCTCGATCACGTTTGCCGCGTGAAGCTGTGCGTGAATCCGAATCACCTCGAGCCAGTGACCCAGGCCGAGAACAACCGCCGCGCAGTGCGTCACCCGCTAGCGTGCCCTCAGGGGCATGAATGGACGCCTGAGAACACAGAGTTCTGGCGCGGCTGGCGCAAGTGCCGAACGTGTCATCGTGAACGCGAAGCAGCGCGCAAGCAACGGCTGAAGGCTCGCCCGGACACTGGTCCCACAGCATGAACTTGGTCGCGGACCAGTGCGATAAGAATGTCATGCAATCCCCCACTGCTCAGCCATCGCTGCCGCCAGCCCCGGCAGCGTGCGCGAACGGTCTTTCCATCGGTGCGAACTGGGTGGCATCCAGTGCACCCGCGGCGTGCGTCCTTTCACGATGTCTGTTGCACGGAGCGGTGGCAGGTTCTTGAGCCACAGCGCTGTCGCCTTGACCTCGCCGTGCCCGAACCACCACGGCTGCACGATCTGATCGCTTGGGCGCCACAGGCTGGTCAACATGCCGATGGGGTTCTCGATGGCGACGCGCGGAATAGGCGCGTCGTACAGCGTGCGCACGAACCGCACAGCCTCCATCTGTCGTTCCGTGCCGCGATGCCAGCGCGCGCCGCTACGCGCCAGATACGTGCACGGCGGGTGAAAGATCGCCAGATCCCAGCCGTCGTCCAGGATCTCGAGCACGTCACCCTGGATGTGGAACAGGCGCCCGTCCTCGGCGGGCAGCAGGTCGCAACTCCACGCGTCATGTCGGCGACGCTCGAACGCCTGACGCACCACGCCGCTGAACTCGCAGCCGATCAGGACTCTCATCGCCCCTTCGCCTTCATCGCCAGCTTGACGTAGCCAGAGGGCGCCTCTTTGGCAGGGATCGAGTGCCAGGTACCCCACGGATCGCGGACGTTGACCCACCCCAACTCGCGGCCCCAGACAACCTTCGGAGGCCAGAAAACTTCCTGTATGGTGTCTTCACCTATAGGTGGAATACGCATACGGCTTTTTTCGAGGGGCTTAGTCGCCATCCTCAGCCTCCTCGACGGGGCGCAGGAAGTACCTGTGTGGGTCACCTCTTTTGCCCTCGCCGGTACGCCCGATAGCGCGCTCTTTCATGAGTTCCCACAGCACGCGGCTGAGCATGCTGCGGTCACAGGCCAGCAGTTCACGCAGGCCGGTCAGGTCCAGCCCGAGGTCGGGGTCGACCGACAGGTTCGCCAGCACCTCGGAGCGCAGGTGGATCGCACGCACCACCTCTGGCTCGCCGATGGCGCGGTACTCGTACGGCTCTTCTGCCGCGAGCTCGAGCAGAGTCTGGTCGGGCGTCTCTTCGAAGCGCGAGATCGCCTCCAGCAGACGCTGGCGCTCCTTGCCCTCACGGTCGCCTGGTAGACGCTGCAGGTGGATGACCACGTCCACAGCGCCCGCATACGCGCTGCTCCCGCGGCCACTGTCGCCGACGTCGCCGCCGCTCTTGCGGTCGTGGCGGCTGACGAGCACAGCTAGCCCGTCCGCAGCCGCGGCCTGCAGCGGTTCCATCACGACCAGGGCACTGCCGCTCGAGTTCTCGCCGTCGCCGCGCACGCCACTGAACTGGCCCAGCGTGTCGACGATCAGGATGCCGGCTCCGACAGCCGCTGCCTGGCGCCGCGCCAGGTTGACCACGTCTTCCCACTTCCAGCCCAGCACCTTCGACCACAGCAGCACGTGCAGGTCTTGACGCCCCAGGAGACCTGCGCGTTTCAGGTTCCTTTTAAAGGAGGGGCCCGACTGTTCGGTGAGGTACACGATGGGCGCGTAGCGCGTCGGCTGACCCAGCCAATGCTCGCCCTCGAGAATGCAGCGGCACAGTGCCGCGAGCAGGGTGCTCTTGCCTGCCTGCTTGACCTTGCCGTCGAGTTCTGTGATCAGCCCGCTGCCCAGCTGGCCGTGCGCGTACCAGCGGATCTCCTCGTCCTCGATGTCGGCGAGCTCCGCGGCGGTCATGAACAGCCTGAGGTCGTCGAACTCGATCCTGGCCGGCTTCGGCTTGCCCACACGCGCGCGGCCTGGCCCCTGACCGGCTACGGCGCGGTCAACGATGACGCGGTAGCGCGCGTGCGCGTCGCGGCGGTTGGTGAACTTCGTCCAGCCCAGCGCAGCGTCGCGCGTCTCGATCAGATCCTCGACGAACGCACGCGACAGTCCCGCTCCCAGGAGCATGACCGCCATGTACCACAGGCTCTGCGAGCGGTCGACGGTGCCGTCGGGGCGAGCATTAAAAAGGCGCCCGTGCCATCGCTCGAGCGCCTCGCCTCGGAGTTCGACTGGTGGTCCGTCAGGATCCGTGTCGTTGACGGGGGCCACCACACGCTGGCTCCGCTTATTCAGCAGGTCGACGGTCCACGTCGGCGCCGCATGGGTGCGCCAGTCGTCGTCCAACCCGTTGGACTCCCATGTGTACAGCCGTCCGCTACGGTGGAGCGACGGCGGCATGACCGCATAGCCAGCGCTCATCACGTCGTACTCGCCGCTGTGCGTGTCGCGGTACATGGCACAGCCCTCGGGGCGGGCGTACAGGTGGTGGACATGCCCCGGCCCACCACCTGACGCGAACCGCAGCGGCGACGGCAGACCGCCGCGGGCTGTGAACTCTGCGAACCATTCCAGACTGTCGGGTGCTACGTCAACGAGTCCGGCGCGCGCGAGGTCGACGCCGATATTGGCGTGCGGCCAGACCCTCCACCAGTGGTGGATCACGTCGGGATCGCATGACGCGTCCTTGAGCCCGTGCATGGTCCGCGGGTGTTTGCCGATGGCATGTTTGTCAGGGTCGCCAGCATCGATGTGGTGGCAGTCACACTTCCCCTCGGCATCGGGCGTGTGGAGTGGGACCACAGGCCAGCCCAGCGCGGCGTAGAGCAATGCTGCTGCGCCGAGTGGGCTGACTCCGGTCAGGTCGTCAGTCGTTGTCGACATAGGCTGCGATGGTGGACACGTCCATCTCGTCAGCGTTCGTCACCGACCTCGTCAGGTATCCAGGAGATGCACGTCGGTGATCTGACCGTCGGGCACTTCGGTTTCGAACTGCGCGAGCGCGTCGATGACGGTCGCGCCTTCCACCACCACCGTGTCGATGATCACGCGCTTTGCGGTGATGCGCCAACGCTGCGCCGTAGCTGGAGTTGACTCAGCTGGTGGTGGGGGTGGGGTCGGCACAGGTCGGTGCCTTTCTTCCACAATCGTGGGTGACGTCGTCGTCAGCACGGGTTCCTCCTGTTGTCGTCGGGCGTTCCGCACGCGCCCGATCAGGCGCATGCAGTCCAGGCAGTACTTGTCAGTCGGGTAGCGCAGGGTCAGCGAGCCGCAGCGCTGGCATTCCCCAGTCGCTCCGTCGGGCGCGTAGGTGCCGATGAACAGACTCATCGGCATGTCCCACTTCTGCCCGTCGGAACGCTGGAGCACTACCTTGCCGCCGCCGGTAACCCTCACGACGTGTACGGGACCGTGCTTCGCCTCGCCTCCGTCGTCGCGCTTGCGCCGCCAGTGACTGCCTGGAGCGACGTTCGTGGTCATGGGTGCCTCTCTGGGTGCTCAAGGATCTCCATGACGCGCTCGCGATCCCGCGGGCGCGCCCAGGTGGAGATGATTCGTGTGCACTGCTTGATGCGATCCAGCAGCGTGCGCTGTTCTGGTTCGAGCGTGTTCCTTTCGTCCTTCAACTCGAGAAAGAGCATCGTCGGCTCGCGAATCGCCCAGAGATCTGGGATGCCCTTCGCGATGCCGCGGTAGTTCTTGCGGTGGCAGTACTGGCAGACAATGACGTTGCTGGGGTTGTGGTTGAACCACCACCCCAGCGCGCGCATCGCCTCTTCGACTTGCTTCTGGTACTTCGCCTCGCTCAGGTCGCGATCAATCAGTTTTCGAAAGTCGCGCGAGTTGAGCGGCAGCTGTGCCAGGTCAAGCTTTGTGCGTCTGGGCATGAATGCGACAGGTGTGCACACGTCCGTGCGTGCATTCACGACCAGGATGGAGTCGACGCCAGCGGCGAACCGCACAACGGTTGCCGCACAGGGTGCGCTGACGCCTGCCGGTAAGCGTCGGAAACAATACGCCACACTCGGCGCAACGCACCCAGCGCATTACTCTGGCAGGTCGAGGAACTTGAGGTGGTTGCGGATCTCGACGTGTGCCTGGTGCTCGGCGCGGATCTTCGCCAGGAAGTCAGACATCGCCTTGAGCGTCCGCTCGAGCACCTCGTCGCCGGGGTACTCCACATCCGTGGTTGCCAGGAGCACGACGTTCATGGTCATGCCCAGCACCGCCTCGAGGCGATCAACACGACGAAGCGTGTTGATCAGTGCGTAGAAGAGCTCCTCTTTCGTGACCGACTCCTCGTCGTACGTCTCGAGACTCTCGACCTCGAACGAGCCCTGGAGTTTCATGCCTGGACCTCTTCCTCTTCCTCGACGACGCGACGCTTCTTGGCAGGCTTCGTGTACGGCTTCTGGCGCAACACACGCAGCTTCTGGATGCCGTTTTTGTCGGCATACCATTCCAGGTCGGCGAGGCAGGTGCGGTCCATGAGCACCTCCTCCCAGCCCTGCTCGTTCATCTCGCGGATCTCGTCGTCGGTCAGGCGATGACCCATCAACGCGTTCGCGACCTCGCGCGCCGGAGCGACCTTGTTGGACTTGGGGTTGTCCCAGGTGGCGTCACCGGTGAACTGCCAGAGCTCGAACGGTTCTCCGCTCGTGTTATCCGTCACGACGACGCCGTCGTCCGGGTCGTAGACGAGGTACTTGAACACGAGCATCATCGCCTTGGGATTCTTGTCCCTGTATTGCGAGTCGCGCTCTTCCATCCCGATGCACTTCAGAATCCATTTCTGGCTGTCGTCGATGTCGACGTCGGGAGCGAAGGAGGCGTCAGGTGCCTGCGGCATCAGACCAGCCCCTCTTCGATATGGTCGACGATCTCGTCGATGTCACCAGGGACCGCAACGCGCCCACCACAGGTGGTGAAGATCCAGACGCAGTCTGGCACTTGTCCGTTCACTTGCTCAACACGCGTCACGTTCGCTGGATTGATGAAGACGGAGTTACCGGCAACTGTCGTGAACGCAACGAAGCACTTCTGCTCGTTTCTGACGGCCATGTGGGGATTCCTGCCCTCCGCGGATTAGCGCCGCGGCGCACAAGTCAGTTGTTCAGCGCGCGGATAGCGAAGATCACGCTGCCGATCACGAGCACCACAAGCAGCACGTAACTCAGCAGCAGGGCGCCAAAAGCCAGCCACTCACCACAGGTGATGCGTGGCGCGGCGGGGTAGTTCATCGCAGCCCGAGACGCCTCGAGCACGCGGGCCATGCCGCCCAGCCCTGGACAGCGAGCCCACGCTGAGCGACGTCGATCTGCTGCTCGCGGCTGGCGAGATCGGGCCGCGACGCGTACCTCAACCCACCGTGGCGGCGCCAGAAGACGAGGTCTTCCTGCAACCCGCCGTAGTAGGTATTGCCGGTGTTAATGTGCCAGCGGGAGTTGGATTCGCATTCCGCCAGACGGTCCCATATCCCGTACTGCGGGACGGGCAGCTGGGCGGCGGGGGTCTCCACCGTCAGGTCCGGTTCGACATTGGGGAGTCCATCCCCCTGGTCGCTTCCGTCCACACCTGTCAGAAGATCCTCGCCGCCCATGTCCCCGTCGGCGCGCGCCACGGTGGTGTGCGCGACCGCAAGCACCAGCGCGACGAGTGCGAGTCGACGCGCCATCAGAGCAGCGACCCCATGTACACCTCAAGCGAGGTGAGCACGTGGTGCGGGCAAGCGAAGTACCGCTCGCGCGCCGCGGAATAGTGATCGTGCTTGGTGCCTGGCGCCGCCTCAATCTCTTCGACGACGTGGGGGCAGCAACAATTGTGCGTGTCGTACCCCTCGCGGATCTCGCCGTCTGCCGTCTGCGTCTGCATCAGACGCCCAGGGCGAGCTCGAGGGCGTCGAGCGACTCCGCACTAGGCTCGACATCGACGCCAGCATTCGCCTGGTCGAGCGCGAAAAGGATGAGGGTGATTACCTGATCTTCGAGTCGAGAACGCCGACGCTGGCGAGCCAGCCGCTGCAGCGTTCTCCACCTCTCACTCCCGATGTCGTATTCGGTGAGTGTCAACCTGACAGCGGACATGAGCGAAGTGTGCTCATGCCCGCCTCGTCAGCGTTCGTCAGTTATCTCGTCAGCATCGGCGCCAGGACGTGCAGCATGTGGCAGAACCGCAGTCCGTCACCCATCACGCCGTCGAGACTGTCGACCATGACCGCCGTAGCGAGACCCGCGGCGACCAGGCCTACGATGGGGCGCCAGCGCACGAGTCCGTTCTCGAGCGCTTCCATCGCAGCGAGCTTGCCGTTCAAGTAGAAATTCCCGTCCCTGAACGTCAGTTGCCCGGCGGCTACCTGGTCACCCGGCGCCAGCTTCCTGAACAGGGACTCGTCACTTTCAGCGGCATCGTCATCCTTGCGCTCGACTGGCGCAGCTTCAGCCCGCACCCCGCCTTCCCACGGGGGGCGTTGTCCCTTCCTGATCGGCCACGGCACGAGCATGGGGTATTTCGCACGCGCGCGGCTGTAGGAGGTGATCGTTTTGGGCCCATCGTTGTTGGTGTACTTACGATTGAAGAGCGACTTGAGATCCGCAAGCGTGAGCAGTCGATTCGTAGTGCGGTAATGGGACAGAGCGCATTCCCACACGCGCTCGATGATGACCCGCTTGAGCGGGGGTAACGCTTCGAGTAGATCGAAGCACTGCTGAGTCGAATACTGGGGGCGAATAGCTGGGAACATGACCGTTTGATGGAGCTCTTCCACTGCAGAAGAACCCTCCCGAGTTGGGGCTAGTAACCAGGGCAAGCCTCTCCCATGCCGCGGTTCTACTCCTCGCGGAACGCCTTCGACTCCCCCCGGTCAGGGCGTATACGGCTCCGTTCAGCATGTGGGTCCTACTGAACGTCCGTTCCATTGTTACCGTTTCGTTTTGTCCGGGTTTGTCCTTTTCCTCGTCACGCCGGGGATATGAAAGTTCAGTGACGAATCATCTGAAGGCGCCAGGTTAACGGATCAATTACGGTTGTCCACCCATGAAAACCCTGAAGGTTCAAGGTTGTGACCTGACTACGTAACAGACAAACGCTGACAAGATGTCGTCCCGTAACCCGGGACCATGAAACCGAAACCGCTCGTCATCGAAGAGGTCTTCAACCCCAACTCTGTTGAAGGTCACCGCGCGCACATGGCAGCGCTCCAGACCCTGATCGAGATCATCCTGGACAACGACGCCAGGTACGGCGTGCCGGAGAAAGTAGACGCCCAGCCAGTCGCGTAATACAATGGGCAACCATGGCACCCAAGCAGTCTGCCGCCAAGCGGCGCGTGCACCTTGTTCCCCTGTCGCCTGTTGTCCGTGCTTCCCAGGACGTGCCCTACGGTCGCGTCAGCAGCGACATCCAGCACGACTCCCAGACAATCGAGACGCAGAAGCGCATCCTGCGTAAGGACATCACGAGCCGTGATGACCCCAACCTCCCGGTCGGCGAGCAGCGCAAGCTGGTCGACGAGTTCTGGGACGATCCGTGCAGCGGAACGATCCCCTTCGAAGACCGCCCCGAAGGCAAGCGGCTCGTCCGCAGCATCTGCGCCCGCGGCGACATCGACTGCGACGGCTCCTGCGGCGGCACCGGCATCGTCATTGACACGGTGTGGGTCACCAAGCTCGACCGCCTCGCGCGACGCCTGCTGATTCTGATCGAGATCGAGAAGTTCCTGCGCCTGCACCGCGTCGGACTGAAGTGCCTCGAGCACAACATCGATACCTCGAGCCCGACTGGCGCACTGATTTTCACCATCCTGGGCGCGATTGCGCAGTGGGAACACGGCGTCATCCTCGAGCGCACCGCGAACGGCAAGCGCACCAAGACTGTGGAGGGCAGACACATGGGTCGTAAATCCCTCGGGCTCAAGACGGACGAGCAAGGCTACCTCGTCATCGACGACGCGCTCGTCGGCCAGACCGGCAAGATGGCGTACCAGATCGTTCAGGAAGTCTTCGCCAACATCATCGACGGCTCCAGCATCGAGCGTGAGGCAGAGCGGTTCGGCATCACGCCGCGACGCATCCACCTGATGCTCCACAACCCGAGGTACCGAGGCGAGGGCGGCATGTACTGGGACGGCAACTGGATCGCCGCCGAGAGGAACAAGCCCCCGCAGCTGGTCTCGCCCGAGGACTGGGAACTGGCCCAGGAAAAGCTCGCTGACCACAAGCGCTTCGCGGCGCGCAATCGCAAGCGCGAGTACATCGTCTCGTCGCTGATGATTTGCCACGAGCCGAAGGACAACGGCACCCCTTGCGGGCGCGTGTTCGTAGCTCGCACAGCGAAGGGCAAGTACGCGTACTACTGCTGCTACCGCAAGGGCTGCACCGCTCACCCGATCCGCGGCAACGACGTCGAGACCGCCGTGTGGACTGCGGTGCGCGAGCGGCTCGTCAACCCGGACGCGTGGCTCCAGCGCGCGCTCGAACAGGGAGGCCAGACAGACAAGGTGCGCGAGCTTCGCTCAGAGCTCTCGGTCGTCATCGACAAGCTCTCGAAGCTGAGCACGCAACGACTGAGCGTGGCGCGCCAGACCGACGAAGGCGTCTATACCGAGGAAGAAAGCAGAGCGCGCCAGGCAGAGATCCGTGAGCAGGTCGAAAGCCTGACCGACCGCAAGACCACGCTGGAGATCCAATTACGTCTTGTGAACAAGTCCCAGGCGACGCTGCGCCGCTCAGGGCTACAGTCGGTGGATATCGGTCCTGAGCTTGACCGCATCGAAGCCTGGTGCGAGTCGTCCGACCCCGAAGAGGTTCACCGTGGTCGGACGCAGAAGACCGCGCTGATCAGATCACGTATCGAACGCATCGAGGTGCGGAACGGCTCAGGCGGGCAACGGCTAACGATCTTCTGGAACGAGGACGAGCACGCCGACGAGTTGTCGCTTACGCCTCGTGGGTCAGCACAAGCGTTGTGTAATGAACAACCAATCCTGATCGTGACCGAACTCGATCTGCCCGCCCCGTGCGGTCAGGGTCGACGTACCGATCTCGAAACCTTGTCGAGCGAGGAGGCGTCCGGCATACTGGCCTGAGCAGTGTGTTTGGGTGCCAACTCTACGCTCTGCGCCCCTGGCCTGTGAAGGTCAGGGGTTTTTTTTGCCCTGACAAAACTGCGTTTTGTTACGAGTCCTATACTCGGACTTGGCCCCCAGACATGAAGAAGCCACGCCGAGTCGCTCTGGCGTGGCTTCTTGCGAGGGGCCAGATCACAGCGTGGAAAGGGTCTAGCCCACATGGTTAGCGTAATGGACGCACTGCCTCCCGAGGGGGATGAGGCAGAAGCGAGGGAACTCGTTAGCCGGCATCCCGTCAGACTTCCCACATACAAGCTCGAGCGCGTGCATGTGGCGACCCTGAACGTCGACTATGCCCCACATCACGGGACTGGGTACGCGAGGCCACTGTCGCCGTACCGGCTCAAGCAACTGCGCGAGGAGTGGGATCCGCTCGCCGTCGCAGCACTCACCATCTCGAAGCGCACCGACAACAGCCTGTGGATCATTGACGGTAACCACCGTCGCTACGTCGCGTACGAGAAGGGCATGCTGCAACTGCCAGCGCTGGTGCACTCGGGACTGAGCCGCGCCCAGGAAGCTGACCTGTATACCAAGCTTGGCACGGTCCTGGGGCAGACGCCATGGACGCGCTTCCAGGCAAAAATCGTCTCGGGTGACGACGCGTCTAACGACATCATTCGCATCGCTCAACGCTTCGGGCTCGAGCTCGACGGTAGATACAGCGCTACCGACGGGATCGTTCAAGCTGTGGCGCGCGTGGAATGGGTGTACGCCCGCGGCGGGCCGGATGCTCTGACCTGGGTGCTCGCGTTCCTGACCGAGGCGTTCAACGGGGATCGTCTGTCACTCGGTAGTCTCCAGCTGGAAGGAGCGTTCGGCTTCTATCTCAGGTACGCCGAACTGGTGAAGCGCAGCGAGGTCGTCCAGGTCATGGGCCCCAGCGGCATATGGTCTTGGCACAACCGTGCTCAGGCGCTCTACGACCACGTCGACGTCGGCCCACGAGCTAACACCTTCGGCCTGGCAATCGCCGAAATGGTCAACGACACACGCAAGAGGAATGGCGCCAAAGGCAAAGATCTCTTGCCCGCCTGGGAGAAACTCGGTCAGTTCGGTTCGCGCTTCCGCGACGTCAACTTCCGCGAGCGCGGCTACATGCAGTACTGGACGAGCCTGGGCGGCACCGGCACACTCGCGCCGCAACACCTGGGCGCCGCGTGAACCTCCACGTGTTCTCTCGAAGCTGGGTGGAGTACTTCGCCGCCGCCATGCTCTGGCTGACCACGCT
>Ga0210397_10000348_pt1 | contig 32815 bp, 30 predicted proteins | sample IncBWH2OmetaG_FD_160126 | JGI IMG/M metagenome (GOLD analysis project Ga0210397, IMG submission 160126) | Forest soil microbial communities from Barre Woods Harvard Forest LTER site, Petersham, Massachusetts, United States - Inc-BW-H-2-O ...
GCCGTTGCCATGCTGTTCTCCGGGCGAACCCTAACTATGCCCAAATTACCCCTGATTGCCATTGCGCCTGTGATAATTGCGGCAGCGGCAGCGGTTGAACGCTTTGCCTACCGAGTTCGAACTAATTTATGGCCGGCCCAACCTCTGTCGGCTAAGAAAGCGGGTCACGTGGTTCCAGCCGATTTCCGGAGCGCGCGGTAGTGACGGACATGTTCCCCGATCCGGGCGACGATTGGCGGCCCAAGCTCAAGCGGCTGCTGCTCGATATCGACGCCCGCATCGATTTTGCGATCTTCCAGGCCGGCAAGTGGGCGCGCGAACTCTATGAGCGCTTCACCGCGGCCATGGACGGCTTCCACGTCGCCGGCTGGCGGCGCTGGGTGCTGGTCGAGCCGCTGTCGGAAATGGCCACGCTCGGCACCGGCGGACTGTTCCTGTTGCTGGTGCTCGCGATTCCGGCCTTCCGCCAGACCTCCGACGACGACTGGCTGAAGAAAGCCGATCTCGCCGTTACCTTCCTCGACCGCTACGGCAATGAAGTCGGCAGCCGCGGCATCAAGCACAATGAATCGGTGCCGCTCGACCAGTTTCCGGACCATCTCATCAAGGCGGTGCTGGCCACCGAGGACCGCCGCTTCTACGAGCATTTCGGCATCGACTTTCAGGGCACGTTCCGCGCGCTGATGACCAATGCCCAGGCGGGCGGCGTGGTGCAAGGCGGCTCGACGCTGACGCAGCAGCTCGCCAAGAACCTATTCCTGTCGAACGAGCGCACTATTCAGCGCAAGATCAACGAAGCCTTCCTGGCGGAATGGCTCGAGACCCACCTCACCAAGAACGAGATCCTCAAGCTTTATCTCGACCGCGCTTATCTGGGCGGCGGCGCCTTCGGCGTCGATGCCGCGGCCGAATATTATTTCGGCAAGTCGGTGCGCGACGTGACGCTTGCGGAAGCCGCGATGCTGGCCGGCATGTTCAAGGCGCCGACCAAATTTTCGCCGCTCGTCAACCTGCCGGCAGCGCGCGCCCGCGCCAATGTCGTGCTCGACAATCTGGTCGCCAACGGCTTCATGACCGAGGGTCAGGTCTACGGCGCGCGGCGCAATCCGGCGACCCCGATCGACCGCACCGTCGAAGACGCGCCGAACTATTATCTCGACTTCGCCTTCGACGAGATGCGCAAGCTCGTCGATACCTTCCCAAAAACAGTCACCGACCGCTACTTCGTGGTGCGCACCGCGCTCGATTCCAATCTGCAGCGCTTTGCCGAGCACGAGATCGAAAACGAATTGCGCCAATACGGCCACGATTACGGCGCCAGCCAGTCGGCGGCAGTGTTCGCCGATCTCGACGGCGGCGTCCGCGCCATGATCGGCGGCCGCGATTACGGCGCGAGCCAATTCAACCGCGCCACCGACGCGTTGCGCCAGCCTGGCTCCTCGTTCAAGCCTTATGTCTATGCGACGGCGCTCGCCAACGGCTTCACGCCGAACTCAGTGGTCGATGGCGGCCCGGTCTGCATCGGCAATTGGTGTCCACATAACTATGCTGGCGGCTTTTCCGGGCCGATCACGCTGATCGAGGCGATCACCCACTCGATCAATGTCATTCCGGTCAGGCTGTCGATCGAGCTTGGTCACGGCAATCCGAAGCTCGGCCGCGCCATGATCGTGCAGACCGCGCGCAATTTCGGTATTCACGCGCCGCTGCCGGACACGCCGTCGCTGCCGATCGGCGCCGACGAAGTCTATGTCTACGAGCACGCGGTGGCTTATGCGACCTTCCCCAATCTCGGCCGCGCGGTGACGCCGCATGCCGCGCTTGAAGTGCGCACCGGCACCGGCCAATTGGTCTGGCGCTTCGACCGCGACGGACCGAAACCGCGGCAGGTGCTCTCGCCATCGGTCGCGCTCGACATGATCAAGATGATGAATTCGGTGGTCGAGAACGGCACCGGCAAGCGGGCGCAACTCGACGGCATCAAGGTCGCCGGCAAGACCGGCACCACCAATAGCTGGCGTGACGCCTGGTTCGTCGGTTACACCGGCAATTTCGTCGGCGCGGTGTGGATGGGCAACGACGATTTCTCGCCGACCAAACGCATGACCGGCGGCACGCTGCCGGCCCAGACGTGGCACAACATCATGGCCTATGCCCATCAGAGCGTCGAATTGCGGCCCCTGCCCGGCTTCCCGGCGCCGGAACACGCGCCGCCGATGCCGGATACGTCGTTCGTGGCGAGCGAAGAGCCGCATCCGGCGCTGCTCACGCGCAAGGGCACCGATGCCCTTATCGCAGTGGAGCACATGCTTGACGATGCGAGCCACGCGCTGACGGCGCAGGACGCGGCGACCGGCGCGGCCAGCGTTATCGACGGCAAGCAAGGCGCGCTGACATCACCGAATACGGTCGCGACCGCGGCGAACGCGCGCGGCGATTAGTGCAATCAATCTTGCGGCATGAGAAATAAAGCCATACCGCCCGCGCGGCATAACTCCGATCCGGTTTCTTCATGCGGCTTCTGCTAGGCTCATTCATTACCTTCCTGATCGCAGCGGCCGTCGGGCTCGGCGCGACCTGGCTGACTTTGACGCGCGGTGTCGCCTTCGGCTCGCTCAATATCGGCGCCTGGACGGCCTGGCCGAAAAGCGGCTCGGTCGATATCGACCCCTATGCCCGCGCCAATATCGCGCGCACCGGCGAACTGCCGACCGGCATGGGCGACGGGGTCGCTTTCTATGCCAGCTCCGACGATGCCCGCAATTCATTCGACGGCCGCTGCACCTTCACGATCAGCGGCATGACGCCGGTAGCGCGGTATTGGACGATCACGCTCTACAATCCGGAAGGCAAGCTCGTCGCCAACTCCATCGACCGGCACAGTTTCACCAGCGACGAAATCGTACGCGACAGCGACGGCGGCTTTGCCATCACGGTGGCGCCGCTGGCGCGGCCGGGCAACTGGCTGCCGACCGGCGGCGCCGACAAATTCGTACTGGTGCTGCGCCTCTACGATACGCCGATCGGGGTTTCCACCGGCACCACCAAGGAAGGACCAATGCCCGCGATCGTGCGAAAGGGCTGCTCATGATCCGCGCGCTGTTATGGATTCTCTCCGGCCTGATCCTCGGCGGCATCGTGCATCTGTCGACAGTGCTCGCCATGCCGCAGGCGGCGACGCAAGACGCCTATTCGCGGCTGACGCCGCTGACGCCGGTCAATACCATGGTGCAGCTCGCGCCGCCGACGGTCGACACAGCGATCATGCCGTTCATGGATCCGGCCTTTGCCGCGGCGGTGTGCCGTTACGATTTGACCGATGGCTCGATCAAGCTGACCTCGCCGGTGAGTCAGGCCTATACGTCGGTCACGTTCTATACGCGAAAGAGCGTCGCCTATTACGCCATCAACGACCGCGCCGCCGGCCGCCGCACCATCGAGCTCGATCTGATGACGCCCGAGCAGCATGCCGACATGCCGGAAGAGGAAGACGTCACTGCGGCCGACCGGTTGATCATTGAATCGCCGGGCACCGTCGGGCTTATCGTGCTCCGCGCGCTCGCGCCCGAGCCCGGCCTGATGCCGATGGCGCGGCGCACGCTGGCGGCGGCGAAATGCGAGCTGCAGCCGCCGCAGTGATAATCTCCGGCTATCGCGGCTGCGTGATGACCACGGCCGGCGCGGAGGCATAGGCAAAGCGCGGCGCTGCGACGACCTGCACCTCATTGGCCGCAATCTGCTGCGACAGTTCGGTCAACAGCCGGTCGGCCTCGCCCGCCGCGAGTTCGGGTTCGGCGACTGCGAGACGCTCGATAGCGAAACGATAGCTGGCGCAGCGCTGATTCAGCGACTCGTGGACCCAGGCGATGGTCAGGCTATTCTCGGCGACGCGGGCCTGCGCATTGAAGCGCTCCATCGGGCTGAGACTGACAAGCTGCGCCACGGTCGCCTGGCGGCGCTGATCGAGATCGGCGACTTTACGCGCAATGACGAAAAACGGACCGATCCGCACCAGGTCGTTGCGGATGTCGTCGATGATCTGATTGTAGCGCGCCGCCGTCGAGCGATAGAGCTGGTTCTGCAGCTTCTGGTAATAGAGCGTCGGATTGTAGTTCCACAAAGAATGCTGAAACGAGTGCTTGTCGCCCCATTCGTAGACCACCGCGTCCCAGCGCTGCCGGTCATAGGGCGGCTCGATCAGCGGAAAAGCAAGATCGCGCAGCGTATGTTCGTCGTCGGTGAGATTGTACGCTGAGATCGGCGCGCCGCCGCGGATCGCCGCTTCCTGGCCGACCCAGTCGTGAATGCCGTCCCTGACCGGCGCAGGATCGACCTTGCCGAGGTCCCACAGGCTCGAACAGCCGGACAGGACAAGAAACGAGAGAACGGCCAAAACGACCGCCGGTCTCGTGTCGCGTCGGCAACTGCTCCACGTCAACATTGGGCGAACCGCTTAGCGCCGCCTCAGCCGTCGACGGCCGCCATTCTGTGCCGGAGGATGCGTCTGCGGCTCGGCCCCTTCGGCTTTCAGATCCATGTAACGCTCGATCCGAATAACCGGCAGGATGATGATCGTTGCGGATTCCTCCGCAGCGTCACGCCCGAAACGCACAATGCGCCCCTCACTCGGGAATTTGATTACGTTACCCACCAGCCGTTTTCCTCTGCCACCGGCATCGCAGTGATTAAAGGGGCACCAAGGTTAACGGCTCGCTAACGCGCAGGATTTAGTGTGGTGATCCAAATCATCTGTGTTGTTGCGATCGAGCGGCGCGTATGGAAAGCGGTAGCCTGTCGAGTCTCGATAATCTGACGCATCTGGGGTTTCGCGACGGGGTCGATATGCGGCCGACCCTCATCCGCGTGCTGACCGACCTCTACGTCCAGAAACTGGCCCATAGCTACGAGGAGAAGCGCCACTATACCGAGCTGGCGCTGCGGCTCCTCGATTCCGTGGACGCCGCGACGCGGCTCGCGGTAGCCGCGCGGCTGGCGCGGCATCTATCGCCGCCAGTGCGCGTCATGGTCCGGCTCGCGTCAGATCTGCCCGAGATCGCGGCGCTGGTGCGAACGCATCCGGTCTTGCTGCCGAAGCAGGCGAAGAAGCCGGCCCCGCCGCAGACTCCGCCGGCAAAGGCTCCGCTGACGATAAAGGCTCCGCCGGCGACACAAGCTCCGCGCGCGACCCAGGCTCCACCGGTGGCACAGGCTGTGCGCGCGGCACCACAAGCGCCGCCGGCAACGCAAACTTCCCCGGCGGCGAGAGGACCGGACCCGGTCAAACCGCCGCAAGTCCCCGCTCCGGTCGCGCCGCCGCTGCCGCCTAGGCGCGAGGCGCCGGAACGGCCCGCTGCGGCAACGTGGAGCACGATCACCGCCGATGTCGCGAGCGAACTCAACGAGCAGTTCTTCGCGGCAAGCGCGGACGAGCGCCGCCTGATCCTGCTCAATCTCCACATCGCCGTACCGATGCCGGCGAGCCGCGTCGGCTTGAGCAAGGAGGCCATCGTCATCAAGCGGCTCGAAACCGCGGCTCTTGCGCATAACCGCGAAGATTTCGCCGCTTATCTGGCGCAAGCGATCCGCGTTGCGCGCATGCAGGCGCGCCGCATCACCGCCGACGATCTCGGCGAGCCGATCGTTGCAGCTGCGAAGGCGCTCAACATGCCGCGCGACGTGCTCTATCGCGTGCTGCTGTTCGTCAATCCGACCATCGGCCATTCAGTCGCACGCGTGCATGCGCTCGCCGCGTTGTTCGACGAGATGACGGTGCAGGCGGCCGAACACATGGTCACAATCTGGCAGGCGCTGCACAATTCCGAGCGCGCGGGCCTGCCGCAGCGGCCGTTGACGAAGGAAGAGGAAGCACGCGCGCGCGCCCGAACCGCTACCGCAACAGTGCGCCGCGCGCCGGCGCCGCGACGAGCCGACGAACGCCGCGACGCGTCGTGATTTTATTGGGCGCGAATTAGCCCGAGACGAGCTCCAGAAAATTCCGGCCGGCGGCATCGTCGACTTCGACGATCCACACATCGGGATCGAATTTGATCTCGCGCGTCAGATAGGCCTCGACCGTGGCATCGGGCGCCGGGCGTTCGGCAAGACAAGGCACGAAGGACCGGTCGCCGCGGCCGCTATCGACCTCGCTCTGCGGCGCCGGTCCATAAAGGTCCGAAGTTCCATTGAGCCGGTCGATGCGGATATAGATGGCGCCGGCCTCTTCGGCGCCGCGCCGGCGCACGACGCCGAACGTGCCTTCGACCTGGCAGCGGCGCAAATAGGCTGCGACCCACAATGCGGATTTAAGGCGCATGCCGTATCCCGTGGCGCGCAGTCAATCCGCGCGAGCCCAATCCATAATCACGGAACGCACGCTTTGCGAAGAGCGGCGGCTCAATTTAAAGGATGACCGACCAGCGCTGTAAGCTCGCTGACCAGGCGCTCGCTGACACGGCCGGTGACCGGCATTTTGTGCTCGCGCTCGAATTTCTGGATCACGGCGCTGGTGTTCTCGTCGAGAACGCCGGAGGGCTTGATCTGGCCATAGCCATATTCCGACAGCGCACGCTGGACCGCCGCAACGCGCGGCGACGGCGCGATCAGATCGGCGATCGGATCGTCGCGCCGCGCGGCCACCGGTTGCGGCTGCGGTGTGACGACGCCGGGCGCAATCAGTCGCGGCGTGGCGGTTTGCTCGACGGGCTTTTCGGTCGATCGGTCGCCTTTGGCCGCGGCGGTGCCGGCCGAAGACCCCGCACCGACATTGCTTGGCGTGACGGCAGGCGGGGCAAAATACGGCGCCGAACGCGAGCCGGTCTGCAGGAAGACCGCATTGACGACGACGATGGTGCTCAGCGCGGCTGCGGTCAGCAGCGCGGCAAAATCCATTGGCCGCTGCGCCGCCCGGTCCCAGACGCCGAACAACAGCGCACCGCCCGCGCTCGCGGCGCGCAGGTGCAACGGAACCGGAGTCTTGCGGCGCCTAGGCACTTTTCCTCACCTGAATGTCTCGGTGAACGTTTCGATGAATGTCTTGGCGTTGCAGCTGCGGCGCAGCTTCGCCCGCGGGATCGGAATGTTGTTCGGCAGCGGTGGCGGCCAAATAACTCACCACGCCGGCCGGCTGATGAGCGGCAGGCTTCCTTGCCGGCTGCGCGCGCTCGCAATCGAGCGGCAAGCGCACTGTGACGCGCGTGCCCTGGCCGATGCGGCTATTAATCGACAGGTCGCCGCCGTGCAACCGCACCAGTCCTTTGACGATGGACAGTCCGAGCCCGGTGCCGGCGTGGCGGCGGTCATAGGAGGTCGCAGCCTGGAAATAGGGCTCGCCGACGCGCGCCAGGTCCGCTTCGCCGATGCCGACGCCGTCGTCCTCGACGGCAAAAGTGACCGTGGCCGCTTCGGCGCGCGCCGAAACCGTGACCGTGCCGCCGCGATCGGTGAAGCGGATCGCATTGGACACGAGGTTGAGCAGGATCTGCTGCACGGCACGCTTGTCGGCAACGATGTCCGGAAGCTCGGCCGAGCCGCGTCTTTCCAGGCGGACGCCCGCCTCGCTTGCGCGCAAGGCCAGAAGGTCGCAGCAGGCCGCGACCACTTCCGCCGGCGCAAAGGGCTCGGGCGTGATCGCGAAATTGCCGGTCTCGATCTTCGACATATCGAGAATGCCGTTGACCACCGACAACAGATGCTTGCCGGAATCGTTGATGAGAACGGCATATTCCTTGCGCCGCTTGCCGTCGAGCATCAGCTCCTCTTCCTTCGTCAGCATGTCGGAGAAGCCGATGACGGCATTGAGCGGCGTACGCAATTCATGACTCATCGTGGCGAGGAAGCGGCCCTTGGCATCATTGGCGCGCGCGGCCTCGGCATGCGCATCGATTTGCGCCTGCTGCAGCCGCTTGCGCTCGGTGACGTCGCGCAAGACCGCGACGACTTCATGGATGTCGCCGGCGTCCGCCGTTGTCCGGTCAAGCGGCCGGGCGCGCATTTCGATCCAGATGAATTCCACAACCGGCGCGCCATCCGCATCGGCGCTATCGCGGCGGACCCGGAATTCGACCGAGCTTGCTTCACCGAGCGCCGCGGCATCGCCCAGCGCGGTGAGATAAGCCGGGCGATCGACGACATGGACGCGTTCGAACAGGCCGTGACCGTGCAGATCGGCGACGCGGGCGCCGAACATCGTCTCGGCCGTCGGCGACACGAACAGCACGGCGCCGTCGCGGCCGTGCCGCGCGATGACGTCGGTGATATTGCGCGCCAGAAGCCGGTAACGGTCTTCCTCGCTGTAGAGCAGCCAGAAACTGGCGCGCGCCTGCGCCTCGGCGCCGAGCGCAAGGCCGGTGGCATAGAGCGCGGCGAAGACGATGCCGAGCGCCGCGAAGGCAGCCGGCGTATTCGCAACCGGCGGCGGCAGCAGATGATACTCGCCGAGCAGGACCAAGAACCCGGCAGCGCTCAGAGCGAAGGTCGAAGCGACAGCGACCACGCGGCGCGACGCCGACAGCGCGGCCTCGAGCGGCACGACGACCAGCCAGATCGCGGCGAACGAAGCGATGCCGCCGGTCGAGGCGGCGACCGCCGTCACCAATCCGGTCAGCGCCAGCGAGGACAGCACATGCGCGCTCTGATACCGGCCGGTACGGGACAGATAGTGCGCGATCAGGATCGGAACGATGAGCCAAGCGAAAGCAACCATCTCGATCGGGCCCGGTGCGCCGCGGATCAGGAGATAAGCGGGAAAGCAGGCGAGCGCGATGACGCTGCCGAGAAGGCGCGGCGCGATGAAAGCGCGATGGCGCGCCGCAGTCAGCACGTCGCGTTGCGCGGTCGGATGGACCAGCGTGTCAATATAGTGACCAATCGGCGCAAGCAGGCCCAATTTCCCATTGCACGCCCGGCTATGCAGACGCGCCCCCTTTTTTTCTATGGGCGCGATCGTGTCAGAGGCCGCTTAAGCGAAAGCTAAGGTCGCCGGCGCGAGGCGGGGCGCCGCACCGCTTGCCGGGCGCAGTGGCGCATCCACCGCAATGGATTCCAGCGTCATGGTGAACGGCTCGTTGCCAAAATCGGCGCCGCAACTGCGCGTCGGGGCGGAAAGACTGTCGAATTGTCGATATCTGTTCGTGCAAAATCGCCGTCAGCCCCTTGATAGCAGCGCGCAAAATGCGGGAACCGGCATTCGCTCAAATTTTAGGTAAATAAAATTATTTCAAATTGATCGAAAATTTGCGGCTTATTCTCGTCGATTATGCGCAAAAACGTACCAAGCGATCGAACGCAGCTTTCAATGCTGCCTGCTACGGTCCCCCCACGTGCGACAATGTTTGTCGCGGGGGATATGGGTGTCATGTTCTTTCTGTTGCGCATGGCGTTTTGGCTCAGCATTGTGCTGATCCTGTTGCCGACCGCTACCTCGCAGCCGGTGCCCGCGAACAGCGTGGGCGCTACCGACGCCATTTCGGCGGCCTCTGCCACCGTCGGCGATCTGCGGCAGTTCTGTACGCGTCAGCCTGATGCCTGCACGGTCGGTTCACATGTCGCAACCGAGCTCGGCTACAAGGCCCAGGCCGGCGCCAAGATGCTCTACGAGTTCCTGAGCGACTCCATGGCGACGAAGGATGGCGGCAAGAATGGTGGATCACCCACCGGTACGGTGAGCCATTTCGGCAAAGCCGATCTGGACAAGCCGGCGATGGACCCGGCCGCGTTCAACCGCGCCTCGCAGAATACGCTCAGCTCGACCGATCTCGCGCCGGCATGGCGGGGTCCGGCGCGCAAGGACGCCAAGCGCAACATCTAAGATTGCTGTCGCCGGGCGCGAAAACATCGACCGGAAAATATCGACCCGCCACGCGCGACGCCCTATATAGAGCGCATGACAGAGCGCTTCGCCAATATCGACGACATTACCGACAATTTCGCGATCCTCGACGATTGGGACGACCGTTACCGCTATCTGATCGAGTTGGGGCGGGAACTGCCGCCGCTGTCGGCTGCCGCGCATAGCGACGCCAATAAGGTGCAAGGCTGCGCCAGCCAGGTCTGGCTCGATACCACCGTGAGCCGCAACGGCGCGGAAAGTCCCATCCTGACCTTCGAGGGCGATAGCGACGCCCATATCGTGCGCGGGCTGATCGCCATCCTGCTTGCGACTTATTCGGGCCGGGCTGCAACCGACATTGTCGCCATCGACGCCATCAAGCTGTTCGAGGGGCTCGGCCTCAAGGAGCATCTGACGCCGCAGCGCTCCAACGGGTTCCGCTCGATGGTCGAGCGGATTCGCGCTGATGCCCGCGCGGCGCTGGCGCCGGCCGCCTAGGCAGGTCGCGCAACCAGGCCGTACAAAGCCCGTCATTCTAGTCGCGCCAGTGATCGTGTAGTCTTGCCCGGGGCGTAGGTGGGCATCCTTTTGAGCACTTTTAATCTCCGCGCAGGATTGGTCGACATATTTGCCGGCGCGGTGTGCAGCGTCTTGTCGGTCGCCTATTGCCTGTCTTACGCGGCACTGATTTTCACCGGCCCACTTGAACATTACCTGTCCTACGGCATCGCAGTCACATTCCTGTCGGCGGCAATCGGCGGAACAATTGTGGCGCTACGCAGTTCGCTGCCCTTTGCCGTTGCCGGACCGGACAGCTCGATCTCCGTCGTTATCGCCGCGCTCGTCACAACGCTCGTGCAGCGGCTTGTGGCTGGCGGCGCCACGGATCTTCTCGGCCCGGTGCTCATCGCGATGTCGCTTGCGACCGGGCTCACGGGACTTCTTCTCTGCGTACTCGGATTCACGCATGCCGGCCGTGCGATCCGTTTCGTACCCTACCCGGTGATCGGCGGATTTCTCGGCGCAACCGGGTGGCTCATGGTCACCGGCGCTGTCCAGATCGTCACCAATCAGCGCCCAGCGCTCGACAATGTCGGCGCGTTTTTCGACGCTTCGATCGCCGCGCGGATCGGACCTGCCGTCGTGGTGGCGGCGACGCTCTTCGTGCTGCTGCGGCGCTCCAAAAACCCGTTCATCCTGCCGGGCGTGCTGTTGACCGCCTTTGTCATCGCCCATGTCGTGCGGCTTTTGACCGGCATGACGCTCGCCGACGCCCAAGCTGCCGGCTGGATGTTCCGCCTGCAGTCGGCCGCAGGATTGAGCTTGCCCTGGAAGCCCGCAGCCTTGCAGCACTTCCCTTGGACGTCATTGCCGTCGCTGGCGGGTGACATGCTTGCGGTCATGTTCGTCACCATCGCAACGCTATTGCTCAACACCACGGGGATCGAGATCGCCACCCGATCTGAAGCCAACATCGAACGCGACCTCAAAGTTCTCGGCTTCGCGAACGTGGCGACGGCGGTGCTCGGCGGCTATGTGAGCAGCACATCGCTCAGCCGTTCGATCCTGGTCCGCACCGTAGGCGCCACGAGCCGCCTCGGCGGACTGACCGTCGCTGCGGTCTCGGCCGCGGTGCTCGTCGCCGATCCATCGTTCCTCGGCTATGTGCCCAAATTCATTCTTAGCGGGCTCTTGTTCTATCTCGGCGCCGACCTCGTCTATCAATGGCTCCTGCATTCGTCGCGGCGCTTGTTGCCGCTCGAATATCTGTCGCTGCTCGCGATCGCGGCCCTGATCATCTATTCCGGATTCGTCGCCGGCGTGCTGATCGGAATCGTCATCGGCTGCGCCACCTTTGCGCTGAGCGCGAGCCGCGTCAGCGCGATCAAATTCAACTTCGATGGCTCGGAATTTCGCTCCTCGCTCGATCGCGGCCCCTACGAGCTGTCGCTCCTGGCCGATCACGGCGGCGAGCTTCAGGGCATGGCGTTACAGAGCTACCTGTTTTTCGGTTCGGCCAACCGCCTGTACCAGCACGTCAAGACGCTGCTGACGAGCCAGCCGAGCTGCCGTTTCCTGATCTTCGATTTTCGCCTGGTGACCGGCATCGATTCGTCGGCGACCCATAGTTTTGCGCAGATCAAGCAGGCCGCGGCCGCTTACAACGCGCAAGTCGTGCTGGTCAACCTGACTACGGAACTCGAGCGCGCATTCCGCACCGCGCGTTTCATCTCGGACGACGTCATCATCGCGCCCGATCTCGACCGGGCGCTGGAGACCTGCGAGCAACAGATCATCGAAGCGCACCACAGCGGCGACACGGATGCCGGATCGCTGCGCACCTGGCTCGCCGCCGCGCTCGGCGACGCGCAATTGGCCGACCGCCTGACCGAATATTGCCGCCGGATGGAAGTCCGTGCGGGCGACGTCATCGCGCGCGAAGGCGACGCCGCCACCTCGATGCATTTCATTCTCGAAGGCCGCATCGGCATCGTCGTCGATCTCGGCGAGGGGCGGACCATGCGCGTGCGCAGCCTCGGCCGCCACACCACGATCGGCGAAATGGGGCTGATCACCGGCCGCCCGCGCAGCGCGACCATCGTCGCCGAGGATGAGAGCGTGCTGTTCGAGCTCACCGCGGAAGCTTACGCGCGCATCAAGAAAGACGAGCCGACGTTGAGCCAGGCACTCCTAGGCTACATCGTTTCGGTGATGTCGGAGCGCTTGAGCTTCGCCAACCGCGCCGTCGGCGTGTTGCAACGCTGAGCAATCACTGTGCAAGTTGACTGCGCTATTTGCGGCGGCGGCGCTGCTGGCCGAGCCCCATCTGTTTGGCAAGCTGCGAGCGGGCCTCGGCATATTTCGGCGCCACCATCGAATAATCGGGCGGCAGGCCCCACTTCTCGCGATATTGATCGGGCGTCATGTTGTAGCGCGTGCGCAGGTGACGCTTGAGCGATTTGAATTTCAGGCCGTCTTCGAGGCAGACGATATATTCAGGCGTCACCGAGCGCTTCACCGGCACGGCGGGCTTCAGCGGCTCGGCCGCGGCCGCCACCTGGCCGCCGGAAACGCGCTTCAAGGCGGAAAAGATCTGTCCGATCAGATTTGGGATTTCGGCGCTCGGCACCGAATTGTTGCTCACATATGCCGACACGATGTCAGCGGTCAGTTCGATATAAACGCTGTCCCCTGAATTCTCGGCCATAGTGTCTGATCTCTCGCAAAATGTTGATCTGGCACTTCCAAGTTTGGACGACGATGTCCGGACCGCGCCCGGTCGCGCGTTCCACGTCCGGCTTCATTCAAAGCATTCGAAAGCTACAGTTCGTACGGTACCAAGTGAAACTACCCACGTACACTTAGGGTATATTACGGTACAGGAATAAATGCAATAAAACACTGTCGCGGCATGCGTATCCATGCTGAATTGATCCAGTATAAATTTGGTGATCAGCCCCGCGTGTCTTGCTCGATATGCGCGCGCAGCTCGGCGATCGAGCCGAAGCGCAGCGTGCCTTGCGGCAATTGCGCTTCGATGGAGCCGTCCGAGTACAGCGTGTAGGCCATGCCGTCGACGACGCCGGATTTGAGAACCGTGAGCGGTTCGGCGGTTTCCTCGGGCGTGACCACAGGCGGCGGCTCGACGCCGTGTTCTTCAATCACCGGCGCGGGCGCGACGGCAGGGATTTCGGGCACTTCGACAGACGCCGCCGCTTGAGCGAAGGCGCGGCGCGGCCGCGGCCCTTTTGGCCAGAACGCATCGAAGGCCGGGCTTTTTGGCCGCTCGGTGGTCATCGGCGCCCGCGCGGTCGCGTCAAGCCGCGTAGGGACCCTGGCCGTGGCAGCAGACATCGACGCGGACATGGGGGCTGACAGATGCGCCGACATGTGCGCCGACGCGTGCGTGGGCGACGCGCCGTTGCGCACTTTGAGGGCGCGAGGCGCGAACGGGCCCACGCTTTCAACATCGCTCGCTTCGTCACTGACCGCCGCAGGTGCAAACGGGCGCGGCGCGGGATCGATCTCTTCGGACGCCGGAGCCGGCCCGGCGCGCACGATGCTCGGGAACTTCTGGCTCGGGAATTTTTGCGGCAGATCGTCCACGCGTTTCTCGGCCACGGGCGCAAGCTGCGCGGGTGCGCCAACTGGCGCGGTCGCCGGCAGCCGTGTGATTTTGACCGGGACTGGAGTCCGTGACGGCTCGCTCGGCGGTTCGGCCAAGGTCGCACTTGCCTTTAAGGTCGCACTCGCCTTTACAGGCTCCGGCGTTTCGCCAGCACGAGCTGGGCGCGCCGCCACCGGACGCGCCGCCAGCGCCAGCTCGATGCGCTGCAGCACCCGCAACCCGAAGCCAAGACCAATGAGGAGGAGACCGCCAACCACGGCAACAATGCCGGGCGTCACCAAGCCGCCGTCAAATGTGTGATCGTGGACAGACAGACCGGATGCGGCAAGGACCACGCCAGCCACACTCAACACCGCACCGAAAGTCAACAAAAACAAGTACATAGCCTTTGTCGGCTGCGCCCCGACATGCACAAGCCGCCTTTTGCAATGATTGTGGCGACGCTTCCCCAGCCGCGCAAGGACTACTGTCTTAGTTTTCCCCTCCCACGTTGCGGGAATTTGGCAATCTCGTTAATAGCGCGGCCGTTGCCGAACCCCCCGCATTGGCCCTATCTAGAGGAACCATTCTCTTTCCCGCGCGGTTTCATCGTCGCACAGCCGACGCCCAAGACTTCGCCCAAGGCTTCACCTGTAGGCTTCACATTGAGGAGTAGACCAATGGCATTCACCCTGCCCGAACTGCCCTATCCGTACGACGCGCTCGGCCCGCAAATGTCGCGCGAGACCCTCGAATTCCATCACGACAAGCATCACCAGGCCTATGTGACCGCCGGCAACAATCTCGCCAAAGGCACGGAATGGGAAAACAAGTCGGTCGAGGAAGTCGTGGTCGGGACCTACGGCAAGGTGCCGGGTCTCTTCAACAACGCGGCGCAGCACTACAACCACACCCATTTTTGGAAATGGATGAAGAAGGGCGGCGGCGGCGACAAGCTTCCGGGCAAGCTCGAAAAGCAGATCACGACCGACATCGGCCCGATGGCGAAATTCAAGGAAGACTTCACCCAGGCCGGCATCACGCAGTTCGGCTCAGGTTGGGCCTGGCTCGCGGTCAAGGACGGCAAGCTCACCATCATGAAGACGCCGAACGGCGAGAACCCGCTGGTGCACGGCGGCAAGCCCATTCTCGGCTGCGACGTGTGGGAGCATTCCTACTACATCGACTATCGCAACCGGCGGCCGGATTACCTGAAGGCCTTCCTCGATCACCTGGTCAATTGGGACTACGTGACCGAGATGTACGAAGCGGCGATGAAGTAAGCCTTCACGAGACAACGTAAGAGCGGGCGATCGCCGCGCTGCAACAATCAAAGCGGGGCCCTGCATTTGCGCATCGCGGCCCCGCTTCTGCGGTCAAGCGACAGGCGTTCCAAGAATGCGGTGCAACAAAATGCACTCTGCACATTTGACGCATTGTGCTTGATGCAATTGGACCGCAAAAGTTCCATTGATAAGTATCTTTGCGCGCGTCTCAACCGGGCCGATTCGTGCAACAGGCTGCCGTAAGCTCCCTCCCTCTCCGGTCTGAATCGATCCCCGCGGCGCGGGTGCTCGACGCCTTGGCGCTGTGCGTGCTGGCGGTCACCGCCGTGATCGCTTGCGCGACGTTTCGCAATTACGGGCTCGGCTGGGACGACTACACGCATTCGCAATACGGCGCGCTGTTGGTCGCGCTCTACAAGTCAGGATTCACCGACCAGCGGGCGCTGTCTTTCGTCAATCTCTACATGTATGGCGGCGGCTTCGACATGATCGCGACGCTCGCCGCGAAAGTGCTGCCGTTCGGCCTGTTCGAAACGCGGCGCCTTGTCGGTGCACTTGTCGGCTTGATCGGCCTGTTCGCGACCTGGCGCTTGGGACGCCGGCTCGGCGGACCATGCGCGGGCCTGATCGCGCTGGTGCTCGTCGCCACCTGTCCGCTCTATTACGGCCACATGTTCATCAATCCCAAGGACGGGCCGTTCGCCGCGGTGATGGCGATCGCGCTTCTCGGTCTCGTTCGCGCCTTCGAAGAATATCCGCGCCCGACCCCGCCGACACTCGTGCTCTGCGGCTTGGGCTTCGGTCTGTCGATCGGCGCGCGCGTGCTCGGCGGCTTTGCGCTGATGGAGGCGCTGTTTCCGCTGCCGCTCATTCTTGCCATCAGGGCGCGCGCATCCGGATGGAAGCCCGCGCTCGCCGAATGCGGCACGTTTCTGGTGCCGTTTATTCCGGCGGCGATCTTCGCCTATCTGCTGATGGGCCTGGTCTGGCCGTGGAGCGTGGTATCGCCGCTCAATCCGTTCCGCGCCGTCGAATATTTCTCGACGGTGTTCGAGAAGCCGTGGCGCGAGCTGTTTGCCGGCCAGTTGATCCCGGTCGACGACATGCCGCGCAGCTATGTGCCGACGCTCTTCGCCCTCCAGGTGCCGGAATTGATGCTGTTGCTCGGCCTCGTCGGGCTCGGCGGCGCGCTGATCTTCGTGGCGCGCGGCGACGACAGGAGCGGCGCCGATGCCGGCCGCCGCGCCGCACTCTTTGCCGTCGTGCTGGCGGCGACACTGCCAATCATAATTGCGGTCATGACGCGGCCGGTCGTTTACAACGGCATCCGCCATATCGTCTTTGTACTGCCGCCCTTTGCCGTGCTCGGCGGCCTTGCCGCGGCGTGGATCGGCCAGCGGCTGCAGGCCTATGGCAGAAGCGCCGTCATTGCCGGCGGCCTCGCTCTGATCGCGGGCGTTGCCTCCCCGATCGTCGATATGGTGCGGCTGCATCCTTACGAATACACCGATTACAACCACCTCGCCGGCGGCGTGCCTGGCGCGCGCAAGAATTTCATGCTCGATTATTGGGGCCTGTCGTTCAAACAGGCCGCGCAGAAATTCGCCGCCTATATCCGCACTGATCGTAGCGCCGACCACAGCCGCATGTGGAAGGTCGCGGTCTGCGGCCCGCACCCGCCGGTCGCGGTCGCACTCGGCAGCAGCCAATACAACATCGTCTGGGACCCCAAGGACGCCGACTTCGCCATGGTGCTCGGCGAATTCTATTGCGCCAAGCTCGATGCGCCGGTGCTGTTCGACGTGGCCCGCGACGGCATCACCTATGCCCGCGTCTATGACTTGCGCGGCCGCAACATAACGTCACTGCTCACCGTGCCGGGCATCGACAAGACGAACTATTAAAGCGTGTACTCATAAACCGCGCTGCCAATGGCGAGAAAACCGCGAAATCCGTGTCCGCTATCGGGGGCATACCGGACATTGGGCAGATCGGGCGTAATGTCCGCCCGTAATGTCCACCAATGACGCAAATGCGACATCGATAGCAGCGAATCTCCAAAGCGCTTTCGGTCAATGATTACCCCGATTTGCCGAACAGACCCTTCAAGAATAGCGAATTAAATTTCGGTACCGCGGCGCCATCTAAAATCTGGCGGGTGACAGGCATGGTGCCTGATCTGCTTCGCTGCCAATAGCCTGAAGCGGGACATTCCCGCTTCGGCAACTGAAGGAGAATTCAGATGAATATCGCCGCAAAATTGACTCTGGCTACCGTTGCTGTGGTGTCCGCTTCGACAACCGCTTTTGCGCAACAGGCGGATTGGTCGCAGCAAGGTGACTACTATGCTCCCAGCAAGACGATCGTACAGCAGGCGACCCCTCAAGAACTGAATCAGCTTCGCGAAGGGGACTACTATGCTTCCGGCAAAACGACCGTGCAACCGCCCACTCGTTCGGAGCTCAACCAAATCGACGAAGGCGACTACTACGCCCCGGCGAAGTAGAGATCGTCAGTGCGGATGCTGTCGCCCTCCGGACCAAATTCTGGAGGGCGACGGCGAATCTCTGGGGCAGGTCTAAATCACTTAACGCAACTTCATAAATTTGAATTTCTTCTTAGCGCGAATGGTCCAGCCGCCCGGCGTTATTTCAACGCGGGCGCACGCTGTAACCCGCCGGTGTCATGCGGGCGATCGGCGCTTGAAACCGAGCCGGTCGTCACGCCAGCCTTGCTGATCCTCCCAAGACCACCGTTCGTGAAGCCCTATGTGCGAAAGCGCGCCGACAAGGGCGCGGTCGCTGCCCGTGGCCGATTGTTCTGGATTCACGAATAAAGCGTTTCGGTCCCGCCGGATTAAAAAACCTTCGCTGCAGCCGCATGTTCGGTGCCGGCAAAAGGACGTCCCGACGCTGTTGAACAAGACGCCTGATAGTCAGGAGCATAGTCATGCTTAAGGCTGAGCAAATTGAGCGTTCCAACGATCAACCGGCTGAGTTGCGGTCGGATGTCCTTCCGCAAGACAAGTCGACCGTTGCTCACAAAGCTTCGGAATTGCGCGCCGAGCCGCGTGAGTCGCCCCCGATCGCACCGGTCGGCCCGGCACGGCGATCCGACGAAAGCACGGTCGCAAGTGACCAGGGTTCCCGGCCGGCGCGCAAGCAGAGGGTCCGCCGGGCGTTGTTTGCGCTGCTGCCGATCGCGGCGGTTGCCGGCGCTTACTGGTACGTCACCGGCGGCCGGGTGATGTCGACCGACGATGCCTATGTCGAGGCTGACAAGGTCGGTATTTCGACCGACGTTTCCGGCATCGTCCAGGATGTCGATGTCCGGGACAACGAGCATGTGTCAGTCGGACAGGTGCTTTACCGGCTCGACCCGCTCCAATTCCAAATCGCACTCGACAATGCGAAGGCCAATCTGGCGCAGACGGACCTCACAATCGAAGCCATGAAAGACGACTACCAGCGCATGCTGAGCGATGTCGCGGCCCAGCAGGCGCAGGTCGAGCTCGATCAGGTCACCTACAACCGTTTTGCCAATTTGGTGACCTCCGACACCGTGTCCAGAGCCGGTTACGACCAGGCGCGCTTCACCTTGCAGGGCGATCAGGGCAAGCTCGCGTCGCTCAAGCAGCAAGCCGAAGTTGCGCTTGCGCGGCTCGCCGGCAATCCGAACATCGCGGTCACCGACCACCCGCTATACAAGCAGGCCAAGGCACAGGTCGATGAAGCTCAGCGCGAGCTCAACCACACCGTGGTGAAGGCGCCGTTCGCGGGAAACGTCACCAACGTGCCCGCGATTGAACCCGGCAAGTACCTGGCGGCTTCGGTGACCGCGTTCTTCCTGGTTGCCACCGACCACGCCTGGGTGGAGGCCGAGCCCAAAGAAACGCAGATGACCTATGTGCGGCCAGGCCAGCCAGTGACAGTGTCGGTCGATACTTACCCTGACATCCAATGGCAAGGCAGCGTCGAAAGCATCAGCCCCGCAGGCGCACAGGAATTTCAGCTGCTCCCGGCGCAGAACACGAGCGGTAACTTTGTCAAAGTCGTCCAGCGCATCCCGCTACGCGTGCGCATAGACACCAGCGACGCCAGCATGCCGCCGCTGCGATCCAGCATGAGCGTCGAGATCGATGTTGACACCGGCCACGCCCGTGGCGTGCCGCACTTCCTGACCGCATTGTTCCACCACGATCATGGAGGCAAGCATCAGGGAGACGAGTCATGACCGATCACGCCGCCCAGTCTGGAAGCCATCGCACGACGATCACTGCTCTGGTGCTGCTCGCGGCGATGATGCAGACGCTCGACACGACGATCGTCAATGTCGCGTTGCCGTACGTCCAGGGCAGCGTGGCAACAAGTCCGGATCAGATCACTTGGGTGCTAACCTCCTACATAACCGCGTCCGCGATCATGACGCCGCCGACCGGCTTTTTGGTCGCCCGCTTCGGTCTCAAGCGCCTGTTTATGATCTCGACACTCGGCTTCACGTTCGCCTCAATGCTCTGTGGCATGGCTGACTCGCTGGCACAGATTGTCGTTTTCCGGCTGGTGCAAGGCGCATTCGGGGCGGCGATGATACCGTTGTCGCAAACGGTTCTGCTCACGATCTACCCGAAAGAGCGCCAGGGCTTCGCGATGGCGCTATTCGGTATGGGAGTTGTGGTCGGTCCCGTGCTCGGCCCCGTGCTCGGCGGCTGGCTCACGCAAGATTACACTTGGCGTTATGTCTTCTATATCAACGTCCCGCTGGGAATCATCGCCTTTCTTGGCATGATGGTGTTTCTGCCGGAGAGCCCGCGCAGCGGCGCGCAGAAATTTGACTGGTTTGGTTTTGGCACTCTCAGCCTGGCGATCGGTGCATTCCAGATCATGCTGGACCGCGGCGAGATCAAGGATTGGTTCGGTTCAAGCGAAATCGTCATCGAAGCGCTCGTTGCTGGCACGGCTTTGTATCTTTTTCTGGTTCACACCTTCACAGCCGAGCACCCCTTCATGCGGCCGGCGCTGTTTCGCGATCGCAATCTGTCCGCCGGCGTGATCTTCAGCGTGATTGCTTTTATCACCCTTTATGCCTCGCTCGCGCTGCAGCCGCCTTATCTGCAGGACCTCATGAACTACCCCGTCCTCACCGCCGGTCTGGTCATGGGACCGCGTGGCGTGGGAACGATGATCGGTACAATAGTCGTCGGCCGGTTTGTCGGAAAGGTCGACACGCGCGTGCTACTGGGGATTGGTCTCGGCTTTTCCGCGTGGGCGTTCTACGACATGACGGGATGGACCCCGGACGTTTCGGCGCAGGAAATTATCATCACCGGGTTGGTGCAAGGCGCAGGTTTCGGTGTTCTTTTTGTCCCCATGAGCGCCGTCACCTTATCGACGCTCTCTCCGGAGGATCGCGCGGATGGGGCGAGCATTTTCAGCCTTTCGCGCAGCATAGGTTCAAGCGTCGGCATTTCCGTCTTCAGCGCGCTCTTGACCACCATGACCGAGGTCAACCATGCTGACATCTCGGCATCCGTCACCCCGGTCAATCGCGGCTTCGATGACCCGACCGTGACACAGTTTTTGAGCCCATTGACCGCTGCCGGCCGGGCGGCGCTCGATGCCTTGGTCACGCAGCAGGCGCAGGTCATCGCTTATATTGATGATTACAAGCTGCTGCTGATCGCCACGCTGGCTCTGTTTGCACTGCTCCTCATTTTCAAGAAATCGGGTGGATCGGCCGGGTCCGGGCACGCCGTTGTCGAGGGCTGACGGCTTGAGCGCGCAGTGCAACGCGATACAATTAGCTCATGGCGGCAGACGCAACGGTGAAACCATGGACCGCGTCTCATCTATGCTATCATTCGTCAAAGTCGTCGACACTGGCGGCTTTACGTCCGCAGCGCGACAGCTCAACCTCGCGACCAGCGTGGTCACCACCCATGTCAAATCGCTCGAAGATCGGCTTGGCGTCCGCTTGCTCAACCGCACAACACGCAGTGTCAGCCTCACCGAAGCGGGCCGCGTGTATTACGAGCGCTGCGTCCAGATCCTTTCGGAAATAGAAGATGCCGACGAAGCCGCCCAAGTGCTTCAATCGAAGCCGCGCGGCGTTCTGCGGCTCAACACGTCTCCGGGCATTCCCCGAGTGATCGCTCCGTCGATTGCAGAATACAACAGCCTTTATCCGGAAGTGGCCATTCGCCTGACCGCGACCGGCCGCATGCTCGATCTCGTCGAGGAAGGAGTCGATCTAGCCATCTGGTATGCTGCCGCACCGGATCCGAGCCTTATCATTCGCCGGCTCGTTCAATATCGCATGGCGGTTTGCGCGTCTCCGGAATATCTCGCCAAACACGGCCGGCCTGAGCACCCGTCTGAGCTGACCAAACACAACTGCCTGATCTTCTACGACGCCACTAACAGTAAAGACGGAAGGGAATGGGTGTTCTCGGGCCCGGATGGAGATTTTCCGGTACGGATATCGGGAAATCTAGAAACAAACAGCCCTATCGCGTTCCGCATGGCGTGTGTTCACGGGCAGGGAATACTGATAGGGCCAACTCCTTTCTTGATGGACGATCTGAAATCCGGCGCTCTCGTGCCGATTCTGGACGAATTTATGCGACAACAATTTTCGATCGACGCGCTCTATCCGCACCGCGAACACTTGCCGGCCAAGGTGCGTACGTTCATCGATCTGCTTGCGAAGAACTTACGCCAGATCGATTTTGATCCCCGCGCGCATGAACGAAAAAGTTCAAACGATCCTTTCCAAGAGGTGGTTTCGTCGACCGACTCGCGCCGCGCGCCGAAGCAACGAACGCTGGGATGAAGAGCCCGAACGTCTTCACGTCCGGCACTAGGCGGACATCACACAACGTCCGCGCCACCTCCGCTATAGCGGACATTCGCCGGTATTTATAAGTACACACCTTAGCGTGCCCACTTTCAGGCTCGGACCTTGCGCGACGACGATCGCGGATTGTATCGCGCGCGCAAGGCATCCGCTGAACGGCCAACCACTTTGGACAGCTGCAGGAGCTGTCCGGCCAGCGGGCTTGTCTTGCGCCAGACCATGCCGATGGTTCGCGAGGGTTGCGGATCCTTGAAACGAGCGACAGACACCGACGCCGAGCATGTCTCCACCGGCACCGCCATTTCCGGAATCAAGGTGACGCCCATGCCGGCGCTGACCATTTGCACAAGGGTGGAGAGCGAGCTTGCGTCGAGCGTCTGCCGTGGCAGCGACGATTGCATGTGACAGAACGACAGCGCCTGATCGCGAAAACAGTGCCCCTCTTCGAGCAGTAGGAGCCGCATGTCGCGCAGCGCTTCGCTATTAGGCACCGGCGCTCCTTCGTCCTCGCCCGGCCGGACCAGCAGGAAATTCTCGGCAAAGAGCGCGACCTCGGTCAGCGAAGGTTCGGAGACCGGCAGCGCGACAATTGCGGTGTCGAGCCGGCCTTCGGCGAGCTCTTGGATCAGCTTCGACGTCAACGCCTCACGGACGTGAATCTCAAGCTCGGGCCGCGTTCGCGTGAGGTTGCCGATGACCGTCGGCAGCAGATAGGGCGCGACCGTCGGGATCATGCCGATGCGCAGCCGGCCGGCGAGCCGGTCCCGCGACGCGCGCGCGAAGTCTCCGAGTTCGTCGATCGAGCGCAGGATGTCGCGGACGCGCAGCGCGGCCTCTTGTCCGAATTGCGTCAGCCGGACTTGTCGCGCGCCGCGCTCGATGAGCACCGCGCCCAGGACCTCTTCGAGTTCCTTGATCTGCATCGACAGCGCCGGCTGCGAAATCGCACAAGCTGCCGCCGCGCGTCCGAAGTGGCTATGCGCGGCCAGCGCATCGAAATAGTGCAGCTGCCGCAGCGTGCTCTCGACCATCAGAATATCTTATCGCTGCAATCACTAAAGTCAATTTTACTGATGAAGTGCGTTGGGGTAGAACACCTCTCCAGCGCCCCCTAAAAATCCAGCCGATGGAGAGAGAACATGGATGACGTGACCAAGTCCAAGTGCCCGGTCATGCACACGAGCTTTACGAACCGCGATTGGTGGCCGGACCAGCTGAACATTCAGGTTCTTCACACGCAGTCCACCCAGTCCGACCCGATGGGTGAGGCGTTCGACTACACCAAGGAGTTCAAGAGCCTCGACCTGAACGCCGTGATCAAGGACCTGCATGCCTTGATGACGGACTCGCAGGAATGGTGGCCGGCCGACTTCGGCCATTACGGTGGTCTGTTCATCCGCATGGCGTGGCATAGCGCGGGCACCTACCGCATCGCCGACGGCCGTGGCGGCGCCGGTGCCGGCCAGCAGCGCTTTGCGCCGCTCAACAGCTGGCCGGACAACGCGAACCTCGACAAGGCGCGCCGGCTGCTGTGGCCGATCAAGCAGAAATACGGCCGAAAAATCTCTTGGGCGGACCTGATGGTTCTCGCCGGCAACGTCGCGTTGGACTCGATGGGCTTCAAGACCTTCGGTTTCGCCGGCGGCCGCGCCGATGTCTGGGAGCCCGAAGAACTCTACTGGGGCCCTGAAGGGACGTGGCTGGGCGACGAACGCTACAGCGGCGAGCGCGAACTTTCTAACCCGCTCGGCGCGGTGCAGATGGGCCTGATCTACGTCAATCCGGAAGGGCCGAACGGCAAGCCGGATCCGGTCGCGGCCGCCAAGGACATCCGCGAAACGTTCTTCCGCATGGCGATGAACGACGAGGAGACCGTCGCGCTGATTGCCGGCGGCCACACTTTCGGCAAAACCCACGGCGCCGGCGATCCGTCGCTGATCGGACCGGAGCCGGAAGGCGCCGCGATCGAGGACCAGGGCCTCGGCTGGAAGAGCAAGCATGGCACGGGCATCGGCGCCGACGCCATTACTGGCGGCCCGGAAGTGACATGGTCGCAGACCCCGACGAAGTGGAGCAACCACTTCTTCGAGAACCTCTTCAAGTACGAATGGGAGCTGACCAAGAGTCCGGCCGGTGCGCAGCAGTGGAAGGCCAAAGGCGCCGAGGCGACGATCCCTGACGCGTATGACAAGTCAAAGAAGCATGTGCCGACCATGCTGACCACCGACCTCTCGCTGCGGCTCGACCCGGCCTACGAGAAGATCTCGCGGCGCTTCTATGAGCATCCGGAGCAGTTTGCCGATGCATTCGCCCGCGCCTGGTTCAAGCTGACGCACCGCGACATGGGCCCGATCCAGCGGTACCTCGGCCCGCTGGTGCCGAAGGAAGAACTGATCTGGCAGGATCGCATCCCGGCAGCCACTCATCCGCTGATCGACGAAAAGGACGCCGCGGCGCTGAAGACGAAAATCCTCGGCTCCGGCCTCACCGTCTCCCAGCTCGTTGCGACGGCTTGGGCGTCGGCGTCGACGTTCCGCGGCTCCGACAAGCGCGGTGGCGCCAACGGCGCGCGCATCCGTCTCGCACCGCAGAAGGACTGGGAGGTCAATCAGCCGGCCCAGCTCAAAACCGTCCTGGCAAAGCTCGAAGCGATTCAGAAAGAGTTCAATGCCGGCGGCAAGAAGATCTCGCTCGCCGACCTGATCGTTCTCGGCGGCTCTGCAGCGGTCGAGAAGGCTGCGAAAGACGCCGGCGTCGACGTGAAGGTCCCCTTCGCGCCGGGACGCATGGATGCCACGCAGGAGCAGACCGACGTCGAATCCTTTGCTCCGCTCGAACCCCGCGCCGACGCCTTCCGCAACTATATCGGCGGCAAGCGGCAGTTCATGCAGCCGGAAGAAGCCCTGGTCGATCGCGCGCAATTGCTGACGCTGACGGCGCCGGAAATGACGGTTCTGGTCGGCGGCTTGCGCGTCCTTGGCGCCAATGCTGGCCAGTCCAAGCACGGCGTCCTCACCAAGAAACCTGAGACGCTGAGCAACGACTTCTTCGTCAATCTGCTCGACATGGGCACGGAATGGCAGCCGTCAAAGGACGGCGTCTATGAAGGGCGCGATCGCAAAACCAAGGCGGCCAAGTGGACCGGCACCCGTGTCGACCTGATCTTCGGTTCGCACGCGCAGCTCCGCGCTATTGCGGAAGTCTATGGCAGCGGGGACGCCAAGGAGAAGTTCGTGAAAGACTTCGCGGCGGCCTGGACCAAGGTGATGAACCTCGACCGCTTCGATCTCACCTGATCGCGGGTCTTAAAAAAATCAGGGCGGCGTCTCAAAATGACTCGAGATGCCGCCCTTCGATTACTTACCTTCTCTGATGCGCTTCAAGCGAAAACCTTCGTTGCGTGCGCGAAATTCCAATAAAGCTCGCGCGCCTTGCGATGGAACGGACCGGGCTGTAGATTACGATCATCGATCCGGGTAATCGGCGACACTTTGGTGTAATTTCCGGTCGAGAAAATTTCATCGGCATTCTGAAAATCGGCATAGCGCAGCGTGGCCTCGACCACGGTGCATCCGGCGTCGCGCAACAGGCCGATGATGCGGCGGCGGGTGATGCCGGCGAGATATGTGCCGTTGGCCTCCGGCGTGAAGACGGTGCCGTCCTTGACCATGAACACGTTGGCAGTGCCAAGCTCGGCGACATTGCCGAGCATGTCGCACATCAGGCAATTGTCGAAGCCTCGCGCTTTGGCCTCGATCAGCGCGCGGGCATTGTTGGGATAGAGGCAGCCGGCTTTGGCGTCGAGCACCGCGGTTTCGCGCGTCGGCCGCCGATAGGACGACAGCGTGATCGCAGTGCCGGCCGGATCAGGAAACGGCGCCGCGTAAATCGTGAGACACCAATTGGTCGATTCCGGGTCGGGCCGCACGCCGCCCGGCGCGCCCTCTTCCGCCCAGTACATCGGGCGGATGTAAAGCGCCTCGCCCTTGTCGAAGCGCTTGATGCCCTCGCGCACCAGCGCCGTCCAGGCGTCTTCCGTCACCACCGGCTTCAGGCACATGGCCTTGGCGGATCGGTTGACGCGCGCGATGTGCAGATCGAGGTCGGGCGTCACGCCCTCGAACGCGCGGGCGCCGTCGAATACCGAAGTGCAAAGCCAGGCGCCATGCGTGCGCGGCCCCATGATCGGCACATTGCCTTCGTGCCAATCGTCCTCGAAAAACGTCCAGGTCTTCGACCAGACTGTTTTAGGCTTGGCGATCGAACGGCGCGTCACGTCATCCCCCTACCCAATGCGCATACCGGCGCGCATGTGGTTATGGCGTATATAGTTATGACACGGCCTTCGTGACCAAGCTCTTAGCACCATGACGGCCACGGCGGAGCCCGAGATATGAACGAAGTTTATGTCTTTGATGCCTATGGCACCTTGTTTGACGTGCATGCGGCGATTGCGCGCCATCGCGCGGCTGCGGGCCCCGACGCCGATCGTTTTTCCGATCTGTGGCGGACCAAGCAGCTTGAATATAGCTGGACGTTAACCTTAGCCGGCCGCTACACCGATTTTTGGACGCTGACCGAGCGGGCGCTGGATTATGCGTTCGCACGCTTTCCCTCCGTCGACCGCGCGCTGCGGCAAAATCTCCTCGACGCCTATTTCAAGCTCGATGCTTTTGCCGATGCGCGCGCCGCACTCGAAAATCTCAAGGCGCGCGGATTAAACACCGCAATCCTGTCCAACGGCACGCCGCCGATGCTCGAGGCCGCGGTCACCGCGTCCGGCATGGCGAACGTTCTCGACGCCGTGCTCTCGATCGACACCGTGCGGGCCTATAAGCCTCGGCCCGAAGTTTATGCGCTCGTCACCGCGCGCTTCGCCGTCGCGCCGCAACAGGTCGCCTTCGTCTCGTCGAACCGCTGGGATGTAATGGGCGCGCAAGCCTTCGGCTTCCGGCCGTTCTGGGTCAATCGCGCCAAGATGCCGGACGAATATGCCGACGCGTCGCCGCTGCGCGTCATCGCGAATCTTGCGGCACTGGCATCGGCTGCGATCTGAAGAAGACTTTAGGCGTTCACCGCGACCGGTTCGGGCGCGACCGGCGGCAAGAGCTTCGGCGGGACAAAGCGGCCCTGCTCGATTTCCTCGATCTGGCGATCGATCTGCTTCATGACGTAGCGCGAATACGGCCCGACATGGAGATAGAACGCCATCAGCGTGACGATGCCGCGTACCGAATTCGGATTGATCGACATGCAGGTCGTGAAGGCTTTCCAGAAGCGTTCGCGGCCTTCCGGCAGGCGATTCATCAGATCGTGAACCAGCTTGATGGTCGAGACGCGGCCGCGGATATCGCCTTCCGGCAGTTCCTTGCGCCGGCCCGAGCAGTCGAGCATCGCCGCAAGCCGCTCCAATCGGCCGCAAAACGCTTCCGGATCGTAAACTTTTTCGAGGATCTTGCGGTAGTCGCGCAATATTTCCAGCCGCGAGCGCTTGGTCTCGTAGTTCACGCCGGCGGTGCACTGATCGCCCTTGCTGGCCGGCGCCGCATCGTGGTCGACATGCAGGCGGCCTTCGCGCGCGAGCCGGCGCGTGAGTTGAGTATTCGGCAGCGCATAGAGCAGGCCGACCATGGCGATCGGAATGTTGGTTTCCTCGATGAGATCGATCATCGGGCCTGCGACCGAACCCTTTTCGGTATCGAAGCCGACGATGAAGCCCGCCGTCACCGACATGCCGGCCTGATAGATCTTGTGCACGCTTTCGGGGATGCTGCGCCGCGTGTTCTGCTTCTTGCGCATCGCCGCCAGTGTTTCCTCGTCCGGGCTCTCGATGCCAACGAAGATGGCGAAGAAGTTCGAGCGCTTGAGCATCGCCAGCAATTCGCCGTCGTCGGCAAGATTAAGCGAGGCTTCCGTGGTGAATTCGAACGGATGATCGCGTTCTTTGATCCAGTCCTCGAGTACCGGCAGGAAGGCTTTGATCGCCTTCTTATTGCCGATGAGATTGTCGTCGACGAAATCGACGTGGCCGCGATAGCCGAGCTTATAGAGCGCATCGAGCTCGGCCAGCATCTGCGCATGCGTCTTGGTGCGCGGCGAGCGGCCGTAAAGCTCGATGATGTCGCAGAACTCGCAGGTGAACGGGCAGCCGCGCGAGAATTGCACGCCGATATAGAGATATTGCTCGAACTTGAGCAGATCGAAACGCGGGATCGGCGTCTTGGTGACATCGACCTGGAATTTCTGCGCCTCGAACAGGCCCTCGCGGTCGCCGCGTTCCCAGGCAGCGATGAATTCCTTGATGATGTCCTCGGCTTCGCCGACGACGCGGAAATTCGCCGTGGCATAGCGATGCGCACTCGAGCTGACATCGGGGCCGCCGACAACCACCGGCAAGCCGCGCTTACGGCACATATCGATGAGTTCGAGCGTGTCCGATTGCTGGAACAGCATGCCGCCGGTCATGACCATATCGGCCCAGCCGAGATCGGCCTCAGTCAGTTCTTCGGTGTTGCGGTTGACGAGCCGCACATTCCACGACTTCGGCAATAGCGCTGCGACTGTGATCAGGCCGAGCGGGATGGCCGGATATTTGGCGCCGACAAGCTCACAGGCCTCCGAAAAATTCCAAAAGGAATCGGCCATGAACTTCGGATAGATCATGAGTACGTTGCAGGAATTCGACCTCAACGTACTGACGATGCCGCTGCCGGCGCTTTCCTGACGCTGCTGTTCCAAGAAACCTCGACCCCGAAACTGAACCCGCATCTGGGCCAATTGGGCCCACCCGCTTTGCTGCCGTGCAGTATGGCTGAATTGCCCGATTATTCAAGGACAAAGCCTGATACAGCTTGTCCTGTCCGGAACTCGGAAATTAGCGCGCGAACATAGCGTTATAGCGGCTGCCGCGGCGTCGAAAGTGTTGCCCAAAAGTTGCCCACAGGCTGACCTGCGCCGACGGTTTCGCTAGTTTTGCGGTCGCGTTGGCTCTCTTTCCGGCTCACTATCGATCGCGGAGGTACGACTATGCGCGCGGCTTTCTACGACAAGAACGGCTCGGCCCGCGACGTGCTCCAAGTCGGCGAGGTCGATACGCCGCAGCCCGGACCGGGCGAAGTGCGGGTCAAGCTCAAGACCTCCGGCGTCAATCCGTCCGACGTCAAGGCGCGTATCGGTTCGACGCGCAAGATCGCGTTCCCGCGCGTTGTTCCGCACAGCGACGGCGCCGGCGTGATCGATAGCGTCGGTAGCGGCGTGCCGGCTTCGCGCGTCGGCGAGCGGGTGTGGGTATGGAACGCGCAATGGCTGCGCGCCTTCGGCACCTGCGCCGAATACGTGACGGTGTCGTCGGAGATGGCGGTCCGGCTCCCGGACAAGACGAGCTTTGAGGCCGCCGCCTGTCTCGGCATCCCGGCGATGACGGCCTATCACGCTGTCGCGGTCGCCGAAGCCAAACCCGGCATGACGCTACTCGTATCCGGCGGCGCCGGTGCCGTCGGCCACTATGCGATTCAATTCGGCAAAGCCGCCGGCGCAACCGTCATCACGACTGTCAGCTCGCCGGAGAAGGCAAAGCTGGCGACGGCCGCCGGCGCCGACCACACCATCGACTACAAGCGCGAGAATGTCGGCGAGCGCGTCATGGCGCTCACCGGCAAGAAAGGCGTCGATGCGGTTATCGAGCTCGACATTGCCGCCAATGGAAAGCTCATGCCGCAGGTCCTGCACCCGCGCGGCACGATCGTCGTCTATGGCACCGGCGCGCCGGAAGCCGAAGTGCCTTTATTTTTCTTCCTCCGCAGCGCCATCACGCTGAAGTTCGTCTATGTCTATGAGCTTACTGCCGCCGAGCGCACGGCGGCGCTCGGTGCGATTTCGCGCGGGCTCGAAGCCGGCACGCTGATCAACAATGTCGCGGCGACCTACCCGCTCGCGGACATTGTTGCGGCTCACGAAGCCGTGGAAGACGGCAAAGTACTCGGCAATGTCGTCGTGACGATCTAGCTCGACTTTTTGAGCATGATCTTTCCGGAAAACCGGTTCCCACTTTTCCGGATCATGCTCGAGCTCCCACGCGCGCGATTTATCAGGCGGCGTGTTCCGTGCTTTTGCCAGCCTCGGGATGCGTGAGCGTGGCCGCGATCTGCTGCTTGTTGAGCCGCGTGCCGTCATCGCCCTCGATCAGCAAAGCGACGCGTCCGCCGGCATTGATGTGCCGCGCCCAGCCGAGCGCCTCGTCGAGCATGCTGAATTCCTTGAACAGATAGCGATCCTTCTCCAGCGGCAAGATCGCTTGCGAGCCGCGCGGCCCGGAATAGACGCGATAGGTCATGATCGAATCTCCTGTTACGCGCCCGCCCTGCTCCACCCGCGCAACATCGTCGGCAAATGTGCCATCCGTGTGTTGACGGATCAGCCGCGACAGTCAGCCGCGACGGGTTGACGCTCATCGCGTCGGCCTCCCATGGAATTGACGCGCATGGAACTTCACCATTAGGCTGCCGAGATTCTGCGGAGGAGGCATGCGCTGCGTCTTCAGACTGCCTTTTTGCCTGGCATTCTTTGCGGCCTTGCTCACGCTTTCAGCGCATGCCGAGGATGACGCTGTTTATTCGGCGACCTATATCGAGGTGCCGCCGTCCGAGGCACAGTCCGCCAAATCCGGAGCTGCGCTGGAACTTGAGCGCTATCGCGACGTGAGCCGCCGCGAAGCCGGCAATCTGCGCTTCGACGCGCTGATCGAGTTGGGCCGCTCGAATCGTTTTGTCATCCTCCAGGTGTGGCGAAACGCCGCCGCCCTCGACGCGCATGACAAAGCCGACGGCACGATCAAACATCGCCAGGCCATCGCGACGATGCAGAGCGCTCCACCCGATAGCCGCGCCACTGCCGCGCTGTTTCTCGATCCCAATTCGCATGAAAATCAGCCGGGCGCGATCTATGTGGTCACGCATATCGACGTGACCGGCGATCACAAAGACGATTGCGTCGCACTATTGCGGTCGATGAGCCAGGACACGATCAAGGAGCCGGGCAATCTGCGCTACGACGTGTTCGCGCAGAAGAACCGGCCCAATCATTTCACTGTTGCCGAAGCCTGGACCGACAGGAAGGCCTTGGCGGATCACGCCGCGGCAGCCCATACGCGCACGTTCCGCCAGCAGCTTTTGCCGATGCAAGGCGCGCTCTACGACGAGCGTATTTACGCAGCTCTGCCGTAGACCTTGCGCATGATCTGATCCGAAAACCGGTTCCCACTCTTCGGGATCATGCTCATTATTTCTGCGGCACGAAGTTCTGATTGCTGTAGGGCAGCATATTCGGGCGCTGGATGGCGATGAAGCCGTGATCGAGCGCATGATGGCAGGCATTGCAGCCGGCGCTGAGATTATCGAAGCCGGCGATGAAGGCTTTGCGATCCTTGCCGTCGATCGCCTTCTGCAGCGCTTCGATCGGCTTGCCGACATGCTGATCGACAATATCGGCGCCGAGCAGCTTGCGCACATCGTCAAAGCCTTCGCCCAGTTCGCCGATCTCATAATCGGCGAGCGGCCAATTCGCGGCATTGCCGGCAAACCACAGCTTGATGTGCCGCATCTGCTGCAGCGACATGATTTCGCCGAGGCCGGGCTGGTACGGCGCCTCCGGAGGCGGCGCCTCGGCGGCTTGCGCAGGCTTGTCTTGCGCCGGCTTGTCCTGGGCTGACTTGTCTTGGGCGAGCACTGCCGGACCAGCAAACACAGCCGCAGCAATCACGGCAGCGACGATCGGTTTCATTGAATGTCTCCCTGCGACCCGTGCTCGCGCCGCCCGCAACTTCTATCAGCTCACCGGCGAAATCTGATCGCTACAGGCCTTGGGAAAGGCCGCCTGGCAGGCTTGATACAGCACCGGACAGGCTTTCGCGGCGCTCTGCCCCGCGAGCACTGACGCAGCGGTATCGCTGCCCTTGATCCGGTCGCCCGCCGCGCGAGCCTGTTCGCTGTACACAAGCACCGCGTCGATGCGCTCGATGCCGCGGTCATTCATCAGGAAGCGCTCGGCCGCGGTGTAGAAAATCGTCGCGGTCTTGATCGCATCGTTGAGCTTCTTGGTGGCCTCGTTATTGAGCGTGGGATCGGGCTTGATCACCCGCGCATGCACGGCGACGTCGGCATAAAGCACATTGAGCTTGAAATAGATGCCGCCGCATTGCGCCAGCGCCAGCCAGTAAGGCCGGCCGGTATAAGGCCCCGGCGCCGCAACGATACTGTCGCGCTTGTCGGCGGGAACGGCAGGCGCCGGGCGATCGGATTCCGTCGGCGATCCGCGCTCGCGATGCCGGTGCGTCTGCGCCTGAGCGTTCGTCATCGAGCCGATAACGGCAATAAGCACAGCACCAAGCAAAGCGGCTTTGGCCAGCATACCCGGTTTCGCATTTGGTTCTGACATGGTGCCGTTATAAGCGGGCTGTGGTGCGAATTCCAAAGCTTTTCGCTGGTTTAGCATTTTTCTACCCGGTGGCGCATCAGCACATGTCCTTGTCGGAAAACCGGTACCCACTTTTCCGGGACATGCGCTAAAACCTTTCCAACCATGGGCGCAGCTCGATCTCCCAGGCCCAGGCGCTGCGCGGCTGCTGCAACAGATGCAGATAGCTCTGCGCAATGGCGTCGGGATCGAGCATGCTATCGGGCTTGTCGGGTGGATTGGGCCGGCCTTCGCTGCGAATGCCGCCGTCGATGACGACATGCCCGACATGGA
>Ga0210397_10000350_pt1 | contig 32655 bp, 52 predicted proteins | sample IncBWH2OmetaG_FD_160126 | JGI IMG/M metagenome (GOLD analysis project Ga0210397, IMG submission 160126) | Forest soil microbial communities from Barre Woods Harvard Forest LTER site, Petersham, Massachusetts, United States - Inc-BW-H-2-O ...
GTCAGGGACGAAGTTGATCCCTGGAGGATTCTGGCTCAGAATCGATACAAAGCTTCTCCAGTGCGGCGTATAGATATTGTAGACATCCATAAAGCGAGGCAATTCCTGCCCACTCGCCTCTGGCTGCATGTAAGTGTTTGAGACTGAATCCCACCAGAGATATTGATTACCGTTTCTGAAGTTCCTCTGTTGCCAAGCTTTGCGTACTTCACTCCGACGCGCGCTTAGTTCTTCTTTGAGTACCCCTTTGACAAGGTTCTCTAGCGCGACGCGTCCTTCATCGCTCAGTTGCGCTTGTTGCTCTACTTCAGGTGTTACCGCGGCTGTACTCAACGAGTCTTAGCCTCAGCCATGTGTACGTCCTCATTCCATGTGCGCAGCTTGACGCCTAAGGGCTTGGGTTGAGCTGTTACTGCCTCAGCAATTACAGCCTTGCGTCGCTCAAGTGCTCCGATACGCTCGCCCATATCGAATATCACCCGATTCTCTAGATCAATGATGAGTTTGCGATGGTCGATGCATTCCTTGATGCACCACGCAACCGCACACATCGTTATCCCGAGAAGTACGCCTAGAATCGCCATCGTCTCACCTTCCCAAGAAACGGGTTTTGCCCTTTCTCTCTGCCACCATCTTCATGTGTCGCATAGCCGCTATATTTGGGTTCGCTGACGACTCAATAGCCTCAGCCAACCTAACCTCAAACGGTTTATTTTTGTTATTCAACATCGACTGCAGTCCGTACCGCAGTTCATCGATCACGTCGTCATAAAGGTGATCTGTCTTGCAAATGTCTTCTATATTCGGGCCGTCTTTGTCATACTGGGCGGCCGGTACTGCATTAAGAGCTTCGGGGCAAGCCTCTGAAATCATCCATTGATCGTTCTGGATGAGTTGATATATAAAGCGCCAGCCTACGATTCTCTGGTTGTCTGCGGGCTCAGGTGCCGGAATTCCGGCAGACCGTAAAACTTTGCCGATAACTTCGGAGGTTGGATTAGCGCTTGTCTTCTTTCCGAAGGCATCGGGTGAGAGGAAGAACCGCGCAATCTTCTCATTTTTCGAACTGTATCCAATGTCTCTGGCGAGTCCTTCTTCATCGCCACCCTCTTGTGCGAGACTGATTACTTTCTCGCGGTAAGTGAATACAAACTTCTTTGGTGCATCGATCCTCTTGCCAAATGTCGCAGCCTCTTCAGGACTTACATCGCCCGTTGTGTGCCAGTGGATTGAGGAATGATGCTTGAATCCCCAGTCCATCGATATCCACTTCGGCCACCAGGGTTTGATTACCTGCCCGAGAATCGAGGGGTGAATTGCCCTATCCACTCGCTCAAAGTTGGTGAAATACTGACCCTCAGGGATAGACCAGTCTCCTTCAGCAAGGGCTCGCCGTTTCGCGTCTGGCAACGAAAGCAGGTCTTGATAGTAGTCAGTCGTAATGTGCGGGTTATCGAGCACACGCGCCGGCACGTAAGCGAACTGATCCTTAAATGGCAGGAGTTCTTTCGGAAACTTTCCGTCTATCCAAAAGTCTTTTACCCAGTGGTGGCCAAGACCACCAGGATTAGTGGCACCCACAAAACAGGGACGGCTAACACCAGGCCACCTAAGCCGAAATCGCAGGTCATCGAAAGTCTCTTTGCTGTTTTCCGTGAGTTCTTCAACCGCAATAGCCGCGAACTCAGCAGAACGATACTTGCTGGGATCATCAAGGTTCCGTAAAGCAATAGTCCCGCCCCCGAATTCCGGCAACATCTGAAAGTTGTAACCATCACTCTGCGTCTTTCTCAGAGCTCCAAGCCACTCGGGAAACTCCCTGTTGATCCTGCTGATCTGCCTATCTGTAAGCGTTGGGTAATCCATCGAGAACAGTCCGACGCGAATACCCTCAATGCCCGTTTCTGCATAAAGCTTCAACAGCTGCCGCAAGCACCACCAGCGCAGGAAGTAAGACTTTCCACCACCACCAGCGCCACCGTACAGCGTGAATCTGTGCTCGTCTGAGGCCTTGAATGCTTCTCTTTGCCTCTCTGTAGGCTTCATCAGCTCAGAGAAGCGAACATCTTCAAGCGTCAGGCATACCACCAGTTCTGAACGTCGCAGGCTTTCTCCCACGCTTCAGATATTTCTTTGTCATTAACGAATGCGATCAGCGCCCGCTCAGCCTTAACATGCGATACCTCTTCATCGCCTCGCGGTTCGGCCAATATGGCGAGCAACTCCGACTTTGTCATAGATCAGCTACAACCCTCTTTACAGAGACTTCCAAAGCCATATCTGCATCTACCTTCATTGACTGCGCCGCTTTGCCGTATAGCCTATCTGAGAGGTAGGAAACGGCTTTGTATTGAACGTTTTCGTCTTCAGAACCAAGCAAAGCCGTCCATTTTGATTTCTGATAATCGGGTGTAAACCAGGCGGCAAGCGATCTACCCGCTTCCTCCGCGTCTAGTAGTTTGGCTGCATTAGACTTACGTCCCGCACCTCGTCGTGCTCCACCCCTATTTGCCATCGTTTGAATTCCGGTTTGATTTCAATTGAAAACGCCGAGGACTTATTTGATACCTGGATACTTTGCCGCTACCTTCTTACGGACTTCTGCCTTTTGTTCAGGGGAACCGTTCTGAGCTACACGGGCAAGCGCGTTACGGGCGTGATTGGCATCATTAATGGGATATTTACGTCCAGGAAGAGCGAAGCTTTTGGTTGGGATTGCCTTTCGTGCTTCCGTTGTTAGCTTCATACGCTCTCCTTTGCGCCTGATATCTTTGCGCCGATGCTGACGCCGTTCTTCCACTCCTGCAACCGACTGATCTTGCCGCCATGATCCTCGAGCTTCTCTGCATGCTCTTTGAGAGTTAGGGCATGTTCTGAAGTCTTCTCCTTGTTATCCGTCACTTGCTGCGTAAGCTTGCCGTAGACGAAGGCCGCCAAGCCGAAGGAGGCTAATACTCCAATCCCCGACATCACAGCAGCTAGCGCAGCCCAGTTCATGCCTTATCCAGTAGGTCAATCAGATGGGATTTAATAGTGGAATCAGAAGCAAATTTAGCGAGGCCGTGTTTGGAGACAACCGTTACATTCAAGTTGTGTTGGTCGTATTCAAAGGAAAGGCTTACTGATGAATTCACGAGTTGCCCCGGCTCCGTTGCGGTGGGCATGGTGAAGCTTTCCACATCCGGAGCCTTAGCTTGGGCTAACTTGTTCAGACAGGCTAGATACTTGTCTGGGGTGAGGGAGATCTGAATCAAGTTAGGCCGCCGGCGCCGCGGTGAATGCATTTGCGAACGCCACGAGTGCCGTGTTTGCAGCCTGAAGCTGTGCCGCGGTAGGGGCTGGCAAGCCATTGGCCTTCGCGAAGTCGAGAGCTTGTGGAGTAACCGCGGAGAGAACGAGTGCAGCCTTCTGTGAACCGGTGCCAGTCTGTGCGGCCGCAGCGGCAGCTAGAGTCTCACTCTTTACGATCTCCGTGAGCCAGTTGTTAGCCAAATTGATAAAGCCGGCGGTGCCGGGCAGGACGGATTCAACGACTGCCTCGCCGGCGCCGACAATCGCTTGACCCTTGCTGCTTGCGAGAAATTCAAATACATCCTTGAAACCGCTGCCAATCTTATCCAACACGCTCTTAACGCTCATGTCATTCTCCTGTGAAGCTAAGGTGCTTTTGGGTCCGGAGTTTCCGGTTTGTCGGGTGTTCGTTTAGCCTGAAACGCTACTAACGATGCGGTTACAAGGGATGCACCCAAATCAATCATCTTGTCGTAATGGGCATGAGAGCCGAATCCAACCGTAATCATGCCAAGAGTTACGAGGAAGTAGGCGCTAGCGTTACGCGATAACTCGGCTTTGAATAGCTCCACACTTCCTCCAGGGGTTGCGCGTGTTTGTGGTCCGCCTATGGAGCAAAGACCCGAGGCCCGCGCACGCCTATTTATAAATAATCCTTGACAAACAACAGTTGTTTGTGTACTCTATTGTTCATGGAGGCAACACGTGAGCGCTATCTACACACCAACTATCGTTACCCGCATCCCGACCGACATCGACACTGCCAAACATGCCGAGATTGAGCAGAAGTTGGATGCTGCCCGCGCAACCCTCCACAATTGCAATTCATATAGCCGAGATGCCGCTATAGATATGGCAGCAATCGCCATTATGAAATCGGGCGTAGGTGCTTGCGCTTACCCCACCGTCAAGGTATCGCATGACTGATAACGACACAATCCGTGAATGGCTTCGCTCTCTCGGTAAAGCGGAGCGGAAAGTCGTTAAGTCAGAAGTTGCTAAATGGAACAATAAAAGTCGCCGAATCTATTCGGGCGGTCGGCCGAAAGTCCTAAAGCCATGCTCTAAATGCGGTATGGACTTTGGAGCTCGGGAAATGGCAAAACATCTATCCACTTGCGCGTAGATGGGATCACCTGCCTCCCTAACGATACTTCTTGTACTCACAAGCCAGTGAAACGATAATCCCGAGTATCAGAGCTAGATAAAACCAGTCCTCAGGCCGCACGACCCATCCAGGCATCACGACAGGCTAAGTCTCGGGGATTCCCTGCTACACAGCCATCCATCACGCTTGGTCCCATTTGGCAACTACGCTGAGGGGGTGTCATGGCCGCTTCAGTCTTGGTGAAGTTCACATAGGTCTGCCGCTTATTCCAGATAGCTTGACCCGTTTGCACGAGATCATTCACCGCTTCAATTGGCAGGAAGCACGCAGCTTGGCCCCGTCCACTACGGTTCGCATAGTGGCAGGCTATAAATTGAATTTTAGGCAAGGGATTCCTCGGAAAGAGGGTCTCACTTTTTAAAGCGGAAGCTTAACCGCAGTCCGGGGAGGACCTTCTTAGTCTGCCATCAGCTCGGCTAATTTTAAAGCCAATTCTTGAATATGTAGTGATTCAACGCCAATGGCACTTACATATGGGATTTATATACTTGACTCCCACGAGGGAGTTATGTACTATTGAACACATGGAGGAACCTCGAAATGGAAATTCTGACGATTACCGCTGAAGTTGAAATAACCAATCCGATACAGGTGATGGACGTATGTGATGCCATCATTGAGCAGATGAAAGAACTCAAGGATCACGCTAATAAATTTGGTGATGAGATTACGCTGAAGAGCGGAAACCTTGAAACCGTTGACGATGAATTGGTAGGCGACTGGGCCATCGCAGAGCGCCGCAAGGGACGGCGCTAAATGGCTACAAATAGTCTTCCATATAAAGACACACGGCTCACTTATTGTCAGAGAGCCGTCTTGCACGTCATCGCTCAGGGGGAAGCTCCTAACGGGTTTGACCCTGAGAGCCATTCCTATCGCTCGGCGGTGAGACTCTTCAAGCGTGGATTGCTCAATCAAGTTGGCACCACATCGGCTTTTTCCCTCACATCTAAAGGTGCGAATGTGTTGTTGATTGACCAAAAACGGAGGGATAGCTAGATGAGTAAATCCACTATCAGCACCTTTGAACTCTTCGCCCTTATCCCCGATGCTGAGACAGCTCGTATTTACCTTGAGAGCCGTCTCTGGCCCAACGGCCCTGTTTGCCCATCCTGCATCACTAGTCAGCGCATCACATCGCGTAAGGGTGGGTTCTACCGCTGCAACCAATGCAAACTCGATTTCACCGTCCGCACTGCAACAATCTTTGAGCGTTCGCATGTGCCGCTTCACAAATGGGTTTACGCGATGTACCTGCTTGTGACGGCGCGAAAGGGCATCAGTTCGATGCAGATGGCCAAAGAAATCGGCGTCACACAGAAGACGGCTTGGTTCATGCTTCAGCGCCTCCGTGAGGCTTGCATGGGCAAAGGTGGCAAGGATGACCGTCTCGCTGGATTGATCGAAGTGGACGAGACTTTCGTCGGCGGCAAGGAAAAGAACAAGCATGAGCACAAGAAACTCAATATGGGTCGCGGTTCGGTCGGCAAGACTATCGTGCTCGGAATGCGGGAGCGTAGCACTGGCCGCGTCCGTGGCATGGTGATCGAAGGCACCGAACTGCGCACGTTGCATCAGGCTATCCACGATCATGTGAAGCCGGGTTCGATGATTCACACCGATGAGGCAAGCGGCTATGAGGGCTTGGACGGCCTCTGGTTCAATCACAAGACGGTCAACCACGGCGGCGGTGAGTATGCGCGTGGCGATGTCAACACGAACTCGATTGAGAGCGTCTGGGCACTCCTGAAGCGTGGCATCTACGGTACATGGCACCACGTCTCCCCGAAACACCTTGCACGTTACGTGGATGAGGTTGCCTTTCGCCTGAATGACGGCAACGTTGCTCAACACACTCTCGATAGACTCGACAGTTTCATCCTCGCCGTTGACGGCAAAAGACTCACTTACGAAAGGTTGACCGCATGAAGAAAGTCCCCGAACTCCTCGACAAGATAACCGACGTAGTACTTGCCTACCGTCCCAAACCGAAATCCAAGGGCGGGAAGAAGCGAGTTCGCAAGGCGAAGAAAGCAAAGGCCGATGCTCAAGAAAGGTAGTCATGTATATAAATCCCTTACATATCGGCGGTCTAGTTTCTTGTTGCTATTCTGCTGGCTCCAAGTCGCTGCGCGAAGATTTGTCTTCATGTTGTTTAGGGTGTTGTGATCTAGGTGGTCGCCGGTTATAGCTGCTCCACTCAGGCCCAGTATCTGCTGCTGCATTGAAACCGTTATTCGCTTGCCATCCTTGAGACCTTTACGCCACGCATAAAACGATCGGCAATCGGGTTCCCAATGTGCATACCAGCTCCACTGACCGAGTTCTTTGGCCATGTCGCTATCGATTCTTGTGAATTGTCCTTGGGTTAATTCGATATATGCGATGCTGGGACCCGGCGGAATAATGACGGGGCGTATATAGTTACGGTTGGGCATGGGTTTGCTCTCCTAAAGCAATTTATGGTTACATCCCGGCAAGGATGTTTCTGACCATGCCTTATTGTAACTCATTATTTTGCATCATTTTGCGAACCCTTCGATTGAATTCTCTCTCCACTAAAGTCTCCACTGTTTCACCTAGCGATGCTGGCCCGGCAATCTTGCTCAGCTTATCGTACGTTTGCTCGGCTACTACCACGTTTACCTGCTTTGTTCGAATCCCTGAAAGTTTTCGCTTCCGGCTGCTTCTCACTTCCCCTCCAATCGATCCCATTGCTTACAGTTGTCACAACGTCCTTCTCCTACGCATAGTAAGTGGTCTCTTCGGTAGGTGCGGGCTATGGCTGTGAGCTTTAGGATTTGCTCGGCCTGTTCTGCTCCGAGCGCGAGGAGGGTTTGGTTTTTATGGTTGTAGTAGGATGTTCTATCGCTGACCCACTTTTTCCCGGTGTAGCGGCCCTTCTCTACCCCATAGCAACTCTCGACGTTGAAAAGAATGTCATCACCAACGGGCGGCAACTCCTCGATCACTGAGATCCACTTCTGCTCCTCCCTGAGAGCGTTGAGGGAGGCAATTTTCTCAAGCGCATCGAGATGGCAGTCGCAGCCGAGAGCTTTCTGTAGTGACAGCCAATTATGGCGATACTGCTCACTATGCTCCCTTACCCTCGTTAGTTCTTCATCCTTGGCAGCTAGGGCGGCTTTGAACTTCTTAGTTAGATCAAGAACGGCGTCGATACTAAGTTGCCCACTCTCGGCTTCTGGGGAGACAGGCTTTACGGAATTGGCTCTGGCTTCGATTAGCTTCTCAGTAAGCCAATCCACCAACTGGTTCTTACTGCCAATGCCTCGCGCAGTTTTGTATGCCCACCACTCGGAATAAATACTGGATGCTATGGCTTGACTCTCTTCTGGGGAGAGCACGGATGGCTTGACTTCAGGAACGGCGGCGTATTGATAATTCTTATCAAACTCTGACATTGGCCTGACAACTTTATCGTCTAGGCTCGCTACTTCAGGAACGGCGGCGAGTTTGGCGGCTGCTTTGCCTGCGTTCCAGGCTACCTGCGCGATGTGGCTCCATCTACTATGGGTCATATTCCAAAAGTTACCGTTCCACCACTCCTCAAACTCATCACTAAGCAGCTTCTCTGCTGGGGCCAGAACTGAATCGATTTCTAATTTGAATTCGCCGCAACGTTCACAGTAATCACCCAAAAATACATGGTGATTGACGTCACACCGAAGTGTCGTTTTCCTTAGTCTCGCCGCTTTTCCTGCTGGAGTAAGAGCATTCATTGCGAGTTGCGCTGCGTCAGTCACTGAGGGTTCAGGATTACTTGAGTTCATAAACTTCCTCCGAAAACACTAGCTTTGGCTTGATCGCCTCTTCGTAAATCGCCGCTCGCATCCACGAGAAACGCGCTAAGCCTGATCCATCGATAGAATCCACGCCCAATGCTTCAAAATATTCAAACCGAGCTGGCGTGTTGACCCTTCCAACGTGTACCCACTTACCGATTGCTTTAGCGGCCTTGATAACAGCCCTAGCATCTTGGCCGAGCTTCCAATCTGTGCTGCCGCCAATGAATATCGCAGCGATTTGTGCCCAAGGTATCGGCAGGTTCTCTAAACCATCCTGCGCTACGAGCGCGAGGGGCCATCCTGCGAGTTTGTAGCACCAATGGTCGAATACCTCCATCGTTCGCCTTGCGCTTGCTACAACGTCAGGAACAGCCACAAAACGGCATAGGTGGCGATCAGCGGCCTCCCTGGAAAGCAGTGACATAAAAGCGGTGGAATCGAACTTAGAGAATGCCCCGTTGTCGATGCAGAAGTGGGCATATTTACGCTGACGCTTGAACCGAGTCAGCGGCGTAAGCAATTGCTCGACTGAGCAACCGATCTCCTTTTCGCACACCGCTAAATCTTCAGAAGTATCGAGCATCGCAATCACCTAGTTGCCTCTCCCCCACCTTCGGGTACGTTAGTCATCAGTTGCCTCCAAAGCTTGCTTTATGCGTCTTGCTATCATCTCGGGTATCTGAGGGACTACTGCATTGCCTAGTCCTCTAAGGCGGTCCACCTGGCCGGGAACTTCATCAACCAGCAAACAAACTCCGTGTTTAGTAGCGCGTCGGGTGCCGTCGGCCCCAACCATGATCGTGCGGCCTGACTCAACCGAATCTGAGACTGAGTTCCTTGCGAGTTGATGTGCCGTAACGTCCCAGATTTCGTTATGTGTGGGCGCGTTGGCGGTTGCCTGATCGATTTGTCGTCCGCATTGGGGGTAGGCCAGAATCCAAACCCGTTCGCGGATGTGATCGGCACCAATGTCGGCCGCAGATACAATCTGCCACTCCGCGTCATACCCGAGGGAGGAAAGATCGCCAAGGACGTCTCCCATTCCGGAAGAAAGGAGCCCTGGCACGTTTTCCACGAGCACGAATTTGGGTCGTAATTCGCGAATAACACGTGCGAAGTCTGGCCACATCCAACGCTCATCTGACTGGGCGAGACGACTGCCGGCGAGGGATACGGGTTGGCATGGAAAGCCTCCGCAGATGACGTCAACTGGCTTGAGGTTGTGACTGCCGCACTCTCTGATGTCTCCAAAGCGTTCTGCCTCCGGGAAATTCTTTGCTAAAACCTTCTGGCAATAAGGGTCAATTTCTACCTGCCAAACTGTCTTGAAACCTGCTCTTTCAAATCCAAGATCGAAACCACCTATCCCGGCGAAGAGAGAGCCCATTGTCGGGAGTCGTCCCGCATTAGTCATTGGGTTTTCCCTTTCTCCGGTTCGTAAGGTAGCTTCCTGTACTTCAAATCAAGCAGTTCCTGGGCCATTAACTTCACATACTCTGGTGAGGGGTTTATCTCTAAACCTGACTCGAATTGTTCAAGGTTGTAGCGGTTGAGTTTCATGAGGTGCCTCCGTTTTCGACCAGGATTCGATTGTTTGGCCGAGAAGTATGGAAGCGCAGCCCTGACCGCAAATATGCTTCATGTAGCCATCGTTCAGCTCGTCATCCCATCGATAAAATAGCGCGGATGATTCCTCGGTGGTTCCATGAATATCCGCCAGTAACCAGTGATTGCTTGGCCCTCTCCCTACTCCGCATACATCGCATTTGTAAGCTTCGATCTTCATACCGCCTCCGATTTCAGCTTCTGCCTCAGCGTGTCAACGTTCTTCTTGAAGCCTTGGGTATTCCAGTAACGTTGCTTAGCCACTCGCTCAGCGTTAAGGATGGTGGTGTGATGGCGGCCGAGGAACTTGCCTATCTCCGGCGAGCTAAACTCTGCGCGAAGCATGAGGACAATGATTTGCCGAACGATGGTGGATTTGCGATCGGCTGCGCCAGCTAGAACGGCCTTAGGTGAAAGCCCATAGAGTTGGCATGAGAGGGTGACGACATCGCGTACTCGTTTCGGTATTCCCGTAAATCGTCCGTCAGCGGTGACTTGAGCTGGCGGTTTAGTTCGCTGCTTTTGCTCACGCCGGAATTCTTCGATCCCCTTCAGCATCAGTTCTTCGTTGTAGGAGTAATTCATGCATCTTTCCTTTCCTGTCTGCCATCAAGAAATGCTTGGTAATCGCTTTGTTCGCTCACAATGCCCTCACTTTTATTTCTGTTCTGGGGTTCTCTCTGTCGCGTTGCTTGAAGGCGTGCAGAGCTACAACAGAGGCGTCGGATTTGAGGATGCCAGTGGATACTAAGGAATCCAATATGCATTTTGCATAGTTGTCTACATCGCCCTTGCTGCCCTTGCCTTGAAACACCGTGTAAGTTACTTCATGCCTCTTGCCTTCAACCTCTTTGTGCTGCCCTTGAAAGACCGCGTAGTTAACAAACGATTCCCAGCCTTCCGCCTGTTGTGTTTTGTAGTGCCGGCCTGATCGGGTATGGCGGACATAGCTGTTCACTGTCGGAGGCTCGATTGGGATTACCAGGGTGAGTTCTTTCATTGGTGACCCAGAAACTTTCTCCAGATGATGTGCTGGATCTTGTATGGGCTATGCCAGTAAACGAACCGCCAAAACCTTCTCACGCTAATGCCTCCTTGACCCACTCGGGTGCTCCCGTCAAATCCTGTCCGCGCCACTCGCTTAGAATCCTTTCCCTTGGATCAATGGTTGGGGTAGGCGGTGCTGCCTTGCGTGCGGGCGGCGATTCTCCGGGCTTCCAGGGCCATCCAGTCTTGTTTTTCCAATCACCATCGCCGAAGAATTTCGCGCAGCCCTTCGTGTAAGTCAGCTTTGCTTTCGACCTGTCATACTCGTTCCATGCCCCGATTAGCGCATCCCGCAGATCGTCGGCTCCGCGGCCTTTCTTGAGTTCTGCGCGGCAAACCTCGTCGAGAGCCGCCGCTAGGTCTCTTCCCGAAAGGCTTAACTCTGTTCGCACCGCGGTTGAAACCATTTCGGCCGTAACAACGGGCTCAGGTACAGGTACAGGCTCTGGTACAGGCACAGGCTCTGGAAGGCTGCCGTCGCTGGCCGTTGTCTCGACAGTGGCTGCCGATATCCCGAATTCGGCAAGATAGCTAACAATGTCATGGGTCAACTTGAACCACTCACCACCATGAAGAGACTTAGCGAACTTCCTATGCAGAGCAGCCTCGTCCTTTCTAGATCCGCATATCTGTCCGAGCAGCCTTAGTCGATTAGGATTTCCTATCTGTAGCTCGGCGAGCCTTCCCGACGGGTGGCCTTCTGTAAAACCTATCTTTATAAGCCCGGTGCCAATCGCCTCAATGAAATATATGGCCGGTTCTACCGGCGATGCTCCAGGGCGCCCCACAAATGCCTTTCCTACGCGCTGTAGCTGCTTCTTTACGGTGCCGTCTGCAAATTCATGCCAGTCATGAACTACGAGGCGCGATGTTTCGTCGCGGTCTATCCAGCCGCATTTGACAAGGGCTGCTATCAGTTCTCCCTCGGCGCCACTCCACTCACACCAGCTCTCTATGGATCGGTCATCAAACTTGCCGATATTGCCTTGGGGGGTAAACTTTCCGCAGAAATGCCATATGCATTCCAAGTAGCCAAGCGCGCAGGCCTTATTAATCTGCAGGACCGCCTTCAGGTGTGCGAATTTTGGATGATCTGGAACCGCCCTTAATGCCACTTACGCCGCCTTATTTATTTGCTCTGCTGGTATAACCCTGTACTCCCATGCCGTTGCACCTTGCCTCGGGCGTGAGATTACGTTGTGCTTGCCATACTTCTCCTTGCGGAGCTCGCGGGTTCTTGCTGAAACCGCAGATTCTGACATCAGTCGCTTCCCGCATATTTGCAGGTAGCCCTGAATTTCCGACGTTGTATACCAGTCACCTCGGCTTAGTAGTTCGTAGATCGCGTTATGAACGCTCACGCCATCTCCTCCTAAATTCTTCTGGTTAGGTATTGCGTTTAAAAAAACTATCTTGAATAGGTCGTGCCTGCATTCGGATTGAAGGCTCTCAGTGGAGAAGTTTTCAGGTATTCACGCATTGCGGCCTTCCGCTCCTTTCCGGCTCTAGCCTTTTCCATTCGTCGCCCAATTTCTTCGTCCTCGCTGGCGGTTATGAGTGCATGATGAGGACAGAAGGTTGAGTCTTCGGCTTGAATTTTCGCGCATCGGTGGACACGAATATGCTGACCCGATCCGGTTGTCTTTTCCCACTGGCACTTATATTTATAGGATGTGTCCTTCACTGCGCCGTCTCCTTCTTCATTACTTTTCTTCGCCGGAAGTTAGCCAATAAATCTCTATCTTCCTGACAAAGCCGTACTAGAGTCTCTTGGGTTGGGTTGGCTGTTACAAAATTAGCCAACCTATGCACATCATCAAAGAATCGCTTGAGTGTTTTCACTTACTGCCTCCGTTTAATTTTCCATTCTCTCGAAGTATTCGCGTCCTAGATCCCCGAACCCTTCTTTTTGGAATTCCTGCCATCGCTCCTCAGTCGTCTTTGGTTTCCAGAGAAAGTAATAATTCGGGCTCGAATCAATGACTACTGCGGGCAACGCAAGAGGACCGCAAAGGGCCACCGCAGCGGCAAATGGCGTATGTTGCCCATAGGGGAATCGGTGCGTAAAGTAACCCAGGGTCAATCCCCAGTTAGCACATCCGCATAGTATCCAGATGACCGCTATTATTAGATTTCTCTTCACGCTACCTCCTTGAATTTAGTAACTGGAACGTACTGCCCTTCTATCCATCTGTAACGCCTGGACCCCTTGAATCCATTGCAACTCATACATAGAGCTGCATTCATCCACTTACCCTTCTCATCTAAAACCCTATCGTCTCGCTTCCCTGCCCCGCGTCCAGCTTCGTGATCAAATGTCATCACTAGAAAGACTCTTTGGCAGATGGCGCATTTGAAGTCCTGCCGTCGTTCAAGTTCTTCAGTTCTTGCCTTGTACTCTCGCTTGCCAGCTTCTGACTTAGTACAGATTTCCTTCTTTCCTCTGGTTATGAATGCTGGCTGTTGCTTGCGCTTATATCGGTAGCAATCCAGCACTAGGGGATAATCTCCTGCCCAATAAGGTCGTATACCTGCTCAAAGGCGCTGCGGGGATCCACAAATGGCACAACCTTCGGAAGAATCCACGGATCTAGAAACCTAATTCCAGCCTCAACCTCTTCGTTGAACCGTGCTGACTCCTCCTCGATCTTGCGGATTTCTCCCTCATCGCGTGGCAGACGAACAATGAATGGCTTGAAGTATGGGCTGAAGCTGCAGAAGTCCCACCACTCGCGCTCGCAACAGAGCATGTTGGTGTACATCTGCGGACGGTGCTCCATCGGGACTATGCCATCGGTCAGCCAGCGAACATGCGTGGTGTCGCGGGGGCACTTTATCTCCATGCCTCCGTCATTGCCTACGAGTCCATCGGGTGAGGCTCCGAGATAGTCTAAGGTCGGGTGGAGCACGAAGCCGGCCGTCTCGACCAGGACTTGCTGTGCCATCTCATAGGCTGACCTGGCAAGTGGCTCCAGCTCCGAACCCCTCTCCATGTCGCGACTGATGTAGTGCTCATTCGCTCTTTCGGTGATTCGTTCAGTTATTATCTCGATGCGATAGTTGCGGCGGTCAGCACCTTCACCGCCTTTCTTGAGCATGGACATAACCTCAACCATGCGGGACGCTGTGAGTTTGCCAACTCTGGCCTGAAGCCATTGTGCGGAGCCCTGATCGCAGATAATCTCTCTCACGATAGCTCCTTAAAGCGCTTGTCCTTGAGTTGAACGAATTTTCGCTGGGCTGGCTCATCGCCTACTTGCTGGGCGGCACCAATAGCCTTGAAATATTCGGCTTGAAGCTTGGGTTTGGTATCCGCTCCTTCGATCAGTCCGCACATGCGCTGGAAGTTGTCCTCTTCAATACCTGCCTTGCCAGCACTCTTACCATCGTTGTCAGAGTCACAGGCTGCGGTACCAGTGGCGGCCAATAACGTGTACCGCTCCAGATAGCTCTTGGCACTCCCGCGTGCTTGGATTGCATTGCGCCGCGGCCCTGTATCCGGAGCCGCACCCATCGAGACAGACTCTGAGTGGCCAAGGACGTGTCTTACGGTGCATGTAACCTCCATCCAAGTCGGATCATCCTTCGATAGTCGCCAAGAATGGCTCAGTCCATGCTTGGACATCAGCGGAGTAATGGCGTTGACGACTCCAAACAGATCGGCGTACTTCTTGCCCTTTAGTGGGCCATCGGATACGGTGACATTCTTGATAATTGTTACGGCCTCAGACTTGAAGCTGCTGAAAGCTTCGTTGAAAGCTTTCCTCGCCTGGTTCGCTTCCCAGCGCTCCTGCAGTTCCATTAGCTTTGTAAGCTGTTCCACATCCGCATCCCGCGCAATCGCCAGTTGCAGGATGCCCATAGGCGTAGGCTCAACTAGAGCCAGTTCCGGCCTCTCTTGCGTGATAATTTCTCCGCTCATATAAACAACACCCCAATCAGGAGAGCGAAAAATACCAGCAGCCCTCCAAAGTCCATCACTTCTTGAAAGTCATCGCCAATAGAGGCTTTTACTTCGCGGTCATCCCATACGGCGTCACAGTGGAAGTCAGATGGGGTCATGCTGCACCCCGAATCTTCGCCATGATGCGGTCAACGCCACGCCTTGCTGCCAAACGCTCGTCTTCCGTCAATTCCGGTTCAATCTCAATCACTAACGGCTCACTATCGGGGATACAGACTGATATAGGCCAGCTTTCCATGATGTCTTCGAGAGTCATGCCGCCACCTCGCGGAGGATTTCTTTACTAGCCTTGTCGTGGGCATCCATGAAGATGTCGTGGGCCTCGCCTAGGGGGCCTTCGCAGCGATTGCGGAGATGACGGCATGCATGAATGAGAAATACGCAAGCCTCAAAAGCGGTCTCCGGGATCTCTTCATCGCGGAAAGAGTGCTGATTCCATTTCTGGTTTCTCATTTCGCCTCCCTGAAAGCCTGATCAAGAAATTCCTTAGCGCAGAAGAGGTTTCTATCTACCCTGTCTCCAAGGTTGTCGCGCAATAAGCTGTCAACCAAACCACTGATAGCCCGTATCTCTTCAATAGCGCGGGCATTTCTGATTTCCGAATTGGAAAGCTCTACTCTTACTGAGCGTCCGCAGTCCTGAGCTGTTTGCTGGAGATTAGTCATTCTTCACCGCCTCATATTGCTTAGCGAGTGCCGCCAAGTGTGCGATGTGGAGTCCGTACTCATCTATCTGTTCTTTGGTATAGCCTTCAGATCGGCCAATGGCCTTATACCTCTCCAGCCATTCCGCGATGTCGTGCACATGACATCCAATAGCGATTTGCGTATGAGAGCAAAGCGTCAACGCGTGGCGGGTACCCTGAATATAGGGGGGCGATTTTTCCCAAGCATCGCCAGAGACCAGAGCATCGCCATAGACCCAAGCATCGCCATAGACCCGAGCATCGCCATAGACCCAAGCATCGCCATAGACCCAAGCATCGCCAGAGACCCGAGCATTGCCAGAGACCAGAGCATTGCCATAGACCCGAGCATTGCCATAGACCCGAGCATTGCCATAGACCCAAGCATTGCCATAGACCCAAGCATTGCCATAGACGATTGAGGTTGGATGGAGATAGGCCGATTCGTCTACATGGGCGGTCTTGTAAACCCAGCCAAGGCCATTTGGGTGCTGGTGCCAGTCTTCTGGGACTGATCCGTAAACGCTGTCCAGGACACGCTGGGTAACTTGAATAGTCTCAATGGCCACTTGTCACCGCCCACACAAAGAAGTACCCAGCAGCGATGAAGGTAAGGATTGCTCCACCGATAACTAACGAAACTGTGTAGCTGATCTTTGGTCTGCGATCATGCCAAGAATCTGTGGCAAGCAACCAGCAGCCTTCCTTGTCACAGTTGAGACCTGACTCTCCACAGTTCCAGCAGATAGGACCTGATTTATGGTCTCCATGACGTCTGTTAAGCTCTCGGCCGTTCGGGAGTGCAATTGCTTCGTTTTTCATGCTGCTCTCCTCTTCTTTTTGGGTTCTGATACAGTGGAGGCCGCAGCAGTCAGGCGGATCGACCGATACTTGCCAGGTTGCTGGATGACTAGGCCTTGGCTAATTGCTCTCAGCACTCGATACCGGGCTGTGGATTTCGACACCCCAAGGTGCTCGGCAATGTTGTTGTAGCTAGCCAGTACACCCTTCTGGGCTTCAATCGCCCTGATAGCCAGCACCGTGGCAATCTCATAGTCCGAAAGTGCGGGATTTCGCTGCATTGGTATGGCACCTCTTTGGTACGCATACGACTATGAGGCCATTTTAGGTCGTTGTCAAGATAAATCTTGCAAATTTTCACGATTTTGGTATAACACCAGTTAGGTGCTACCAATGAGATTGATTTCAACTGAAAAAGCTGCGGAAATGTTGGGTCGCAGTCCCGCGACTCTTAGAAGCTGGCGCTGCTCGAAGATCGGTCCGCCATTTGTTCGCCTCCATCCCCGAAGCGTGGTGTACGATGAGCGGGTATTACAGCGGTACATTGCGGAGCGTGAGTTTGTTCCTTCCGTGCGCGCCACCGAGGTCAACAAATATGCCGCTCTTCAAGCAGCCTCGTAGCAAGGTCTGGTGGTACTCCTTTTATTTCAATGGGAAGAGAAATAGGGGCACTACCGGAGAGACAACCAAACAGGCAGCGGTAGCAGTCGAAGCCGCTGCCTTAGCCCGATTGATGGAAGGCAAGCCAAAAGTCGGCCAAGTCCCTATCCTGCAGGTATTTGCTGTTCGCTTTCTGAAATGGTCAGAGAATAATCAGCGCTTAACTATTAATAGTAAGAAGTTCTACACCTATGGCTGGCGCCTTCTGAGCTTCTCAAGACTTGCAACCATGACTCTCGATCAGCTCACTCCGGAGATATTGGACTGTACCCAGTTCATTCGTCCAGTGATCGATCGGAAGACCAGGAAAGAGACCGGCGTCCTAATTCCCTGCTCTACGACCTATACCAATCAAGCCCTCAGAACCCTGAAGACTATGATGGGAAAGGCTGAAGAGTGGGGCGAGATTCCGAAGCGTCCGAAGGTCACAACACTGAAGACCGTTGGCCGTGATCAGCTTATTGATCGCTCAGCGGAAAAGTCTCTTCAGTCGGCCTATCAGAAGCCGTCAAAGAACGCTCGGGTACGCAGACTCCGTGATCAGGCATGGCTGTTTATGGTCATTCTGCAGGATGCGGGGATGCGACCGGATGAAGTCTTTCCGATGCGGATAGAGAATATTCGCTGGAGCGAGAAACGCATCTGGGTGCCTTCGGGTAAAAGCTCGAATGCTACCCGTTTCGTTGGGATGAGTGATCGGATGTTTCAATTGCTGTCTGTGTGGTGTTCGGGGCGAACTGGTTGGGTCTTCCCCTCGAAATCGAGGAGTGGACATCTCGAATCCATAGCCAAGGGTTTTCAGGCAGCAAGGAAGGCTGCGGGTCTCGACACCCGCATCGTTCCTTACTCAGCCCGTCACACCTACGGCACTTTCACCATGGCAGCTACAGGAAACGTGTTCGCGGTCTCGAAATCAATGGGACACGCGGATATCAGGTCGATGACGCCTTACCAGCATCAGGACATCGATCCGCTGAATGAGGCCATTAATCAAAGAAATCGGCAACAGCCAGAAAGGATAATGTAATGCTCAAACATATATGTGCGTTCGTTGGTCTCGCACTTGTGATCGCCCTTTTTGGGTGGTTGATGTATCAGATGCCTAATTAAATCTTTGGTCATACTTTTAGTCATAGAGTTTCTGTAATCAATTGAGGGAGTGATGGTTAGGGTGATCGACAATTCGACTCTTAATCGACTGGTCGTAGGTTCGATCCCTACCGCGTCCACCATTTTCCCCTTTAAAATCAACGAATTATCAACAACTAAGCGCGCACGGAAGGACCAACCATGCTCCCGTATCGTTGGGTCCGTTGTGGAATATCGCATTGCGTTGGTCATACTTTGGTCATACCAGAATGGAGTATGGCGAAATTTAACATTGACGCAATCAATGGGAGGAAGTTACTTTGGACGTCCGCCTACGATGCATCTTTTCGAGAAATGGTTTCCCCGTTCCTTTGGGCATAATCGAGTAGCGCAACACGCAATATGGTGGCGGGGAGCATTCCTTTCTTGCCAGCAAGCCGTTCCAGTATCGCCAGTTCTGCATCGGTCAGCCTGGTGCTGATCTGATTAATTCTCTTCTGTCGCATTAAAGCTTTGTACCGCAATAAGTTCAGCCATGATAACTATTAGGTGACTTTCGATGACAATCGGTGACAAAACGAAATCTCTTGGCTTCGAGCCGTTTTCGCTGTATCTTCTCCTTAGGTTTTTTGTTAAGGAGCCTCCCCATGAAGAAAATTGGTTTCGCTTTCCTTGGTCTTTTGCTAGGAGCTGCTGTGGTTTCAGCTTCTTCCCACGTCCCACCCACCTCTCTGAATCAGAACCCCGTCCCGACCTGTATTCCGCACCAGCCCTGCACGAAGTAATCGGAGAGCCGTTGGGGGTTCCATGCCCCTGACGGCTGTTCAATATGCCCTGTGGGGGGCCGGGTTCGCTTCCCATGCAATTCTGGCAGCGGTGATGCTAAGGCGGGAAAGCTGGCGGCGATGGCCGAGCCTCTTCTCCCTCGCAGTCTATGAAATGGGGTTAACAATCACCCTATTCAGCATCTCTTACCGCTCGGATGCCTACTTCTATATCTTCTGGATCGGTGCGATCGCTAGAGCATTTCTGGGTCTGTGGCTCGTCTTCGATGTAATCAAGGCGATTCCCGGAATCCAGTATGCTCCGCGTGAGTTGGCTATAGGGTTCGTCTCGCTAGCCACAGCACTGGCGGTTGGCTGCGCCTGGATAGCCTCTAGTGGCGGCCTTCATACCTTCACATTGGCGATGATGGCCTGTGCTCTCGCGAGATGTATCTCGGTCCTCTGGGGAGTCTTCACTATCAGTCTTTTCGCAGCGATCGGTTTCTGCGGATTTGGCTGGACTCCTACGCCCTTACGTATGGCGAGCTCATTCCTCATTCTCGTTATCGTCTCATGCGCTGATTCGTATGCCATGAGCATTTGGCCTATCAAGAATTGGCCCGCAATCGATGAGGTTTTCAACCTCTGTGTCATTGGTATTCGGCTTTTCTGGACCAGAATTATGTTTTTAGAAAATTGCCAATCGGATGCCCCGCAAGGGACTACAACCCTACCACTACCGCAGATCGAGAGAGGCAGCGGATTATGAAGTTGTTTTTGATTCTTCCTGTTCTATTAGGTGTTGCTATTCTTGCCTGGTTCCTCAGAATCCGGAGACGACATCGCATGTCGGCCGCCGTGATTCTCAATGAACTTCACCCCAATGAAACTGCTTTACTTGAAACATTTATTCTGAGAGACGATTTTCTTGCAGATGATCGAGCGTTCTGGAAAGCATCTAACGGCTGGAGGGGCCTTTGTCGAAAAAGGCACAATGCAATATGTCTTGTGCAATTCTGTCAAAACCTTGTTCCCGGCGTAACCCTTGAAAGACTCGAAATTAGGTGGATGACTACTCGCGCAACTCTGATTTGCTTTTATACTGGTTGCTCAGTAGTGGAAGCTGTACTTCGTTGGTTTGTAAAAGATTTCCCGCACGCGTGTGCTCGAAATGCCACCAATCTCTATTGGGAAATGGAAGGCAGGGCAACCACGCTTTGCAGCATCTACCGGCCCGATTTGTTAGACCAGATCCATCAAATCCTGTAGTCCTTGGTTAGAAAATGACAGAACCGAAGAGTAGCAAGTCAATACTCGGCTTTCGGAAGAGCGCCCTGGAGGCCGAGCTTTTAGCCATAGCACCTGAGCAGATGCAGGAATATATCGAAACCTGCGCTGCGCTTTCGGGAATAGAGAAGCTTGGGGTCAAGCACGAAATTTCAAGCACGGAATTCATGCCCTACAAGAATGCGATTGACGCGATTGAGGTCTATCTGGATAAGTTGGGCGAGTTCACAGATCAGGAGGCTATTGTTGAGGCGCTGGTCAAGGGCGGATTTTCGCCCCTCGATAAACATCGGGAACGGAGCATAAATGATTCGATCAGATATCATTTACGGTACAAGAAGCGGATCAAAATGCACGAAGGGAAGCTGGGAAGGATTGACTGGGAACCTTAAACAAAAATGCCGCCCTGACCGAAGCCAAGGCGGGGAGGCCGCAACTTAAATCTTGCGAAGCTTCGCAACTTCTACGCGAGCTTTATGTGTGGGTCCGAGATAGAGGGCCATTACTTCATCAGCATCTTTGAGGGCTTGGTTGTAGGCATTTTCTTCTGAGGGCCTTCCCCATGCGTCCAGTACTGTATCTGTTTTGCCCATAAGTTGAAAACCAGGGGGGAAGTTCATACTCTTCTTCAGCATCCAGCCACCACCGTTTAGCCACCATTGATGAAGCGCGAAGCCTGTTTCACGCTTTTGAAGGGAATCATTTCGTGGGTATCCGGCATGAGGACGACGCAAGGGTAATGAGGGGCTGAGCGGAGGGAGAAGAAACGCTTTGCGAAGCCGGAATTTTCATGGAGAGTTCCGCCTGTTATGTAGCAGCGCTCTGCTCCCCCATCACTGGTATAGGTATACCCAAAGGTGTGGATATCGCCCATCAGCACAAGCTCGCGGTCATTCGCTTCCTGCCTGACATAACGACCCTGTGCATGCATTCGATTGAACATCGATCCGCCGCGAAACCTGTGGGATGCTGCTGTCTTGTAGACCTGTCCTCCAACCTTGATATCGGAGTGTCCTATTCCATTGTGGTAGACCGCCCGTCTACTGAGGATGTTCTTGACGCTTGAGGTGCCCGCCTGCGATTCCTGCCGCATGATTGCGTGGTTGTCCCATGTCGCAAAGGCTACTTTGTGTTGAATGTCGTCCAACCAGCTTTCAAGGAAGGCTTCCTGCATCTCGGGTGTCAGGATTTGGCTGGTAACTTCTAACACTCCCCTGAGCCTGATAGCCATTTCCAGGTAATCCCCCAAAAGGGCGACATAGAGGTTTGGGGTGTCGATGATTTCATCGGTAATCTTCTGGAAGGCGTCGTAATTGCATCCATAAGCCCCAATATGCTGATCACCAAAGCCCATTAAGATAACGGGCTGTGAGCCGTCTCCGAGGGTGATGTTGGCCTCATCCTGCGACCAGCTCATCTTCTTTTTGAGGTCTTGCATTCCTTTGACCGCACCGATGGCCTCGCGCCAATCAAAGGAACCTATTTTCTTGTCGGAGATTGGGGCCTGTTGACTGCGGTACTTCCTGAGAATGGCAGAGACGACTGAGCCGTTTACTCCCGTAATCGCCCCAATCTCTTCCCGGTTTAACGACTTGTCTCTTGATAGCTCGATTATCTGTGCCGTTTGTTCAGCAGAAGTCTTGCGACCTTGCACATGGTCTCCTTTAGAGAAGCGCGTCAATTACGTCGGTTGGCTTACAGTTGGCCCACTCACAGACGGCAGCAATGTAGTGGTTAGTCTGGTTCTCCACCGGAGGAGCCCAGCGATTCAGTGCGGCCGCTACCGTCAGGCCCTTATAGCCTGGTGCCTGAAAGAGCAGTTTCATTGCTGCGAAACCGGTATCAGGGTCCGGGAAGACGGCGAATCTTCCATCTGATCCTGTTGCGCCGTGAGCGATAGCGAACTTGCCAAACTCAATATCGCCGGGGTTTCGGTTACGGTTAGGCCGCGAACCGGGTACGTAGAATCCCTCCATTCTTGCGATTGCCTCAAGAAATGTCATGAATATCCTTAGAAAATCCTTATCAGCCAACCGAAGAGAAAATCGATTAGCCTAGTGAAGAACGACGGTGAAGGAGCTGGGGCTGGTGACGGAGTTGGGTACTTGAAGAGACACCGTGGCAGGGGCCGATGCTATGGTCCCGCCCTGAAAAGCTCCGACGGCTACGAGGGAATACGTATAGGTTCCCGGCGCCGGAAGAGTTGTGAGATTGAAAGAATAGGAGGTTGCCGTGGTAGCTGGAATCGTGCCCACGGTCGTCGTTCCCTGCGTCAGAAGGAAGTTCTGCACGCAGTTGGTGATTACGGTTGCTGAGCAAGGGACTGGGTAAGCAGTATTGAAGCTATACGACCAGTTGAACGTAGCCTGAGTGGGTGGGGCTTGGGCATACACAAGGGGGCAAAGCCCCAGTAGAAGGGCGAGGGCACGCTTAATCATTGATTGCTCCTTAGTGAAGGGTTGCGCCAGAACTGAGCTTTGCGCCGAAGTTGAGAAGGGAGGGTGAGCTCGGAAGAGTGAACTGCAGAGCTCCCATAGAAGGCGTTGAGACGTTGTAGGTCACACCAAGGAAGTCAGTCGTCACTCCCGCGATTGGCAGTCCTGCAGCCTTCGCTGGGCTCGAAGATGAGAGAGAGAAATTGAAGCTGTCTAATGTGGATTCTGCGCCGATCGGCGTACTTGGCTGGCTTGTGAGAAGAGGGTCCGCATTAAGATCGTGCGCACCCGTACCGTAAGTCGTATTCAGATTGAAGTAGAGGTTGTAATCTTCGACTGTGGGTTGAATTGCTCCCCACATCTGCGGACTCACCGTGAACGAACTGCTATTCGTATAGCCCTTGATAATGTTGTCTTCAAAGGTGAATGCTGCCCCAGCGCAGAAGCCGGTGTCTACTCCCTCTTGTCCAGCCGCGCCCGTAACCGTTAATCCCGTCTGACAAGGCACGTCCCAGACCGTAGGCCCGTAGCCCACAAACGTGCTGTGATAGACCTTCAAGACTGTATTACTGGAGGACGTCCCACTAGGGAGAATCAGGAGGTTTTGAAGAGGGGTAACGTTTGAAGGAAACGCCGTTGACAATGTTAAGTGCGTATCGTCAGTAATGCTTGCGATTGTTCTGGCGCCTGATGGAGGAAAGCATCCGCAAGCAACAGTATTTCCCGGTGCGAGTTCTGTGGTGAAATGTGTTCCAGTCCCGGTAACGGCTGTACCTGAAGACGTTATTCCCCCAGAGACTTCCTGCGCCGTCGGAAGAGCTACCATTGCATTCTGATCGCTGGCTCTGCACCAATCCGTCAGTAGAGAATTAAAGGTGGAATTCCCCCCGATTGGAGCACTCATTCTCTGGCAATTTGCAAGAAAGATATCGTTGATATAAGTCGCAGAGACGCCGGGCCCAGCCTTGAGTGTTGCGCCCATATTCCCGTAAGACTGGGAGTTGGTCATGATGTGCACACCATTAACACAGTGCAGGCAATCAATGCCGTCCTGCGTGTTGTAGGCCGCTAGAGCGTGATCCCACGTCGTATTTAACGGCCCTGTTGGGGTGCCGAATCCATCTCCATACCCTGTACTTGTGTCGTCACGACATACCGCTGCCGGGAAAGAGGCGTGGACAACCGGAAACTCTTCCATGCACCCGTTAGCGAAGATTGAGGCATAACTTGTAACCAAGTCACCTGTTGAGAACTGTCCGCTGCCGGGGTCGAGGTTAATTCCTGACAGACCATTGAATTGAACTGTCGTCCGGGTAAGGGTTAGGGACTGTCCGGAGCCTCCGATATTACCCTTCATTCCCGAATCAAAGAATCCCTCGATCGTTACGTCCTGGAGAGTGTTATCAAAGTTTGTCGGGGGAATGGCTCCGCCAAGAAATATTCCTAAGGTGGTAGATCCGCCATTTCCAATCAAGTCGATACATCGCAGAATGGCGTGTTGGGTTGTCGCTATCCCGAGACCATAGAAAGGTCTTGTTCCAAGAGTTGACTCTGCCGTGAGGACAACCTGTTTTGCGGGGTCGCCAGCCTGCTGAAGGTAGAGCGAATTGATGAAGTTCTTCGCGCCCGAGCATGAGGCAAAGTTGGCGCCTTCTAATGTTGTCTTGTTAGTCGAAGAGCCTGAAGGAAGGTCGGGAGGAACGCAATCTCCACCAATTCCATTGCAAAAGTTGGTGGTGTTATCTGATCCCGCGATCTGAGTGTTGGTCTGAAAGATGACCGTATCGCCACCGGCAAACGTCCAGTGCTGTTGGGAAATACCCAGATGCGGATCGTCCCATAAAAGTCTGCCATCGTTGAAGGGGCAGGGCTGATTCGTCCCGCTAACGTAAGGAGTCGAGGCTTGGCCATTGCATTCCCCAGACCCATTGAATGGGCTGAATCTGTCGCCACCCGTTGAGGTATTGACATACCAGGTAATCGGCGCTCTCACTGGAACCGTGACCGTCTGCCCGGTACTGGGATCAGTGATTGTCGCCGTGCAGTTGGTAGACCCTGAGTTAACGGTCAATTCTGCCAAGCCCGAAGACTCTACTGTTTGGGCCGTAATTGAAATCCCAGTACAGCTTCCACCGCTGATAGTGAAGATCGGGGAGCCCGGCATACCGGGAGTCCAAGATGTACTAGATCCAAAGATCTGCACATTGTTCCCATTGACGCCGGTAACAATCCCGGCTGTGGGTGTAAGCACACCGAGTGTTTGAGCAAATGCAGGCGCAGCAAACAATAGTGCGCTCAGAAATAAACGGCGCATTGGCCCTCCAGTTTGGCTTTGAGCGTTGAGATTTCAGCCTCATATTCTGAGGAGGCGAGTTCTAAAGAGCTGTTAAAGCCCCGTTTCACCAGAATTCTGTGAACAAAGGCTTTTGCGGTCTTTTCGGTGATACCCAGATTTTGTGCGATGTTGAAGTAGGAGTAGCCTTGCCGCCGTAGGTTCCAGACTTCCTGCTCGCGTTTAGTTAGGAGCAAACGCTCCCCAATCATTGAACGGGTCGAAGAGTTGGCCGCTGATCGTAATTGCTGAGGCAATGCTGCAAGAGGAATACTTGCCAAAGCTCCAGCCGAAGGCTGAGGGCGGATTCCAGAATGTAACGCCGGTTCCGGCGGGGATGGATCCTGTTGTCGGAAGCGAGAGCGTGATCGTAGTCCCCGAGACGTTAGTTACAGTCGTGCCAGCAGCGATATTTACTCCACCCACCGGACTACCGAGATTGATCGTGCCATAGGTGTTGGCCACAATCGTCAGGCTAGTCGAGCCGGAAGTGGCTGTCGCGCTTGTAGCCGTTTCGAGTGTGGCCGGGGGAGTAAAGAAGCTCAGAGAAGTAGTGCTGAGCGCGCCCAGCGTGTTCTGAGAGAGTGTGACCGATGTCCCGGTGATTGCTGTTACGGTCGTCCACGCCTTGCCGCTATTACTGGGGTCGGCAATGTTGGTTCCGATAACCACCTGCCCAACGACAATACCTGTGCCCGAGGCCACAGTGAGTGCAGTCGAACCAGAGGAAGCCGTGCCCGTTGTGTTAGCTTGTGCCTGCGATGACGTTACCGGGCTCGGGCACGAAAGACCCGCTACTGATCCAAGCGGCGTACAGAGAACGTCATAGTTGAAGGTGTTCTGGAGGGACCAGACGCCACCGGATTGCGTATAGACCAGCAATTGATGATTTCTTTCATTGACTCCCGCCATGTGGGTTTGAATCCAATAGTCGGTGTCAAGGGCAAGATGTGGACTCGGAACCATCAAGGCTGACGATCCACCGTCAAATGGTTCGAGGATGAAGGAAATAATGTTTGTCGTGTCGTAGTGTGGCTGCACCGTCATATTCGGGTCGGTTGCCGAAGCATCGAGTGCATTGATATCGCAGAGAGTGCTTGTACTAATTCCCGATGATCCAATACGAAAGAACATCGACAGCCATGCCGGAGTTCCGGTAGATTGCGCCTGTCCACCCCATGCCATTTCTGAATTCGTTTGTGCGCCGCTGAATTGAATCGAGGTGCCACTATCGCCAAAAGTATGCGGGGTGCCCTGCAGCAGAATCTTCCCTGTCCCTGTCGGCGCAATAGCTGTTGTATAAGTTCCCGCCGTTCCAGCGATCTGCGTCCATGCACCATTCGCCGGGGTTGTGCAAAGCGTAGTGGTTGCTCCATTCAAATCTGCGGCTGAAGCTGTTGCTCCGTTCGTCTTCGCAATCGCAGGTGCCCATAACACCCTGTAAACGCCCTGTATCCCGATGAATTGGAGGCATTCAGGACTGCTAATTGTGTATCAAGATATTTTGCGCTGCCCGACGTAAAGGCCGCATTGACTGCCGTCGCTGTGGTTTGGATCTGATACTCGTTGTAAATCGGATAAGTCCCACCAACTGCGGTAACCGTGCTTGAAGGAACCCAGGGAGAACCACCTGAAGACGTTGTAGCCGTGGTCTCTCTGGACATTGACCCCAGCACCCATTCATTTGCGTTGGTTGGTGCTGCTGCTGTTCCCGAGGTGGGATTTGTTGCTGCCGTAGCCTGACTCTTTGTTTGATTGACAGATCCGCCATCGACAACTAGTGAGGTTCGCGTTCCCTTCAAGGCGTAGCACTGCAGGCTGAGAATTGCATCTGCTTCCCAGTTCTGCACGGTAGGCGTGATCGACCCGCCAGCGGAGTTCTGAAACACCGCAGTCATGTGCATTCCATGAAGCGTGGTATCGGGGTGGACTAACTGCTCTACGGTGTCATAGGTGCCGTTGGTTGCATCGGCAACATACATGCTGGTTGGGTCAAAGCTGCCTGTAGTCGCTGCACAGGCGATAGTATCTCCGGCCGTTACAGTCATTGGAGCAGAGCAGGCTACGGCTACCGCAGAGCCAGTATTCGAACAAGTAGCTTCAACTGTGATCGGGATAAGACTCGCAGACTGGGGAACAAAAGGGAATGGAAATACAGGCCCCTGCGCGGTACAAAAGCCTGAGATCAATAAGACGAAGACTATCCTCAACTTCATCGCACCACCCGAAAGTTGAGAGTTAAAGCCCCCGGAGTAATCGATGCTGAGGAACTATTGCATACCTTGAAATTGATGCTGTTCGCTGTTGGATAGGGGTAGATCGACAGGACCGCACCTGTTGCGCTGGCTCCATAGCCGGTTACTGCGGTTGGGTCGCCGTTGAATCCGGTACTGATAGCGTCGGTGGTAGCCACTCCAGTAGCGCTAACTGTAACCACGGTGGCGCAGGCTCCCGAAGCAATGGCGCTTGTTCCCATTGCTGCCGTACCGCTTGCAATCGTTTGTGTGATTGTTGCGGAGGCAGAAGGAAACGTCATCGTTGTCGAATCGGTTCCAGCAAGGGTGATGGAGTTATTTGCGGTTAGGGTTTTGCTATTCGCGATCGTTAGGGTCGCAGAAGTTGCCGGCGCGGTGATCGTCACCTTATTGACGGAGGTTGCCGAAGCTACTCCAAGGGTCGGAGTTGCGAGAGTTGGTGAAGTAGCAAAGACCAATACTCCAGTACCGGTCTCATCGCTGATAACACCTGCCAGCTGCGAAGAGGATGTGGAAGCAAATTGCGAGAGCGGGCTCCCCGTTACTCCGCAATTCGAGCAGGAAGCCACACCCGAGGCACTGATTGCAAGCGGAGAGGATGCCGTTGAGACAAGAGGAAAGAAGCTTCCACCATTCAACGAAACATAGAAATCATGGTTCGTGGAGTCGGCATACATGAGATCTTTGCTGGCGACTGCCGTTGCTGCTGTTCCTTCGGGTAAAGTCAGGGTTCCACCCAATCCACCCGAAGGCGTGGTCGCTATACTCGTGACTGTCAGGTTTCCTGAGCCATCAAGAGAGCAGCTTGGATCAATCTTGATATCGCCCGAACCATTACCAATCACGCAGTCCTGAGCAGTAAGAGCGCCTGCCGAATGAGTGACTGTTCCGCCTCCACCTGTCACTGCGCTAATAACACCACCTGAGATCGTGATGCTTGTGCCGTCAGGTTCGACAACACCAAAGGCTGAGGTTGTGGCCTTTGATAAACCAGTAGAAGAACCTGTAGGGGTGAGGTAGTCTGTGCCAGCCACAAAAGAGAAATAAGATGGCGCTGCAGTCGAACCCGTATTGTTGCCGAATAAAGTATGGGCAGATGCCGTGCTTAGCGTGAAACTAAGGGCTGGGGTCGTTGTCGCATTCGCTACCGAGGTAGTAAAGAGCGGGCTGAGTGCCCCGGCAGAGAAAGTCGTTACCGATCCACCACCACCGCTGCAGGCCGTCCACAATAGAGCGGAGCCATTCCATTGCAGGCAGCCTGTTGAGAGAGTAGGGATTGCATTACCCCGAATACCAACGACCTGAACGCTTCCAGCAGAGAGAGACAGGTCAGGAGTGCCATTCTTTACCTGGTGGCCCAAATCCACCTGCGTCTGCGCATGAGCAAGACCGCATGCGAAGATGAGTAATGCCCTAATAGAAATATTGCGCATTGAAGATGTCTCCTGTTTGTGGTGCGGCCGTCATGGTGAGGTTGGTGCCGGAAAGCGTGTAATCTGTGCCCACAACAAGCTGCACTCCATTGCGGGTCAGGAAGAGGATTTGTGGGGAGTGGGTAAGGGTGAAGGCCGTATTTGAACCGTTAATCACCCCTGTAGGCGTCTGGGAGAACGGGGTCAGCGATCCACTGCCATAGAAGTAATTGGCAAAAAGCCTGTCTCCGGTATAGGGAAGGCTTGCGGTAAAAGTGATCGTGTTTCCAGAGAGCGTGTAATCCACTCCCTGCGTCATCAAGAGGCCGTTTAAATCAAGGAGTAGAAGGGTTGGGGCATTTGAAAGAGTAAAGACGTGATTGCTGCCATTGATCGTGCCCGAGGGAGTTTCTGCAGCCGTAATAAGGCCGCCCCCGCCGGTTCCGCCTAAAGTGATTGGATAAGTACCAACGATTGTTCCGTTGGGCAGTTGCACCTGATAGAAGTAATTACCCGATGCAGCCCAGAATCCAAATCTTCCCTGCGTATCAGTCTTGATGACATTCGATATGGGGGTTGTCAGCGAGACATTGCTGAAGATCGAAGCGGGATTAGGGCATCCGGAGGCGGTGCAAATGGTGACAATCGCATTCGGAATCGCCAGCACCGGGGCATCGGCACCAAAGGGCACGTTTGAGGCAACCGTGGCAATACGGTTGTCGTAGCGCACACCCTGACCAAATGCACTAAGGCCGATCGCGCACAACAATGCGGCGGCTGCACGAAGCAGTCGTTTCATGGATACTCCTTGAGCTTTGGGGACTTAGTTACAGGTACATGCGCCGCCAGCACCTACGACGGTCGAGCAATATCCAATGACCACAGGCGGCCCGGCAGCTTTAACGCACGCGGCCTGCCCTACCGTTGGGGTCGCCGTTGTTACAGACTGCGTTCCGGATAACTCCCACCAATTAGGCCCATTGTTTGCAATCACAATTCCCTGTGATGGCAACAGCGTTGTGGGGACGTTGTTTATCACTCCCGCGGTAGTGATCGTTACGGCGGCCGTCCCGCTGTTGGTAATGAAGTAGGGTCCACTCGATGCCATAGCGCTTGGGAGCGTCAGCGTTAGCCCTGTTCCGGACATAAAAACAACTGCATCGGATGTTGCCAGGGTGTGATTCGCCGTATAGATGTTCTGGGGAGCGGGCGAGGAATAGGTCGCTACGATGAACCAGTTGGGATCATAGTTCTCAATGACCATGCTCTGACCCGCATGGAGAACGGAGGGAATGCCGATGAGCGATGTACCGGTTGCCCCCACAATAGCAACGTCAGATGACCCGATATTGTTGACGATATAAGGGCCACTCGGACTAGAGAGCTGGGGAAGCGTCAAAGTTAATCCAGAGCCACTAAAGTAAAGCGCTTTCTCGCCTTGGCTCATAGTATGACTTGCGGTGTAGATATTCTGGGGAGAGAGTGGACCAGCAAAACTCTGGACAATTCCAAGATCCTGTTGAATTGCTTGGAAAATCTCTTGGTGGCCACAATCATTCGGGTGTACGGTATCCGATGTAGAACCAGCACAACTCAGTCCATCCGGATTAAAGACTCCAGGCTGATTACCGATGTATGCCGCACTGTTAAATCCTCCAGTACATCCAGACGCCCCGTTTACGCAGGGGACATTAACGATGGGAAGATACTGGACGTTGAATCCATATCCCTTCAATGTGGCGGCAAGAGCCTGCTTCATTGTGTTCAACGTGCCGCCCCACGTTGGATTGGCATTCCCCAGATATGGAATGATCTCCATCGTTCCAATAAATGGCGGGGCGTAGTTCGCAGCAGGATTTGTGGCACTGACGATATCCGGTATGGCGATGACGTTTCCCGATCCCGTAGCACTGGTAACGGTGATGACCACCGTATGAGAGCCAGCGGCCACAGGGTAGAGATTGGTGAATACCGACGAACTGAGACCGAGATTGATAGCCGCGCCATTGAAACCGCCGGCGATAATTCCGTTAACTTGGGGAGATCCGTCGATCTTGACTGAGGCGGTTCCGCCGTTGCTGGTGAATGCCTTGTAGGTTACGCCGATCGCGCTGGAACCATAGGTCGTGATAGTGAACGTGAGCGTAGATCCATTGGTTGTAGACGCCTTTGCTGTAGGTAGTTCGGAATCCGTCGTCCATGTTCCGGTTGTCGCTGCATTGGCAGACTGGACGATGTTGTTCGTGCCTCGGTGGGTTAGAACTGTTGTCAGGGCAAGCTGCGAATTCATATTGCAGTTCGCGTCTGCCATACAGCCCGTAGCATCGTTCTTTCCGCCTTCCTCAAGGTTCAAGGGGTTATTGCCTTGCGTCGGTGGGGATACGTGTGATCCGTTATAGCCGGCGGTACCTGCCAGATACATCTGCATTGGCTCGCCCTGAATCCACCAGCCTGAGATGCAGGCATTGTTTAGAGGAGGACCGACTTGGTTATTCAGATAGCGGAGGAAGCCCGTTGCCGTCGAGGTCGCTCCGGTATAAACGCAGATTGAATCCCCAAACGTTGTGAGGCCATTTACGAAGGACAGACCCATATTGTTGAAGCTCGGAGCATAGAGAGATTGGGTGGTTGTCTGCGGACCCGTGGGGTTAGTAATAAGACAACTTCCAGACCCGCAGCCGATACCTCCAGGACCAGGAGGACCAGGAGGAGAGTTCAACGAGAGGGGAAAGTTGCCCACGTTTTTCCCGCTCTGCGTTTGCAGGCTGTAGGAATAGACCCCTGGCGCTACCCAAAATCCGAACCGCCCGAATGCATCGGCTTGGATTGGATTGTCTTGCACGATTGTTAATGCTTGGTCCTGAAAGAGGGGTACGGTGTTGGTGCAGGGCGTCCCTATGATCGGGAATGAGCACACTGTCACGATAGCGTTGGGAACCGTATAGATGGCCGCAGCCGCACCTGGAGGAACATTGGACGCAGGCTGGGTTACGCTTGAGTCATATCGAATACCCTGGCCGTACATCGTTGCGGTCAGAGCCGCCAGAACCAGCCACCTAAGCTTCATTGATCGTCCTTTTGGGCACTAAAAATCCGCCACTTAGGGCGGTTTGGTATAAAATTTGTGGTCTATGAAAGCCTTGGTTTTCTTGCTACTGTCTGCTACTTCTCTAGGTCTAGCTCCGACCAAAACAGGCATCTATATTGACTGCACATGTGAAGATGCGATTGGAGCGCTATATGCGACTGCGCTGCGAGATGTAGTTGCCAACAGTCCGCGCTATCGCTTGGCGCGTTTTGCCAGAGAACGTAGTGCCGACTATCAGTCGTTTACTGAAAACTTCGTGATTCATATCGTGACTGTCGATATAAACCGAGACCGTCCGGGTGTTTCGACCGCAATATCAGTCGCATACTCAATGACAGATATTTTTCTGGGTAATTCGGTCCAAACCTGCGGCAGAGAGCGCGTGCAAGTCTGCGCCGAAACAACACTTGCCGATGCTGATGGAACTATTACTAAGGTTTATGCTGCGCACAAATAAAACAGTGATATACTGCTCGTCCGAGGTTCTCTATGCTTTACTTCGCCGGTGCTGCTCTATTCGGTCTTTTTCTTTTTGGCTGCTACGATGTTGTACGGGGGTATTACGGCGGACGGCAGGAGAGACGCTGGACCAGCGAGGGCATCGCCCGTCGAGCCAAGAAGACCGCCCCCCCTATAAAGTCCGGCAGCTAATGCTGTTTTGAGAGCAAGTGTTTTTCCGGCAGCAGCCCCTGTAGCAACCCCAGCGGCTAAAAGCGGGTTGCCCGTAGCGGCTCCGATCGCCCCACCTCCGATAGTTCTTCCAAGTCCAGAAACCAATCCGCTAAGGGGTTGGGAGTGTGTGAGCGCTCTGCCTTCTGCTCTATCCGCAAACTTTGTGAGTCCCTGAAACTGGCTCTTCAGCGGAGTGATTTCCGGAATTGCCCCCGATTCAACTCCACTAAGTGCGCCCACGTTTCTCTGTCGGATAGCTTTGAGGTTGAACTGTGAGGGATCGGACCAATTTGT
>Ga0210397_10000353_pt1 | contig 32533 bp, 26 predicted proteins | sample IncBWH2OmetaG_FD_160126 | JGI IMG/M metagenome (GOLD analysis project Ga0210397, IMG submission 160126) | Forest soil microbial communities from Barre Woods Harvard Forest LTER site, Petersham, Massachusetts, United States - Inc-BW-H-2-O ...
TCGAAGGGTATCCCTGGCCAAGTGCCCTCACCGCTTACGCCGCCTACCGGGTGCCGCTTCCGGCCCCGCTGCCCTCAGGCAGACGAAACTTGCGCCACGATCGGCCCCTTCGTGGCGCGCTCCGGTCAAAGCCATGTCGTTGCCTGTCGGCTTTATGACGGGAGCCGAACATTGTGACGAACAGTCTCATCGAAGTCGACGACCTGGTCGCAACGTTCGGTGGCACAAAGCGTTTCCTGGCGAAACGTCGGCCGTTGGTCCGCGCGGTGGATGGCGTCAGCTTTGCACTCGAGGACGGCGAAATCCTCGGGCTCGTCGGAGAATCTGGTTGCGGCAGGTCGACCTTGGCCAAGACAGTCCTTGGCTTACAGACCGAGGCGTCCGGGACCATCACACTCGACGGCAAGGTCGTCTCCGGACTCGCCGTCCGAAAAGCCCGCAAGGCCCGCTCGGCGATCCAATATGTCCATCAGGATGCGGGCGCAGCGTTCGATCCATGGTGGCGGATCGTCCGGACCCTCGACGAGACGCTGAAGATCAACGGGATATCCGACGCTGCCGAGCGCGTTACGCGGAGCGATGCCATGCTTACCGCAGTCGGGCTCGATCCGTCATTCAAGCGCCGATATCCGCACGAACTATCGGGCGGCCAGCAACGACGTGCGGGTCTCGCACGTGTCCTTGGTTTGCGGCCTCGCATCGTCATTCTGGACGAGCCGACCTCGGGCCTGGATCTCTCCGTGCAGGCAACTGTCCTGCGACTCATTCGCGATCTGCGCAGCGAATTCAGGCTGACCTATTTGTTCATCAGTCATGACCTGTCGGTGGTTGCCCGCATGTGCGATCGCGTCGCGATCATGTATCTCGGGCGCATCGTCGAGATCGGTCCCGCGGCAGAGATCTTCGCCTCACCACGCCATCCCTACACACGGGCGCTGCTCGAGGCCTCGCCACGGCTTGCTGCGGGCCAGATCGACACCATGCGCGTGCTGACCGGGGATCCACCGAGCCTGCTCGCAAGGCCCGCCGGCTGCAGCTTCCGCAGCCGCTGTCCGAATGGTGACGCAGACTGCTCGCACCTGGCGCCCAAGCTCGAGCAGATCAAAGGCTCGACCCGCAAGGTCGCCTGTTTGCACCAGGATTCGCTGATACCCCGGAACGCAGCCTCTGCGAGCTAGCCGGATGCGCCGAAGCGCGAGCTGACGTTGTCCCACGTCGGCAACGTCAGGCCAGCCGGCGTCGCACGTCATTCGCCCTCGACCCCAACGCCAGATCCGAGCAGGAGAACCAGGCCATGAAGAAGCTCAAACTGATCGCAGGCCCGTTTACTTTCCAGGGCCACTTCGAAGAGCAAAACGCGCCCAAGACGGTCGCCGCCCTGGTCAGGCAAATGCCGTTCCAGAACAAGATCATCTACGTCCGCTGGAGCGGCGAAGCCGTCTGGGTGCCGCTCGGCGACGACGACTACGCTGTCGACTTCGAGAACAACACCAGCCACCCTGCACCCGGGCACGTGATCTTCTATCCCGGCGGCCTCAGCGAGACGGAGCTGCTCATCGCCTACGGTCCAGTCAGCTTCGCCTCCAAGGCCGGACCGCTCTCCGGCAACCATTTCGCGACGCTGACGGATGGTCTAGAGCACCTGCACCCATTGGGTCGCAAGACGCTTCTGGAGGGCGCGCAAGACATCCGCTTCGAAATCGGATGAATGACATCGGACAGGCAAAAGATGCTGAACTCGTCCGTGGAGATGTCTCGTCACGTTCGAGCAAGTCTATCAGCGGGCACGACCGAGTCGCAGCAGAAGATAACATTTACAAGCCACTGCCCGCTCGGACGCGAGAAATTCAGGGAGAAGCTGCTGAATTCTCCGCCGAGATAATTGAACTCGAAGCAAAGCTCCTTGGGCAGCCAGGACTTGTCACGCCAGATCAGCCAGCCCACACCCAGTGGGGCGAGACCGAACTTGTGGCCCGAAGTATTGATGGATGCCACTCGGGACAGGTGAAAGTCCCAATGCAGATCGGGCCGCACGAACGGCGCAACGAACCCGCCGGACGCTGCGTCCACGTGGATCGGGATATCAAGTCCTGTTCGCATGGCAAGATCGTCAAGCGCTGCAGCAAGCTGTGCAACGGGCTCGTAATGGCCGATCGCCGTTACACCGAAGTGGGAACGACGCCGATCGTATTCTCATCGACGTGCCGCCGAGCGCCACGCCAACAAATAGCTTTCCTCTATTCAAAAGGCGCTCGGTTCGGGGAACGTTGCGCAAGCGGTCGCGCCTTTTGCGATGTCGCAACCAATCAATGGCTTGCTAGTGGTCCGACGCCAACATTCGGGGCGACACGTTTGCGAATGTAGGCGTCATAGGACCACCAGCCAATTTGATGCTGGTGCCGCCGATCTGAAGTCCCTGACTCACTCCCGGCAAAACCGATTTCAGGAACTTCAGATCGAAAGCGGCACTCGAATCATGGATTTGCCGGTGCCCATGACTTTCCGAAGTCCGCGAAAAGATGCCGCGGCGATGGTGCGCGAACTTCGGAATCGGTGCACCCGTCGCCCAAGGTCATGGCGACCGCATATCTGCCAAAAAAGCGTTTCTCCCGCGCCGGTCGACGCGTCTCAGCATCAGGGGAGCGGCGTGAATTTCAGCTGACTGAGCGGCAAGACCTTGTCGGTGCGGGCCATTTTGAATTCGGTGTTCGGACCAAGCCACTTGTCCCAGAGTTGATTGATCTCGCCCGCCTGATCCAGGGCCAGCAAGGTTTCGTTGACCTTGGCCAGGAGCGCAGGCTCATCCTTCTTCATGCCGATGCCGATCGGCTGCAGCACCATCGGCTCCTCGATCATCTTCAACTGTTGGCCGGCCGTCCTGGACTCATTGACCAGCTTGGTAATCGTCATGGTGTTCGCCACCATTCCCACCGCCTTGTTCTGCTGGACCGCCATGTAAGCGGACCCCGTGTCGACGAAGGTCAGCGGCTCCGATTCGTTCAGCTTGATCGCCAATTCCGACGTCGATCCCTTGGTCGACGCCAACCGCTTGCCCCGAAAGTCGGCCTTGTGCGTGCCTGGGTCCGACGCCTTGACAGCCAGCATCTCCCTGGCGACGTAGTAAGGGTCGGAGAACTGGATCTGTTCCGCGCGGCCCTGGGTGTAGGCCAGGTTGGCGACGGTAATGTCGACGCGACCGAGCTTGACCTCGGGAACGCGTGCTTCGACCGAGAGCGGACTGATCTTTGGCGTGACGTCCCAGCGCTTGGCGATGGCCTTGCAGAGATCGACGTCGAAACCGACCATCTCGCGGGTCTTGGGGTCCGGGGCCGCGAACGGCGGCACGTCGGCAAAGGTTCCGCAACGCAATTCCTTGCGCTGGATGATATCCGAGAGCTGGTCGGCGACCGCAATTGACGTGACTGCGCAAAGGCCGACGGCCGCGACCGCCATGCCGGTGACAACGTTCCTGATGAACATTCGGTGATCCTCTTTTGTTGGTGAGTGCAATCGCTTCATCGCGCGTGCAGGTCCGACAGGAACCGCTGCGCGCGCGGATGCTGTGGTGAGCGGAAGAATTCGTCCGGAGCAGCCGTCTCGAGGACGTGCCCGGCATCCATGAACCAGACGCGGTCGGCCACATCGCGCGCGAAATTCATCTCGTGGGTGACGCACATCATCGTCATGCCATCGCTTGCCAGTCCGCGCATCACCGCGAGGACTTCGCCGACCATTTCCGGGTCGAGCGCGCTCGTTGGTTCGTCGAAAAGCATCGCCGGCGGCTTCATGGCCAAGGCCCGCGCGATCGCGACGCGCTGCTGCTGTCCGCCCGAAAGCTGGGCCGGATAGTCGTGCGCCTTGTTGGAGAGACCCACACGATCGAGCAGCTGCAGTGCCATCTCGCGGGCCTCGCTCCGTTTTACGCGATTCACCTTCACGGGTGACAGAATGACGTTTTCGAGCACGCTGAGGTGCGGAAACAGGTTGAAACTCTGAAACACGAAGCCGATGCGACTTCGCAAATGGTTCAGCGCGGAGCTGCCCATTTTCGCATGAACGTCCTGCCCTTCGAAAATCAGAGAGCCGGACTGAATTTCTTCCAGCCTGTTGACGGTGCGGATCAGGGTCGACTTGCCGGACCCCGAAGGACCGCAGACGACCACCACCTCGCCTTTCTTCACCTGGGCATTGATGTCGACGAGGGCCTGGAAGGCGCCGTATGACTTGTTCACGCCGACGAATTGAATCATCGGGACGCCGTCGCGGGATGAAACCTGGTGTGTCATGGTCATACCCTCGAGACGCCTGCCGACGCGGCCGCCAGGCCTGCCGCCTCCGCTCCGCCGTTCAGAATTCCGGCGCGACGCGCGGCGATCCGGCGTTCGAGCAGGTTGGCGACGCCGGTCAGCGTCCAGCAGACGACGAAATAGGCGCCTGCGAGGATGAAATAGACCTCGAAGGGCTTGGTCAGCAGTCGATTGTTGATCTGTCCGGCAGCGAACGTCAGCTCGGGTACATTGATGATGTAGCCGAGCGTCGTCTCCTTGATGGTCGAGACGAACTGGCTGATGATGCTCGGAATCATGTTGAACAGCGCCTGCGGCAGGATCACGTAGCGCATCGCGCCGAGATGGCTGTGCCCGAGCGCCCTGGCGGCGTCCATCTGCCCTTTCGGCAACGCGGTTATTCCAGCGCGCACGACCTCGCTGAGAAACGCACCCTCGTAGATGACGAGAGTTACGAGCATGGTGACAAATCCCGGTATGCTCTGGCCAATCAGAAGCGGCAACAGGAAATAGACCCAAAGGATGATCAGGAGCAGCGGCACGCCGCGAACCAAATAGACGATCGCCGTCACCGGCCAGCGCAACGCCGGCCACGGCGAGATGCGCGCCAGCGCCATCAGGACGCTTAAGGGAAAAGCCAGTGCGATGCCGAGAACGGACAGGATCATCGTTGCCGCGATCCCGCCCAATGGACCGTTCGGATACTGGCCAACGAGCAGCAGCAGCCAGTTTTCCCCGATGATGCTGATCATGTTCTGCAGCAGGGCCATGATCAGATCGCTCCCGCCGCGCGGCTACGCCGCTCCAGATGATAACCGACCCACATCAGCAGCAGCGAGCAGACGAGGTACAGGACGGTCGCGATGAGATAGGTCTCGAATGCGCGGAAGCTCTGGTTTTCGACCTCCTTGACGGAATGGGTCAACTCCGCGACGCCGATCGCCATCGCGAGGCTGGAGTTCTTGAACAGCGAGACCGTGTGGTTTACGAGCGCAGGCATCGCATTGCGAACCGCCTGGGGCAGAAGGATATAGGTCATCGCGCTGACATAACTGTGCCCGAGCGCGCGGGCCGCCTCCCACTGTCCCTTCGGCACGGCGCGCAAACCCGAGCGGAGGTCTTCACTGAAGTAGGCCGCCTGGCACAGCCCCAACGCGATGATGGCGAAGAGGGCTTCGCCATTGCGGTCGGCGAGCCAGAGCTGAAGCCCGTCGGGCAGCAGGCTCGAAATGCCGAAATACCACAGCATGAGCTGCACCAGCGTCGGCACGTTGCGATGATAGGACACGTAGCCCGCGACGAGCGCATCGGCGATCCGTCCGGGCAGCATCCGGATGGCGAGAAGGATGACGCCGAGGCTCATGGCCAACAGCCAGGAGCCGGCGAAGATGATGAGGGTCATCTCCATCCCACGGACGATCATCCCGCTGAACTCCGGGTTGAGCAGGACGGCCATGAGATCGAAGCCCTTCATCGCGCGCCTCAGGCCTAGGTCGGAAGAATGGATTTGGCGGGATGTTCCGGTCGAGCTGTCAAAAGGCCCGCCGGCACCTGCAGGGTCGGCGTGATTTCCATGAGGCCGATGTTCACCGCGACGGGAGCCGCAATGGCGAAGGCGATGGCATCGGCGATGTCTTTTGCCTCCGGCAGTTCAAACCCTTCGATGAACGCCGCGTAGGTCTCTGCGGTGGCGCCGTGGACGTGGGCAAAAATGTCGGTGGCCACCCGGCCGGGACATATTTCGGTGACGCGGATCCGCTTGCCGAAAGCATCCACGCGCAGCTGGCGCGTGAGCATGCTGACCGCCGCCTTGGTGGCGTGATATGTCGAGTTTCCGCCGAAATTATAGGCTCCGGCGATCGATGTAATGTTCACCACATGCCCGCGATCACGGGCCACCATCCCCGGAACGACGAGGCGGCAAAGATGAAGGATCGCGCGGAGATTCACGTCGATCAGCAGTTCGATATCATCCTGGTCGGCCTGCAGGAACTTATTCGGCCGATCGACGCCCGCGCAGTTGACGAGCACGTCGAACGCGACGCTGCCAGCGATCTTGCTGATGGCCGTGAGATCGCGGACGTCCGTCGCATGCGGGATGCAGCCGGTGCATTCAGCCAGCACCTTCAGTGCGTCAGCGCTCCGCGCCAAGGCATGGACTTCCAGCCCTTCGCGCGCCAGACGCTCGACGACTGCCTTGCCGATGCCGGATGAGGCACCGGTTACGAGAGCCTTCGTGTAATCCGAAAACGGCATCTGACCCCTCGTACTTTGTTTCAAAGGTTAGTGACTGGCTGGCTTCGCCGCCAAGACGGATTCACTGTGGCGGGATAAGGTTCGCTTATGCTTGCCACGCCCCTTCGGCCAGTCCACGCCCTTCGGCCAGGCCGAGGCGACTTTCGCGCTCGCTCCACTCCGGTGCAGCCCATTTTAGCGGCGCGCCGCATCGTGAACGAGCAGCGCTCACATTGAGCGCCTCATGGTTCTTTGTCGATCCCCGGTTGCAACGCGAACAGCGGGGCACCGTAGCCAACGATCGTGCCGTGCCGCGCGAGCACGTCAGTCACCGTTCCGGCCAGTGGCGCGAGTACGGGAAGCAGAAGAGGCCCGACCTGCAGGAAGCCGAGGGGGTCGCCGGCATGGAATTCTTCTCCGGTCGCGATGGTCGCTCGTTCGCGAAGCGGATGCCGGCAAAGAAATGCACCGGGCGCTGATGCGCGGACGATGAGCGCCGGCGGTTGCTGCCGTATCGCTTCTGCTCCATCGACCGTCTGGACGGCAACGGCGGTACCTTCATGCAGCAGGCGCAGGGTCTGCGACGGAGACTTCAGTTCGAGAAGTCCGATGTCGGTCCTCGCGAGCCAGGCGCAGAGCTGATCGACATGGTCGAAAGCATCAGTCATCGCTCCCTCCGTGGCTGCAGTGGAGCTCTACCAGGCGACGGGCGTTTGCCACCCAGCGTCGAGTCTCCGCGAGGGCGTCCAGGGCCTGATCCCAACTGCATCGCACGAAGCGGACATGACTGCCTATGGGCGCCTGTCCCAGACGCCACAGGTCAGCCTCGACGACGGTGCCGATTTTCGGATAGCCCCCTGATGGCTGAGCGTCTCGCATCTGGATGATCGGCTGGCCGCCATGGGGGACCTGAATGACGCCAGGCACGATGCCGTGCGAACGCAGTTCCAGCGGTCGAACAGGCTTGAGCTCGCTGCCGGCCAACCGATAGCCGTAGCGGTTGCTCTGAGGGGTGATCTTCCAGGGGGTGGACCACAGCGCATCGTGTGAGGCGGGCGTGAAGCACTCATACTCGGCGGCGGGCAGCACCCGCACGGCGGGAACGCCATCCGCCTCGAACGGAAGGACGAGCCCTGGTGGAATTAATCCAAAACCGGACCGGGCCTGCCTGCCCGGTCCAGGTATCGGCACGACATCTCCTTCGTGGAGGGGACGTCCCTGATGGCCGCCAAACGCACCGCGCAGCTGGGTGCTGCGAGAACCCAGCACGAGCGGCACGTCGATACCGCCCGCAATGCAGAGATAGGCGCGGCTCGCTTGCCAGTTTGCCTTCTTCGGAACGGCAAGCGACAGCACCTGTCCTGCCTCGGCGCACTGCGCCCACCAGGGCAGGATGGGCCTGTCGTCAAGCCGCGGCGCACAGTCCGCGCCGGTCACGGCGAACACCGTCGATCTTGCAAACCGGACCCGAAACGGAAAAACCGGAATCTCGATGCCTGCGGCGTTCTCGTCATTGCGGAGCAGGATGTTCCCCGCGGCGAGCGCCAGCGGATCCATGGCCCCGGACCAGCCGACGCCGAGATTCAGGCTTCCGGTGCGGCCGAGATCCTGAACCGTTGCAAGGGCGCCGGCCGAGAGAACCTCGATCATCTGACAACTCGCTCGACCTTGAACCGGACGCGGTCACCAGGTCGGAATAGCGCCGGCGGGGTACGCGCCACGTCGAAGAAAACCACGTCGGTGCTGCCGATCGTGTTCCAGCCGCTCGGCCCCTCGGAGGCGGACACGCCAGTCTGGTCGCCACCAATGGATACGGCCCCGCAGGGAATCCTGAGAACGGGGATTTGTCGGCGCGGCGTGGCGATGCGCAAATCCATGCCGCCGAGATAGCAATAGCCGGGATGGCTTCCGAGCGCGTACACGGTGTAGATTGGCGCGCTATGGATCGCGACGATCTCATCGACGCTCATTCCGGTGTGGGTCACGACGTCGGCCATGTGCGGTCCGCCCTCGCCTCCATAAGTGACCGGCAGGTCGAAGCAGCGTCCTTGAACGGGAAGCGGCTCGACCGATGTCCAGAGCTCGACGAGGCGGTCTTGAATCTCATGCAGCCGTCGCGGCGGCTCGACGAAGGTGATCATGAGGTTGTTCATCCCGGGCACGGCCTCTTGCACGCCCGGCAAGCGCCCCATCTCATTCGCCAGCGCCCAGATTCGGCACTGCGTCTCGAGCGTCGTCTCGCCAGGCGCATCGAACAGAAGCGCCGTCGTTCCAAGCAGGCTGATACGGGGCCTCTCGGAGATCATGCGGCACCGTCCTTCCGGAGCCGTCCTTCGAGATGATGAATGCTGACGCCGCCACGGACGAAGTCGGGATCGGTGACCAGACGGCGATGCAGCGGCAAATTCGTTCCGATCCCCTCGACCCGCATCTCGTCGAGCGCAACCCTCAGCCGGGCGAGAGCTTCGGTCCGGCTCGCGCCGTGCACGACCAGCTTGCCGATGAGCGAATCGTAATATGGTGGTACGCGGTAGCCCGCGCTTGCATGCGTGTCGATCCGCACGCCGGGCCCGCCAGGCAGTTCCCACCTGGTGATCAGCCCCGGCGAAGGAACGAACGAGTCGGGATCCTCGGCATTGATCCGACACTCGAATGCGTGACCACGGCACGCGATCTCGCCCTGGCGAAACGGCAGCGCCTCGCCCTGCGCCACTCTTATCTGAGCCTCGACGATGTCAATTCCGGTGGTCATCTCGGTCACGGGATGCTCGACCTGAAGGCGCGTATTCATCTCGATGAAGCAGAATGCCCCCTCCTCAACCAGAAACTCGAACGTGCCGACACCGAGATAGCCGGTCCGCCGGCAGGCTTCCGCACAACGCTCTCCGATTTCGGCCAGCACCGCGGAGTCGAGTAAGGGGGCCGGCGCTTCCTCCAGCACCTTCTGATGCCGTCGCTGGAGAGAGCAGTCGCGGCTGCCAAGCCAGACGGCATTGCCGTGCTGGTCGGCGATCACCTGGATCTCGACGTGACGCGGGCGGCCGAGAAACTTCTCCAGATAGATATCGCCGTTGCCGAAAGCGCGTCGCGCTTCCTCCCTGGTGAGAGCAAGCGCATCAAGAAGGCCCGCTTCGCGCTCCACGATGCGCATGCCGCGGCCCCCGCCGCCGCCCGCCGCCTTGAGAATGACGGGATAGCCGACGTCACGCGCAGTCTCGCGCGCAAGATCGGGATTGTCGGCGAGCGCCACATCGGGGCCCGGGACGCAGGGAACGCCGGCCGCCCTCATGGCGCGTTTGGCGGCGATCTTGTCCCCGAGGATGCGCATGCTTGCGGCCGTCGGACCAATAAAGACCAGCCCTGCCCCCTCGACGCGCTCGGCGAAATCAGGGTTTTCCGACAAGAATCCGTAGCCGGGATGGATCGCTTCCGCACCGCTGACCTCCGCGGCGAACAGGATCGCCGTCTGGTTCAGGTAGCTGTGCGCGGAGGCGGCCGGCCCGATGCACACCGCCTGGTCGGCGTGACGGACATGCGGCGCTTCGCTGTCGGCCTCGGAGTGAACGACGATCGTGCGCAGCCCAAGTCTTCGGCAGGTGCGCTGGATACGCAGGGCGATCTCTCCGCGGTTGGCTATGAGGACAGATCCGAACATGCGGTCAGGCCAGCCGCATCAACTCTTGGCCGGCCTGAACCTCCTCTCCGGAGGAGACAAGCACGGCGGCGATGGTGCCGTCTCTTTCGGCGCGGACCTCATGGAACATCTTCATGGCCTCGATGATGCAAAGCGCTGTCCCTGCCGTCACCGCCTGTCCAGGCGCAACAAACTCGGGCGCGTCCGGGGCTGGCCGCAAGTGGACGACCCCGAACAGCGGCGCGACAACCTGCAGGCTTCTCTCCTCCGACACCGGGTCGCGATGGACGTTTGCCGGCCGGGATCGCCCTTTCGCCGGAGTCGCGTCGCTCGCGCGTGGGGATAGCGCCGGCATATCGGTTGGCCGTGGTCGGCGCACCAGCCTCAGTGACCAGCCGCCCTCACTGAATTCCATCTCGGCCAGGTCGGAGGCCGCCATGGCGTCGATAAGCGATTTGATCAGGTCGAGGTCCATGCGCTCGCCGGTACGGATTCAGCCATCATCGAACGCTAGCGCGATCGATTTGCGCCGACCAAGATGGATTGGCTTTGCCCCTATAAGCGAGCGTTATGGGTCCTAGCCCTGAGATCTTTCCTCGATGCCAAGCAGGTTGCCCGGCAGGCCGGCCACGAGCTCGAGCAGGATTTCCTTGATGGCCTGTGCCGGCTCGGACAGCGGCAGGTGGTCCGACTGACACAGCGCCAGCGGCGCCTCGATGACCGGGTCGATGATGCGAGACTGCCAGGCATTGCAGGATTCAGCGATCTGCCGCGCCATCGACTCCGGCAGGATCGTCGCACCGAGCCCGTCGGAAATCGCCGCCGTCAGGGTGCTCGCGGACTCGATTTCCGCGACGACTTTCGGAGCAGTCCCGATCGCGGCAAAGGCCTCGTTCACCATCTTGCGAACCACATTGTAGGGCCGCGCGAGGTAGAGATCCGTGTCGACCAGCATGGACAGCGCTACTTCCGCCGGAGGCGCCATCATGCTGCCGGTGCCCACCACGTATAATTGCTCTCTCAGCAGCGGCAGGAACGTCAGGCCGTGGACCGCCGTCTTGCCACCATAGAGGACTGCCAGATCCATGCGGCCATTCATGACGAGTTCGGAAAGCGTGGTCCCATACGTCTCATTCAGATAGAGCAGGATTCCGGGATGCCGGGTGCGGACCGTGCGCAAGAGCGGCAGCGCAAGGCCGGCCGCCGCCGTCCCAGGGGCAAGGCCCACGGCCACCGCACCGGATATGTTCTTGGCGGCTGCGTTCATGTCCGCACGTGCCTGCTCGCACTGCCGAAGGATCAACTGCGCGTGGCGATACAGGACCTTACCCGCCTCCGTCGGAACCACGCCGCTCTTGGTGCGCAAGAGCAGCTGCTGGCGAACCTCCCCTTCAAGCGTTGCGAGCTGCTGGCTGAGCGCGGGCTGGGCCACGTGGAGCACATCGGCGGCGTGGGTCAGGCTGCCGATGTCGACGATCTTCACGAAATACTGCAAACGCCTGAGATTCACGTTGACCCTCAGATCAAGTCTGTACGCCTGTCCGCTGTCGCGACGGATGCGAGCGGCACCTTCACCCATAAGATATACCTATTAGGCCAGATCGAACTAGTGTTGGTCACCCGCCGACACCGTCTTTAGCGTGACGGCTCACCAAAGTGAGGTCAAATCGCCATGAACCGTTCCCGCATCTCCGCGCGCGTGAGAGGCATCAAGCCGTCGCCCAGCTCGGCGGCCGCCGACCGGGCACGCGTCCTGAAGCGAGAAGGCAAGAGCATCGTCAGCCTCGTCGTCGGCGAACCGGACTTCGATACCCCTGCGCATATTCGCCACGCTGCCACGAAGGCCATGGAACAGGGGGCGACAAGGTACACGATGCTCGCCGGCTCCCCGGAGCTGCGCCAGGCGATCGCCGCCAAGCTGCAGCGCGAGAACGGTCTGAGCTACGATCCCAAGAACATAATCGTCACCAACGGCGCCAAAAGCGGCATCTACGGCGCCCTGGAGGCGACCGTTGAGCCGGGCGACGAGGTGATCATTCCCGCTCCCTTTTGGGTGTCGTACCCGGACATGGTTCTCGCCTGCGATGGCGTGCCGGTCATCGTGCAATGTCCCGCGAACCAGGGATTCAAGCTCTCGCCGGCCCAGCTGGAAGCAGCCATTTCCGACGAGACCCGCTGGCTCCTCATCAATTCACCTTCGAACCCGACAGGAGCCAGCTACACGCTGGCGGAATATCGTGCGCTCGCCGACGTCCTTGCGCGACATCCTGACGTGCTGGTGATGACGGACGACATTTATGAGCACATCCGCTTCGATGGTAACAGCACGCCTCACTTGCTCGACGCTGCTCCCGAGCTGAGAGAGCGCGTGCTTGCGGTCAACGGCGTTTCGAAGACATACGCCATGACCGGTTGGCGGATCGGATGGATCGCCGGTCCCTCCGACCTGATTTCCGCGCTCAACACCCTGCTCTCCCAGTCCTCTGGAAATGCCTGTTCGATCAGTCAGGCAGCCGCGGTCGAGGCGCTCAACGGGGACCAGCGTTTCGTTTCGGAGAGCGTGGCGATCTACCGCGCCCGCCGCGACCGCACCCTGGCGCGCATCAACGAAATTCCAGGCCTCAGCTGCTCGCCGCCTGACGGTGCCTTCTATCTGTATGTCGGCTGCGCAGGGCTGATCGGCCGAATGACCCCGTCGGGAACGCGTCTGGAGACGGACGGCGACGTTGCGGTCTATCTTCTGGAAAGCGTCGGGGTCGCTGTCGTTCAGGGCAGCGCCTATGGCTTGTCTCCGTTCTTCCGCATCTCGATTGCGGCATCGCAGGAGATCCTCGATGAAGGCACCGATCGAATTGCCCGCGCGGTCTTCGAACTTCGTTAATGCTGCAACCAAACGAAAGCGACGCCATGTCAAATCCCGGTATCATCAAGAACCCCCCGGCGCCCCGGGTTGAGCCGGCCATCATTGCCAGGCTGCACGGCATTGCCGTTTCGTTGCTCAGCGACCAATTGCATCGCAGTTGCGGCAGCGTCGGCCTGCAGCCCTACCACGCGCCGGCTCCGATGGCGGGGACGGCCGTGACGGTCAGAACGCGAGGTGGCGACAACCTCGCAATCCTCCGCGCCTATGATTTCTGTCGCCCCGGGGACGTCATGGTCGTCGATGCAGGCGGTGACGTCACCAACGCCCTGGTCGGCGGCATCATGACCTTCGCGGCCGCCAAACAGGGCCTTGCCGGCATGGTGCTCGATGGCGCCATTCGCGATGTCGCCGAAATCCGCCAGCGCACCTTTCCCGTCTACGCGCGCGGCGTGAACCATCGCGGCCCCTACAAGGATGGTCCGGGAGAGATCAATGTGCCGGTCACAATCGGCGGCATGGTCGTGAACCCCGGTGATATCATCGTCGGCGACCAGGACGGCCTTCTGGCATTTTCACCCCATCTGGCCGCAACGATCATCGAAAAGGCGCTCGCGCAGGCGGAGAAAGAGGAAGCGACGATGCAGGCCATTCGGGACGGCCGCTGGGATCGCTCCTTCGTCGATGCGCTGGAGGCGCGCTGCGCGAATTGAGATATCCCAATATTCAGGAAAGAAGTGTCGCCGCCGGCACCACTTCTCCTCCGCCTTGCTCGACAACGCGACGCACCGTTGCGGCCAGTTCGACGGAGCCTGGCGTATCACTGTGGACGAGGATCGATCGCGCATCGACCTTGATCGACGCACCATTGATGGTCTCCACCGTTCCGCTGTCCAGGAATCTCGAGACGCGACGCGCCACGGCCTCAGGCGAGGTAATGACGGAGTTGGGAAGCTTGCGCGAGACGAGGTTCGCATTTTCATCATAGGCCCGGTCTGCCAAGAACAGGGTTAGTGTCCGGAGCCCGACCGCTCGAGCAGCGCGCATCATCTCCGTTCCCTTCATGCCAAAGACGATGAGGTCTCGGTCGATCGCCGCGATCGCGCGTGCCGTCGTATCGGCCATGTCGGGGTCGGCGTTCACCATGCTACCCATGGCAGCGTGGAAACTGACGTGAGTGACGCGATACCCTGCATTCGTCGCGAGAGCCTGCAGTGCCCCGATCTGGTAGACCACGTGCTTCTCGATCTCATGTCCATCCATCTGGATGATCCGGCGACCGAAGCCGAGCAGGTCGGGCAAGCCCGGATGCGCTCCGATGCCAACTCCCTTGTCCTTCGCCAAACGAATTGTGCGATCCATGATGATGGGGTCGCCTGCATGAAAGCCGCATGCAATATTCGCGGAGCTGACGATTTGCATCAACGCAGCGTCATCCCCGATCCGGTAGGGCCCGTAGCCCTCGCCCATGTCGGAATTGATATCGATCTTCATGGTTTGTCTCTGCTTTACCCTTCTGCCGAAAGCCTAGGACATGATGGCTTTACCTTCCAAGAGCATGTTCGTTTGAGGGCATCGCGAAAGCTTATGGCTTGCTTATCGCAGAGCTCCACTAGTCGCGACACTGGGTCACCGACTTGCTCGGAACCTCCGCTTCCGGATTTGGCGAATGGGACTCAGAACGCGATGATCCGTTGTCCTCATGTCAGATCAACAGCCGTGGCCGCGATCACTCGTCCATAACGTCGAGGAACTCTTCGACCTTTCTAAGCGGACCCTCGCGACCCCTGCTGACGCAGACGACCCGATCGCCGTCGCGTTGCAGCGATCGCGCCCTGGACTTCCGCAGTCGTCCCGGCAGGAATGTCGCCGCGATGGCCTCCGGTCCGACATCGAGCCTTACGATTCCTCTTCGCCTGAGGTCGATCCTGAGCCTTGCTGCGGCAAAGAAATCGCGGGCAGCCGGCGGCAACTTGCCGAAGCGACGGGAAGTCTCCTCCTCCAAATCGTCCAGTCCGTCTTCGTTTCGGCACCTGGCGGCGCGGGCATAGATTTCCAGCCGAACCGCCTCGGATTGCACGTAGCTCGAAGGCAACAATTCCGCGACCGGCACGTTCAGGTCGGGTACCCAGAGATCGGCAATTCTATCGTCGGCCCGCTCCGAGGCCCGTTTCAAAAGGTGGCTGTAGAGCACGGGTCCGAACACCTGCACATGGCCTGACTGCCGCTGCGAAAGCAGATCCCCCGCTCCTCTGAGGTCGAGATCTCGCGCGCCGATGGCGAAACCCGCGCCGGGTTTGCTGAACTCCTCGAGGACGGCCAACCGCTTCTCGGATCGCTGCGAGTCCGAATCGGTCAGCAGATGCGCAAACGCGCGTATCCCGCCGCGTCCGACCCTTCCTCTGAGCTGATGCAGTTGCGCAAGACCGAACCTTTCGGGCCAACAGACCACGATCGTGTTTGCGCGCGGGATATCGAGGCCACTTTCCACGATGTTGGTTGCCAGCAGAACGTCCGCCGCGCCTTCGACGAAGGTCATCATTCGGTCGTCCATTTCGTCAACGGGCAACCTGCCATGGAGGCAGACGATACGGAGATCCGGGGCCACCGATTGCACCCGCGCCAGCATCGGGTCAAGATCCTGAATACGCGGACAGATCAGGAAGCTTTGCCCGTGGCGCCTTTGCTCGCGCAGCAATGCGGCGGCAATGGCGGCATCCGAAAGCGGAGCGATCCTGGTGACGACCGGAAGTCGGTGAACCGGTGGAGAGGCAATGACGCTGAGATCCCTGAAACCCGCGAGGCCTGCCGCCAGCGTGCGCGGAATCGGCGTGGCGCTCATCCAAACTGTATGGATACCCTTGGCCAGCCCGGAAAGCTTCGCCTTCTCTGCCGCTCCAAAATGCTGTTCCTCGTCGATGATGACCAGTCGAAGGTCGGCGAACTTCACGTCCTTCGAGGCGAGAGCCTGGGTTCCGACCACGAGCTTCAATCGTCCGCTCTTCAGCCCCTCCTTCACCTCCCTTGTCTCGGAGGCCGAAGTGGCTCGCGACAAGCTTCCTACTTCGATGCCGAACGAAGCAAACCGTTTGCGGAAAGTCGCGACATGCTGCCTTGCCAAGACCGTCGTCGGGACCGCAATCACCACCTGTTTCCCTGACAGCACGACGGCGGCCGCCGCTCGCAAAGCCACTTCGGTCTTGCCGAACCCGACGTCGCCGCAAATGACCCTGTCCATGGGGTGGCCGGACGCAAGATCGTCCAGGACATCCCGAATGGCCTTCGCCTGGTCGACCGTCGTGAAATACGGAAAGCGCGCGACGAACCGCTCATAGGCGGGACCAGGAGGCACAATTTTCGGAGCCCGCCGGCGGCGTCGCTGGCTGATGTACTTGGAGAGTTGCTTTCCGGCGATTTGAATCTCGCACTCCGCCTCAGTACGCCGAGCCCACCATGTACTTCCATCTGCTTTGTCCAGCGTCAGCTCGCCCGGCTCCGACGCGTAAGGCCAGATCAGGCCCAGGTCGGCGGGCGGAACGAGAACGGCATCGTCTCCCGCAAATACGAGCCTGATCATTTCGCGCGAAGACACGTCTCCGGTTGCGACGGCCTGCAATCCGTCGAGTAAGGCCAGTCCCCGTTGCAGATGAACGACGAGCGTGCCCAACTCAGGGACATCTGCGTGGTCGAAAGCCGTATTCCAAGCTCTGGCCATGGGCTGCGGATGATGAGCCCTGCTGCCGAGCACGTCGGAAGCCGTCACGACGACAAGAGGCTTTCGACCAGGGATGACAAAACCCGTATCGAAGTCGGCCAGAAGTGCCGCTTCGGGATTGCGTCCAGCCGAGGCCTCGCGCCAGTCGGGAAAGCGCTCCGCCTTAACTCCGCTCATCCGCTCCATGGCACGCAGGTCTTCCTCCTGCGCCGCAACGAACATGAGACGCGAGCCGTCGCGGCGCGTCTCGTCGATGAATGCACGGAGAGCCTTCCTCGGTGATGCAACCTTCGAAAAATCCGGCGTCGGAGTGAAAGCTGCCCTTTGGGGCAGCACCTTCATACGCCTGGTCCCTTGTTTCCAGTCGCGTCTCCCGAGGTATTCGTGCTCTGCGTCGGTGCGACCGGCGGCCTCCTCGATCGTGCTCAGCCAGCTGTCGGCATGCGTCGAAACCCCGGCATCGGCGATCCACTTAGCTTGCTCGCAATAGCCGAACAGAGTCGAACGTTTTCCACGTTTACCGACGGACGCGAGCCGCTCCGACATGGGATCGATGAGGAGTTCCTTCACTTCGGAAAGCACCTCCTGCCCTATCGGGTCGAACGCCGCAATCCGGCGTATCGTCCGGCCGGAATGCTCTATTCTGAATGGACCGAGCGCGCCGGCTGGAAAAATCTCGAAGGTCTTCCCGTGAAACAGCGCGCCGCCCGGATAGTCCGCTTCATCATCGAGGTCGTATCCGAGGGCCTCAAGCCGCGCCTGGACGTCTTGCTCGGAAAACGCGGCACCCACCTTCAGTCGGAGGACCACACGGGACCAACTCGCCGGCATGGGCAGGCGCTCCATCACGGCCTCTGCCGTGGACACGAGCAGGATCGGCTTCGCAGGCTTGGCGAGGCGCCTCAAGACCGAGCTTCGCCTGCCGGCGATTTCGTGCGATGGCTCCAGTTGATCGAATGGCAGCGTATTCAATCTCGGAAAAACCAGCACATCGCATGAGGGGTCGAGGGCATAAATGACGGCACCCAGCCGCTCTGCCCTATTCTCATTTTCCGCGAGAAACACAACGCCCCGGCTCGACTTCCTGCATTGCGCGAGCAGATGGAGAGCCATCATACCCAGGGGCGATGAAGAAGAGATCGCAGTCCGCGATGAAGAACTCTTTCGCTTCGTTGCCTTGCTGGCAACTCGCGGCTTGCTGGATCGACCCACGTTGAATCCGTCATTGATTCGCGACCAGTTGAGGGCTGATGGCGACTGTTGCTTCGAACAGGCCCGCTCCGATGTATGAGCTGCGCCTGGGGCTGCGTACATATGCGAATCTCGCCGCGAGCGCACGCCTCCAATCCAATCGGCCCCCTATAATCTCGCTTAGGGCGCAGTGCGCTTCGCTTTGCGATTTCGGCACCAGGGCGCCTGCCCTTTGGCGGCAACTCGGCACCCGGCGATAGGTCGGCATTCAGCCGGGATAAGCAAACAGCTCGATCGGGTCGCTGAAGCCGCGCACCGGATATTCGCCGACGCGCTCGAGATGGAAATCGCTTTTGACCAAGTCGGCAAACGCCTGGGACAGCAGCACCGTCCTGCCCAATTGTTTGGTGAGGGTTTCGAGACGCGAAGCCATGTTAACCGCGGGACCGATGACGGTGAAGTCGAGCCGGCTGCGGGAGCCGATATTGCCGTACATGACGTCTCCGACGTGGATACCGATCCCGTAGTTCAGCGGCGCACGACCGATGTCGCTGTTCTTTTCGTTCAGGGCAACCATGGCCTGACGGGCTTCAGCCACGGCATGCAGCAGATTTGCGCAGGCCGAGGGTTGGGTGAGCGGGAAAATGGCAAGCAGACCGTCGCCCATGAATTTCAGTATTTCCCCGCCACGTCGTGCGATCGGCTCCGATATCGCGTCGAAATAGCCGTTCAGAAGATCGATGACGTCATCACGCGGCCAGTTGTCAGAGATCCGGGTGAAATCACGCAGATCGCAGATCATGATGGCGGCCCGTACCGTGGTCCCACTTCCGCGCCTGGTGGCGCCGGCCAGAATGAGTTCGCCGGCATGCGAACCGACATAGGTTTCGAGCAGCGTTCGCGCCAGCCGGTTCTTCATGCGGATTTCGCTGACCAGCGCCAGAATTGGCAACAATTCCAATAATCCGGCGATGTGCGCGTCGTCGAAACCTCCGTGCCGATCGGTGGCAAAAGTCACGATGTGCCGCTTTCCGAGCGTATGGTACAGAGGCCAAGCCACATAGTCGGTCAGGCCTTTCGCCCGCATCTCGTCGTAGACGGCGTGCTTGCGGCCCGGCGCGGGATCACGTTCGAGATGCTCGCGCACCTCGGTGGCACCGTCGGCGATTTCATTGGCGGGACTACCGATATATTCGGATCGCTCCCTGACATCGTAGTCGACCCTCGCAATCTCAGCCTCGCGCATCCCGTCGGCCCACATGATCCGGGCGCCAAGCCATTGGGGATGGTAGATCAAGAGATGAAGCGTGGCCCGCTTGACGGGAATGCCCGCTCGCTGGAGCCGGACACACATCTCAGCGAAAATATTGTCAATGAAGCGCTCATCGCGCGTGTCGTGTGTCAGCCAGTGCACAACGTCGCTGTCAGAATGCGCGGCGACGAGATTCGTGTTTGATGGCGCGTTCATTTCTTTCTCCTCAGCGGTGACCTCGTGGAGCGGATTTGACGTTCGCTATCTGCCTGCCGCGATATCGCCTGGCGAACGTCAAATCCAAAGCTCCACTGGGATCAATAAATTGGCTAGTGGTCCTATGATGCAAACATTCGCAGACCTGCCTCCCCGGTGGGATGCGAATGTTGGGGTCGGACCACTAGATCAACGGTACAGGACATGTCGTGTGCCCGCCCGGCGGCGTCAACGGCGGCCGCGTCGATCTGCTCGCAAGCATCGGGTGCTCGCGAGTTGCCGCATCGAGCGGACAGGCGGGGCGGCTGCGAAGGCCCCGCAGCCCGCCACCGCGCGACAAGCCTTTAGACCAGACTTGACTTATTGTCACGCTCGTTCCTGCGAAGCGCTACGCCGTGACTTTCGGCGGCGCTGGGGCGCCGTCCGAGATTCAGGAGCTTGAACAGCACTCCGAAAGCTGGTCGTCGATCTGAGGGTCGCCGCGTAGGCTAGCGCGCGCACTGCTCGAGCATCGGTATCATCACGCGATCCAACCAGCCGAAGTCGTTGCCATCCGGAAACCAAGCGGATCGGGCCAGCTGCTCGTCTTCAGGCCCGCGCGCGAATTCGATGCCGAGCGGCAGCCTGCCTGGCAACGAGATTCCTTGACAGTGGGGGTAGTCGCGAACTCGCCATTCGGGACGGTGAGTCGGAAAGAACGCCAAGCATGGGACATCGAATGCGTCTGCGAGATGCACCATGGCGGTATCCGTCGAGACAACCAGCCTGGCGCCACGAACAAGGCCGCACAAGGCACCAAGGGTCGCGCAAGGTGCGGCGTGAACTACATTCTTGACGAGCGCTCCAGGCGCATGGCCTTGCGTGACGACGGGCCCGACATCAAGCGCTTTCCGCACGATGTGTGCGTGGATCTCCGTCGGCATGTCACGCAACTGCATCGATGCCTTCGGACAGATGAGAATGTAGCCCGCAGGGGCATCCGGCGCGACCGGCAGGACACGCGGCGCGAGCCAGGTGTTGCGGCGCCTCGACGCCGGAATCAATCCCGGCTGCACACCGAGCTTCCGAAGGAAGAAATCGATCATTGCGGTGCCATGGAAATCCGGATCGAACGCGAAATCGCGCATGTCGATCACGCGCGCAAATGGCCCATCCGGCTCGAACGGACACTCATTGGTCGCAAAATCCCAGGGAAGCGTTCTCGTTTCAGCGAAATCAGCAACGGCATAGATCGCCCGAACCATCGCGGGCAGATTGGGCAACCGGAACAGGATGGGCCGCTCCGGAAGTGCACCGACGAGAATCGCCACCGACAACGCCTGAAGCCCGACGATCCCATCCCCGAGCGTCCGGCCAAATCCATTGAGAATGCCGATCGGCGCGGACCGCGGTTTCGCCGCTTCGTCGCAAGCATACCCCATCGTCTTTCCACTCACGTTAATCGGATGGACACCCACGCACGCAGAGGTTTGGCCCCCAACGAACCCGGCCAACATATCGTTCATGCCGCTGGTCCGCCACGCGCCACGCATAATCTCGATTTTCGGATGCGTACCTGAACACCTCGTCATTGCAGGTGTTGGCGGTCGCCGCGCCATGAATGCCCCCGCCGACGTGCTTGGTCCGATTGAGCCCTGCCAAGCAAGCCCGAAGGCAGTCGAGCCTGACCGGGGCGCCGACGGAGATCGCGGCAACGGCCGTCCTCGTCGAGGGGTTGAAACGGATGGCGGGCGCGCGGGCCTGATCGCCGCGATCGCGACCCTTGACGATTTCTCCACCGACGTCCTGCCGCCGCTCAATTTCGGCGGAAACCTTCACATCCGCAGTTTTCGCCAGCGTCGTGATCCGGCCCGACCGAAGTCGCGGCATGGTGATGCGAGACCCTGGTGCATGGCGCGATGACGATGCCGTCGAGGGTCACAGGTCCTTTTCGGCGAGCTTGCGAAACTCGTCGGGGACGGAATGAAAAATGCCGAGCGCCACCCGGCCGTATCCTATGGCATCCCATCCGAAGCGATTGCGGATCTGATCGACGGCCCGGTCGGCTGCCAGGCGTGCCATGCCCGTTTCGCTGCCGGGGCGGCGGGGTTCATCCAAGAGTCCGAGCGGAAGTTCGAGCTCCAGATCCCAGTGCTCTTCGAAATGCGACACGGAGATCGCCAGCAGCGAGATGATCTTCTCGTCGGGATGCTCCGCAAGAACCGCACGTACCAGCTCCTCGGCGAGTTCGGCGAGGATCACGGTTGCGCAGATTGGCGCATCGAGCGTGACCGCGCGCGTGGCCGTGCTCAGGTCGGCGAAACGAACGCGGACCGTCACGGTTCGGCCAGGCCTCGCTTTGGCGCGGAGCCGGCTCGCAATTCGGTCGGCAAGGTGAAGCAGGGTTGGTCGAAAAACGTCCTCCTCGGCAGGCTTCCTGCCGATCGCCGATTGCGCTCCCGCCGATCGGGCGCGATGGTTCGGCCTGATCTTTCTGACATCGCGATTCCACGCGAGCGCAGCGAGTTTCTCTCCCGCCGCGGGGCCGAGCAGCCGCGTCAGCGACCATCCTGGAGTCGTTGCCAACTGCCCGATTGTCAGCACGCCAATCTCGGCCAGCCGCGCCCTGGTGACCGGACCCACGCCCCACATCAGTTCGACGGGCAGGTGGTGAAGGAATTCCAGCTCGATGTGCGGATCGACGACGACCAGCCCGTCAGGCTTGGCCACCTGCGAGGCAATCTTTGCCAGATGCTTGGTGCGCGCGACACCGACCGAGATCGGAAGGCCGAGCTCTGCCCGCACGCGGGCGCGGATCGCCTTTGCAATCTCGGGCGGCGGACCGAATAGATGGGTGCAGCCGGCAACGTCGGCAAAGGCCTCGTCGATTGAAATCCGTTCGACGAGCGGCGTGAAGTCGCCGATCACCTCGATCGCGGCGTCGCCGAGCCGCTGGTATTCGTCGAAATGCCCGCCGACAAAAATGAGTTGCGGACAGAGCGCTTGCGCTTGCCGACCCGGCATGCCGCCGCGGACCCCGAACGCCCTGGCTTCGTAAGACGCGGCAAGCACAACCCCGCCGCCGACAGCAACGGGTTTGCCGCGCAACGAAGGGTCAAGCAACTGCTCGACCGAGGCATAAAAGGCATCGAGGTCCGCGTGGAGGATGGTGGCCGTCGTAGCCATCCCGACCGTTCCCCGTGATGCTTCGAGCACCTCCCGTCGAGAGAACATAATGAGAACAAGCTTGGCCCATGTCAAGCGCCGATCGCCAGATCGAGCGCCTCGGTCACGGCATTTCTCATCCCGCTGATTCTGAGAGAAGTTCTTGAAGGACCGGCCCCGCGGGCGCGCGTCTTCCCTGGCACGTGTCATTTCTCGCAGGATCGGGCCGCCAGACGTCACACAACGATACTGCTGACGTCGCTGTCGGATGACGTTGCGGCCACGATGGCGATTCGACTTGAAGCCGTCACGCCTCAGCGAAGCCCGAGGACGGATCGGCGATAGCCACTGCTGCGCGCCTCGGTCCGGCACACGAAGCTGCCACTGAAGCCCCGAGCATAGTTCCTTTGTTTCCTGGAATAGTAGATGCGCTTGCGGAAATCGAGCCAGACCACAGTGTCAGCCGGACAATGCCGCTGCGCCTGATCTTGGTACCGAAACGGCGTGAGTGGCAGTGCGGCGACGCCGGTCGGGGTTGACACGACGCAGAGAAATGTCGCAGCGAGAGCGGCGCAGGTGCGGGAAGGCGGGCGGATGAAGCCTGATGTCTGCACAGTCGCCCGCCGCGGTGAACATTGAACGACGGCAAAGCTGAATTGGTCCACCGTTGACCGCTTGAGATAGATCAAGGCTCATCTTGCGGGCGAAGCCGCCTCGGTGACCTCGATTGCGCGGCATCGCCCATCAGCCGACGATCCCCTGGTCATTCAACGCGGAGGTCCCGCCCTTCAAGGAAGGCGGCAGGTGAACACGTCTCACGTTTTGGTCATTCCATTTGTTGGAATTTCTCGAATGTGCATTTTCGCCGGCTTTTAGGCCACTTGCCTCCACTTTCGTGACGGCCAACTGCTGTCAGCTTTCCCGGACCGAAGCTGCACAATCTCGAATGTGACTCCGACGGTGCGATCAAGGAGTTGATCATGATAGCTGATGCAGGAAGGTCCGCAACCGCCGCCTGGCTGCCCCCGCCGCGCTTTCATGGGCGCGCGGCGCCGCTAACTAGAAGTAGCACTATTAACAACTCACAATCAAGAATTACACGACTTCGCGGCCTTGCATCCGACCGAAGGTTACGGCCTCAACGTGTCACGCTTTGGCCGCCTTTGACATCTTGTATCCAAAGATAGCGAGCAGCGGCGCGCGATGGGACGTCAAAACTTTCTCGCCAGAATGTGTCTGGCTGGAGACGATGCGCCCAGAGCATGTCGCTGGCGGCGTCAAACGCGTCGGCGCTACCTCCACTTCCCACAATCGTCCGATTTTCCCTCCGCCACACTTTATCGAGAGGCTACCATGCTCAAACTTTGTCTCGGCGCTCTGACTGCCGCCACACTTGCGGCCTCGGCCGCGCCAGCGTCGGCCCAGCAGACGACGACACCGCCGGCCACAACCGCGCAATCGGATTCTTCGCAATCGAAGTCACCCGAAGGCGCGCACTCGTATTTCGTGAACCTGAAGAACGGCGATACGGTCACCAGCCCGTTCAAAGTCGTCTTCGGCCTCAGCTCGAACATGGGCGTTGCTCCCTCCGGCGTAGAGAAGCCGAACGTCGGGCATCACCACCTGCTGATCGACAAGACCCTCTCGCCGGAGGAAATGACCCAGCCCATCACGGTCGACGAGCAGCATGTCCACTTCGGCAAGGGCCAGACCGAGACCTTGGTGACGTTGCCGCCCGGCAAGCACACGCTGCAACTCGTGCTCGGCGACTGGACCCACGTGCCCTTCAATCCGCCGGTGCAATCCGAGGTCATCACCATCACCGTGAAGGCGGATGCGGCTGGAGCGAAGCCGACGAACGCGATGGCCGAGGAGAAGGAGATGCATCACCATCATCACCACCACCACCACCATCATCACTAAACGAAATGATTTGATGCGCAGGCCGTGATGCGGCCACTGCTTTGTAGCACCAGACCCCATATTGGGGGTCTGGTGCCCGCTTTGCGCTAGATGTCGAACAGTTCCCGCAATTCTTGGACGGCGTGTCCTGCGGACGCAAGTCGTTGCAAACACGCAGATGTCCCCCGACACCCCTTGGCCTGAAGACCGCCCGCATACGCGATTCCGGTTCTGCCAACCATTTCGCTCGCGAGTACGAGACGAAACGCGATTTGATCGCCCACCGCTCCCGACCGGAGCTTACGTCGCGCCGGTTGAGACGAAGCGGCAGGACTACACAACTCCCCTCGCGGCCTCAGCCGAGACGGAGTTGTGTCAACTTGGACGAAATAGTGGCCAGCCATTGGCCTGCGCGAGTCGGAAGAGTGCGTCGGACTCGCACCGTTTCCGGCAGTATCCGAATTGTGGCAAGTGTGACATTTTGGAGCCAGCGTATCATCGGTTGCGTCGAAACAGCGACCGTCGCCGCGCATTGCGCGCATTGATAGTCAACTTTCCCCGCTGATATTGCTCGCCGATATTGCCAAGCATTTGCGACTCACATTGCAGCCCCAACCTCTAGCTTCATCTCCAAGCTACAACCAGCGCGCTGCAAACTATCGCGTGCGTTTTACTCTGGAATTTATCTAAGGCTGTCGATGACACCGAGGGGTGTCCGAAATGAGTCTTTATCGGTTCCGAATCTTAGCTAAACCAAGACGAGCAATATTTTTGCTGTTCTAAGGGCAATAGGGTTCCTAGAAAAATACAATCAGGGGTTAAGCTTCATGTCGAACCGTGAGTGCGCGAGTCCGGAAGCGCTCATGCTGTCGCACGATAGAGTCTTTGTCTGGCAGCGGAATTCCGGGAGCATGAACGCTCGAAGGTGGGGTCGTTCAACGATGACGCTTCTGGCGTCGTCGTTCTTGTTGGGGGTCAGCAGCGTCGCGGTGCGCGCGGCCGATGAAGGCTCGTCGCAGGCCGACCAGTCCACCGTGACCAACCAGTTGCTGCTGAAGAAGCTGGAGGCGATGGAAAAGCGCATGCGTACGCTCGAGTCCGAACTCAAGCAAAAGAAGCAGGCGCCGGCCACGGTCCAAGCGGCGCCGCCGGCTCCGCAGTCGGGCGGGCCGCGGGTTGCGAACGGCGCGAGGCCGACCGCCACGCCGCTGCAGCCCGGCGACTCCATGGCCAAGGCCATCGCCGACACCGCCGCGGATGCAGGGAAGAAGGATGGCAAGAACAAGGACCTGTTCGGGGTCGGCACCAACCCGGTTCCGGGGCTCAAGATCGGCATGTACGGCGAAATCAAGTTCGGGACGCAGCAGAATCCGAACGCCAATGGCCAGTGGCAGAACGGTTTTGACATGGGCCGCTTGGTGCTGTTGCCGACCTATCAGGTCACCGACAACATCGTGTTCAACGCCGAGATCGAGTTCGAGCACGCGGGTTCCGGGTTCGACAACGACGACAAGCTGCACGGCACCGCCGAGATCGAACAGGCCTTCTTCGACCTCAGGGTCAACGATCACTTCACCTTGCGCTCGCCGGGTGTTGATCTCGTGCCGATCTCGTTCAACAACCTCTACCACGAGCCGACCCTGTTCTACAGCGTGCAGCGGCCGGAACTCGCCAACGGCCTGATCCCGACCACCTGGGTGGCCCCGTCGGCCGGCTTCTACGGCAAGGTCGTCGACGGCTTGAACTATCAGGTCCAGTTCAGCCAGAGCGCCGAGGATTTCGGCGACGATTTCGCCCATCGTGACCCCAACGGAGGTGTGACCCCATTCCCCGCTGGCTATGCGGCCGGCGTCGACGGACTCGGCGCGCTCGGATTCGCGCACGCGCCGCTTGGCGGCTTCGCCCAGCTGAGCAACCAGGTCGCGGTGACCGGGCGCCTCAGCTACAACCCGTCGTTCATTCCCGGCTTCGCCGGCAGTTCGGCCGTGTACTACTCGCCGAACATCACGCCGCGCGGCGCCTATGGGGACGACGGTCACCGGCTCGGCGACAACAGCATGCTGATCGTCGACACCGAGGGACGCTATCGCGTGCCCAACACCGGACTGGAGCTGCGGGCCGAATACGCCTATGTCCGGTTCGGCAATCCCGAGAACCTGCGTGCCAACAACGACACCGACGACACCAACAATGTCGGCAAGGACATGTGGGGCTATTCGGGCGAAATCGCCTATCACGTCCCGATGGGCAACATTCTCGGCAGCGACTGGGAGGCGGTGCCGTTCTATCGCTACACCCACCAGAACCTGCAGACCGGCGCCATTTTCGGCATCGATCCCAACAATCCGACGGGTCACGGCGACACGACGTTTCATGACGTCGGCATCGCCTTGTTCCCCAATCCGAGCCTGGTGTTCAAGCTGAACTACACCCACATCACCGACAAGAGCGTCACCGGCCCCCAGAACGATCAGGTTCTCGGCGGCGTTGGCTGGCTCTGGTAATCGCCCAACCAAGAGATGCCGCGGCTTGATGGCCGCGGCATCTCCTCAAAGCCGCAAACTTCGGCCAATCCCCCGTCGACCGTGACGCGTTTTCGCTTGCGCGCGCCCTCGAGCTCGCTGAAAATTCGTAACGTCTCGCCCGGCCCGGGCGACGGCAAGCGAAACGCAAGGAAAGCAGAGATGATTTCAGCTCTGATCGGCGTCCTCATCATCATCGTGGTCGGAGCAATCTGCTTTTGGGCTATCGATAAGTTTGCCCCTGATCGGCGACTCGCGCAGCTGCTCAAATTGCTGGTGGTGTTGATTTGCCTCGCGGCAATCCTGCAGCGTGTCTTGCCGCTGGCCGGGATCTACATTTAGCGCGGCACCGCGGCGGCACCGGCAAGCTGCGCGACGCCGGCGTTCATCTCGATCCGCTCGATCCCGTGGACCCACTCGAGCCGCCGCCCCACAGATGACTTCTGATGAACTCGATGGCCCCCGTGGACTTTGAGGCTTCGGGCGCTGTCGCCACATCGGCCGTGGGTGTTCGCGGCGCTGCCCGCGAAGCTCGCGAAGCTCGCGCGTGATGGTGTCTGCCCCTGCCGTGAGCGTGCCGGACGATGTGATCGCGGTCATCGGAAGTATCCGCATCAGCGTCAGCGCCACTGACCGTGATGGTGATCTTCTTGGAGACCACCGGCGGGTCGAAGTTGAAGTGCTTGCTGTCGCTGAGCACCAGCTGCAGCGTATGCTTGCCGGGCGGCAATTCGATCAACGCCTCGGTTTCGCCCGCGCCATAGTGAAGGTGCTTCCTGTCCTGCGGGATCGGCTCGCCGGGATCCACGGGCTCGTCGGAGTCGATCAGCAGATGATGATGGCCGCTATTGGCAAAATTGTCGCCCGCGTGGGTGACACCCATGTTGCGCAAGCCGAAGCGGCACCAGAACGCGCTCTTCACGGTATCGCCGTCGGCTGGCGAGATGATGTAGAGATAGGCATCCTTGGGGGATGGCGTTCCCTGCGCCCACGCCACGGTCGGCGACAGCATCAGCGCAGCCACGAGCGCCGCCGATCCGAAGTCCTTGACCAGCGCCAGGCAAAATCCTTTCAGGGACTTCAGATCGAAAAGCGGTGCTGATGAAATCGCAGGTTTGCTGATACCCATAACTTTCCAGAGTTCGCGAAATGGTTTTGCGGCTGCAGTCGGCTGATATCGGATAATCGGCCCGGGAAGGTCAATCCGGCACGTGTCATACCTGCCTATAGCGACAGAGCGACGCGGAATCCATGTGTCGGATACCTTACGCGCGCATCATAGTGATCGCGGCTCGCGGAACGCACATAGCTCGCATCGTTCTTCCACGAACCTGACCGGATGACGCGCGCGAAGCTGTCCTCATCGACCCACGCCGAGCCGTCGGCCGGAGCCCCCTGATAGTTCTTGTGCCAGCTGTCCGCGACCCACTGATCGACGCAGCCGCCCATGTCGAACAAGCCGAAGGGATTTGCCTGAAAGCTCCCCACCTTCATGAGTTGCGCGGGGTCACCGGCGTCGTTGCATCCCTTGCAATTGGCCATGCCGACCCGCATCTGGTCGCCCCACCAGAACTTGGTCGGCTTGCCGCCGCGCGCCGCATATTCCCATTCGGCTTCATTCGGCAGCCGAAACGGCTTGCCGACGACGCGCGAGAGCCATGCCAGATAGTCCTGCGCGTCGTTGTAGCTCACATTGGTGACCGGGTTGTCATCCGGGCCGTCTAGCGCCAGGTCGGCGCAGCCCTTGTCGGCAACGCACTCCTTCCACTCGCCGACCGTGACCGGAAACTTGCCGAGCGCAAACGGCTTGATGGCAACCTGATGAACCGGAAGCTCGAATACTTCCGCGCCGCCCATCGCAAACGTGCCGCCGGGAATCATCACGAGGTCAGGCAGCCGCACCTTCGACTCCGCCGCCGCAGTGGGATCCGCAGTCGCAGTGGATTCCGTTGCCGGCGCGGCATCGGCGGCCGCTGTGGTGCTTGCCGCCGAAGCAGCGTCCGCCTGTGATGCTGTCGGCGCCTCCGCCTCGACAGCCTTGATCGGCGCTGCATCCGGTGACAGCGACCGTGTCGCCGGGCCGGACGGCCCGTCCTGCGATGTGGCCGGAGCAGGCTCGGCCGCGGCCGATGCGCCTTGCGACATCGCGGTGCCCGGCGCCTGTTCAACAACCGCGGGATCAGGCGACGCGTCTGATGTCTCGACCGGCTGCTGCGCAGCCGGCGGCCGTAACGGCGCCACCTGCGGCTCTCGAACCAGCATGAACCAGCCGCCGACGGCGGCGATGACCATTGCCCCGACACCAATGGCGGCGCGGGTGCGGCTGATGGGCTGGCGTTCGGCCTTCGCGGCAGCCGCACGAAGCCTCCCGGCCAGCCCCCCGTGCCCGTGCGCCTCCCAGATTTCAGCCCGGCTGCGCGCCTCCTCCGCAGAGTAGTGCGCGCTCGAAACACCCGGGATGCGGCAGACGATCTGTCTGCTCTCTCCACCGTGGCGATCCGCCGCCTCGACCTCGATGTCCTCGCATCGTGCATCGAGCGACTGCTTCAAGGCGCTGCACATCATCAACAGCAGCCCGCCCTCGCCCTTGCCGCGGCGCTCCTGGATCTCGGGGCACTCGACCTGCTCGTCGACCTGATGGAAGCAGGGCGGGTGCAGCGAGCTCAACGCCACGAGCACGGTGCGGCCGCAGCGTTCGCAGGGCACCGACTGGGTAACGGTGACCATCGGCGGACCATCACTGTCTTGCGCCGGCGCGTGCGATCGCTCCAGTGTCGGATTCCCGATCATCGTGCTGGGATCCCGGCACGGCGCCCTCGCCGGCTCACTGCCCCCAGGCGGCGAACGCATCCTTGAACGCGCGCTCACCGTCCGCTCCCTTCTCGATCGCCAGGACCGCCCGGCTGCCGGTGCTGTAGACGATCGGGATGTCGAACCACTCCTTGCCTTTCAGCAGCAGGACGTTCCGCTTCATGTCGACGTCAGTGGCGGACAGCGCGATCATGAAGAATTTTGGCGTCACCTTCGCGGTCAGCGCGGACAGCGCGGCGCCGCGAGCCGATTCGACAGCCTTCATGCTGACGCCCTTCAGGGTATCGACCCCGCTGTGCGTCGAGTCGTCCGGCCAGTTGAACTTGAGCTCCATGATGTGGCTCGCCGGCATCTCGGTGTCGATGTTACGACGCAGCGACAAAGTCGCGTTCATCTGCTTGTCGATCTCGACGTCGCCTTTGATCGACGCCGAGGACGTCGGTCCGGCCCCGCTGCCGGGATCGAGATGCCAGGTCACCGTCCCGAAATAGCGCTTGCCGTGCGGATCGAGCGGATCCTCCTGATACAGCACCGCGTGCGACACGACCGTGTCGGTCGCGCCCCCGCCGGTCGCGTCGCTGGCGGCCGCCTCCTTGCCGTCCGGCATGATCCGATCGGCTGTGATCTTGCGTGGCGCGGCCTCTCCGGGCAGCGCGGCGGCCGGTGCGGCAGCACTCCACGAGAACGGGATCCGGTTCAGGACCTGCTGCCAAGACGTCGGCAGATGGCTCATGGCCGGCTGCCAATAGATCGGTGCAGCGATCATCACGACCGCTGCGGTCGCGGCGACCGCCATCACGCGCCGTCGCAGCGGACGCCGTTGGCGCTTCGGCAATTCATCATCGACCGCGGATCGCCGGCGCGCCGAGAGAGGTGGCGGATTGATGCTGGCAAGCTCGGGCGACAACACCGGATCGACACGCGGTTCCGCCTTCTCGGACGTCGCCGCCTTCTCGCTGAGCACAGTCACCACGGCTGCGATCGCCGGGTCGTCGAAATGACCCGGCGCCCCGGCCGTTGCACGATCGGTTGCCTTGCGCGGCTCGATCTCCGCGCCGGCAGCGGCGGCGATCGGCTCCAGCCATGGCGGCGGCGGGGCCGCCACCTCAGGCGAGACCGCACCGGCGCGGCCCTCGGCGGAAGCGCCGTCACGCGCACGCCAACGTGGCGCGCGGACTTCGCTGCCGCCGCCAGCCCGGTTGCTAAGCCATTCGGGCGGCGGGCTGTCGATCACAATTGCCGGCTCGACCGCCCGCTCTCCCCGTGAACGCCGGGCGAGCGACAGGCTTTCGGCCACCGTGGCGATCTCATCCTCGAGCGCATACGCCACGCGCGTCGCGGCCGCGGGCGGTGATAGGCGTCCATCCGCCGAACCGGCGATCGCCCAACTCGGCGACGGTTCGCTGAACACCGGGGCGCGCAGCTCCACGGGTTGCGCCGGCGAGGCGATCGCGGGAAGCGCCGTGGAACCGACGCGACGGACGTGTTCGCGCAGCCTGATCATCCGGTCGGGGAACAGGACCTTGACGAGATCGCTGAGCGCGGCGCCCGGCAGCAGGAACTGGCGAATGGCCGCCGGAACGTTACGCAGCAGATCGTGTTCGATCCGTTCGATGTTGCGGCTTGCGCGCTCGATCACCTCCCCCGCGGTCTGCCGATCCTCGTCGGTCACCAGAACCTTGCGGCCCCTGAGCATCACGGCGAGTTCGCGCAGGTCGGACTGCGAGGCATCGTCGATGACCACGAGATCGAAGGCGCCGAGCCGCGCCGGAAGCTGCTCGGCGACACGCCAGGCGGGCATGATCTGGCACGGGATTCCTTCATGGCAGCTCTCGAGCGCTTCGCGGGCCACCAGCCGAAGCCGGCACGCGGTCGGACCGGAGCGGGTTGCGGCCATCTTTCGCAGCGTGATCATGAATACCGTGAGCGCCTGCCTGACCGTGCTGCTGGTGTTCTGCGCGAACCCGAGATGCATCCGCGCGCCGACCACCTGTTCGAACAGCTCACGCAGCCTCGTCTCCAGCGCCAGGCGCTGATCGGACAGATCGCGCAGCCGCTGATGCTGACCGAGACCTTCGGTCTGCCCCATCAGCACCGCCCAATTCCACGCCATCACCCAGTCGGCGACCAGAACCTCATCCCCGGCCTCGCGATGGGCCGGCTCGGTGCGAATCCGGCGGGCGAATGCGCCCGCCCCGGCAGCGGTCATCGTCCGACAGATCTCGTCGATCAGCTCGAAATCCTCGCGGCGGTCGCGCAGCGACTGCATCTCGGCGCGAACGCCGATCCAGCGCTTTTCGATCTCGCGGGAGTCGACTTCGTCGCGGCCGATCTGCGAGAGGACGCCGGTGCGCGCCAGACTGGCCACCGCACCGCCGCCGGGAAACAACTCGTCCAGCCGCGTGAGCTCGAAGCGCTGGTCGGCGACCCGGCTTGCCGCACTGCGCACGGCGGCGCCGAATGCGGCGAGCCGCCGGACATCGGAGAGCATCCCGGCGATCTCGCTGTCCGGCATCGACAGCTTCGGGCCGACGGCGGCGAAATTGCGCTTGGCCAGCGCCGCCGTCACGATCGCCACGTCAACGGATTTGGCGATGCGCTCGAGGCCGTGGAACGTGTGCGACGATTCCGGCTCGAGCGCCGGCGCGCCGATTTCCGCTGCCAGCGACCGCCATCTGGCATTGAGCGAATGCAGGTCGCGTCGCCAGGCCAGATAGTCGCGGACATGCGTCCAGTCGGCCGTCGTCGACGGCGCGAAGCCCGCA
>Ga0210397_10000355_pt1 | contig 32295 bp, 37 predicted proteins | sample IncBWH2OmetaG_FD_160126 | JGI IMG/M metagenome (GOLD analysis project Ga0210397, IMG submission 160126) | Forest soil microbial communities from Barre Woods Harvard Forest LTER site, Petersham, Massachusetts, United States - Inc-BW-H-2-O ...
GGGCGCGCGCTCTTCCGCCGACAGCTCCGCCGCCCGCGCCGGCTTGCCCTCGCGCAGCAGCACCACCGCCTTCAGCATCAGCGCCAGCAGATCCTTGGCGTCCTTCTCGCCGGCATTGGCCTTCTTCTCGAGCGGCTTGATGCGCTTTTCCAGGCTCTCCAGGTCCGCCAGCATCAGCTCGGTCTCGACCGTCTCGGCGTCGCCGACCGGATCGATCCTGCCCTCGACATGGGTGATGTCGTCGTCCTCGAAGCAACGCAGCACATGCGCGATGGCGTCGACCTCGCGGATATTGGCGAGGAACTGGTTGCCCAGCCCTTCGCCCTTGGAGGCGCCGCGCACCAGGCCGGCGATATCGACGAAGGTGATGCGCGTCGGGATGATCTCCGCCGACTTGGCGATCTTCGCCAGCGTCTCGATGCGCGGATCGGGCACCGCCACGTCGCCGACATTGGGCTCGATGGTGCAGAACGGATAATTCGCCGCCTGCGCCGCCGCGGTCTGCGTCAAGGCGTTAAAGAGCGTCGACTTGCCGACATTGGGCAATCCGACGATGCCGCATTTGAAGCCCATTATTCTTGTTCTTCCTTTGGCTCTGGTTTCGGCTTGTGCACCGGCGGGTGCAGGAGCAGCGTCACCTTGTTCATGAAACCGTTGTCGTCGTCCTTGGCGAGATAGGGCGCGGCCTCGGCGATGGCCGACAGCATCGGCACCAGCCAGTCCTCGTCGTGCTTCGAAAAATTGCCCAGCACATGCCCGCTGACGCGCGATTTCTCGCCGGGATGGCCGACGCCGATGCGCACCCGGCGATAGTCCGGCCCGATGGCGGCGGTGATCGAGCGCGCCCCGTTGTTGCCGGCATCGCCGCCGCCGGTCTTGACCTTCAGCTTGGCGGCCTCCAGCGCGATCTCGTCATGGATCACGACGACGGCGGCGAGCGGCAGCTTGAAGAAATGCACCGCCTCGCCCAGCGCGCGGCCGCTCTCGTTCATATAGGTCGAGGGCTTGAGCAGGAACGTCTTGCGTCCGGCAAAGGCGCCTTCGGCGAACTGGCCGTGAAAGCGCGCCCGCCACGGCCCGAACGCATAGCTGGCATGGATGGTGTCGAGCGCCATGAAGCCGGCATTGTGCCGGTTGCGCGCATACTCCGCGCCGGGATTGCCGAGCCCGGCGATGAGAAGCGGCGTATCGGACATTGGCCTGGCGCCGAAGGGCTACTTCTTCTTTTCCGGCGCCTTCGCACCGGCGGCCGGCGCTGCGGCACCGGCTGCGGGGGCGGCACCGGCGGGCGCGGCGCCCTCGGCGGCTTCCTCGACCACAGGCGCGGAGGCGGCAGCGGCGGCAGCCTCGGCAGCGGCCTTCTGCTCTTCGATGATGCTCGACGGCGCCACGATGGAGCAAACCGTGAAGTCGCGGCCGCGGATGATCGGCTTGACGCCTTCGGGCAGCTTGACCGCGGAGATGTGGATCGTCTGGTGGATGTCGAGGCCGGTGAGGTCCACTTCGATCGTGTCGGGGATGCTCTCGGCCGGGCACAGAAGCTCGATCTCATGGCGCACGATGTTGAGCACGCCGCCGCGCTTCAGGCCGGGCGACTCGCCCTGGTTGTGGAAGTGCACTGGAATGGCGATGCGCACCTTGGCGCCGGGCGCCAGCCGCATGAAGTCGACATGCACGGGCCGGTCGCTGACCGGATCGACCTGCACGGCGCGCGGCAGCACGCGGGTCTTCTTGCCGCCGACCTCGAGCATCAGGAGCGTCGTCAGGAACGTGCCGGTCTCGACATGGCGTTCCAGGGTGCGCGAATCGACCGAGACGTTCTCGGGCGCCACATCGCCGCCATAGACGACGGCGGGCACGAAGCCCTTCTGGCGCGCCTGGTAGGCCGGGCCCTTGCCGGTGCCGGCGCGCGCTTCGGCGCGCAGTTCCTGTGTCTCACGCATAGCTCAAGTCCTTGATATCGCAGCCAATTCTACATGGCCGGCAGGTCCCTAAGGTCCCGGAAAGGCGAGGCTTTTAGCGGAACCGGATGGGCAACACAAGCGGTGCGTCTGGCCGCCTGCCGGGCGGCCCGTGGGGGCCCGGTGGGCGCCCTGCGGCAACGCCGCCGACGCCTCTGGGTCCAATCCGGCGGCGCGCTCGTATACCTCTTTTGCGAGATGCTCCGGACCGTGATCACACGCCTTGCCGCCGTCGCCGCCGGCTTCCTGCTGTCGGCCTGCGTGCCGATCCTCAACCTCGCGATCCCGCGCAGCGGCTACACGGTCAAATCCGACATCGCCTATGGCGCCGATCCGCGCCAGAGGCTCGACATCTATGTCCCCGAAGGGCTGACGCGGCAGGCGCCGGTCATCCTGTTCTTCTATGGCGGCAGCTGGTCGAGCGGTTCGAAGGACCTGTACCGCGCCTTCGGCCAGGCCTTCGCCAGCCAGGGCATCGTCACCATCGTCGCCGACTACCGGCTCTACCCGCAGGTGAAATATCCCGCCTTCCTCCAGGACGGCGCCGCGGCCTTGCGCTTCGTGCACGACACCGTCGCCGGATCCGGCGGCGATCCCGGCCGCATCTTCCTCGCCGGCCATTCCGCCGGCGCCTATATCGCCGTGATGCTCGATGCCGATCTGCAGTACCTGAAAGAGGCGCATGCCGATCCCGCCTGGATCCGCGGCGTCATCGGCATCGCCGGGCCTTACGACTTCCTGCCGCTGCACGATCCCGAACTGATCGACATTTTCGGCGGCGCCGATGTGCGCGCGACGCAGCCGATCGACTACATCGACGGCAAGCGCGCGCCGATGCTGCTGGCGCATGGCATCGGCGACGAAACCGTCGGCGTCGGCAATTCGCGCCGCCTGGCCAAGCGGCTGAACGCGGTCGGCAGCGAATACGACGAGATCGAATATCCCGGCGTCGGCCATATCGGCATCGTCCTGTCGCTGGCGCCCGGCTTCCGCGACCGCACGACCTTGCGCCAGGACATCTTGAAGTTCGTCGCCGCGCATTAGGCTGTCGCCGCGGAGGAACGCGCCGTGAAACGCATCGGCATCCTGGCGCACAGCGCGGAAGGCGCAGCGCTCTGCTTCCTGGAAGCCTGCCACGAGGGCGAGCGCCGCCTCGGCGCCCATTTCCATCCCGACATCGTGCTGGACATCGCGGCCATGGGCGACAGCATGGACGATTGGGAACGGCGCGATTTCGCCCCCATCGCGGAGCGTTTCGCACGGGCGGCTGAGCGCCTCGCCGCGGCCGGCGCCGATTTCTGGATCTGCCCTGACAACACCGCGCACCTCGCATTCGAGGCGATGACGACGCCGCTGCCGCTGCCCGGCCTGCACATCGCCGAGATCGTGGCCGAGGAAGCGGCGCGCCGCGGCTTTCACAAGCTCGGCATCACCGGCACGACCTGGACGATGGAGGGCCCGGTCTATCCCGCGGCCCTGGCGCGCCGCGGCCTTGCCTTCGCCGTGCCGCCGCCCGCCGATCGCGCCGCCATCCAGGCGATGATCTTCGGCGAGCTGGTGCGCGGCATCGTCGCGGATACCGCGCGCGTCCGCCTCGCCGAGGCCGTCTCGGGGCTCGCCCGCCAGGGCTGCGATGCGGTCGTGCTCGGCTGCACCGAGCTGCCCTTGCTGCTGGACGATGCGACGTCGCCGCTGCCGGTGCTGGACAGCACGCGGCTGCTGGCGCGCGCCGCCGTCGCGGTGGCGTTGGGCGCGCGGCCGCTACCGGCGTGGCGCGCCGGGCCGCTTGCCTGAGGGCTTTGCCGCCGTCTTCTTGGTCTTCGCCGGCGCACTGTTCGTCTGCCAGGCCTCGCGGATCAACGCCGCCAGCTCGGATTTGGACACGTCGTCGATCTGCACGATGACGTTGGCGCGTTTGCCCCACATGTATTTGACGAAAGTCTTGGGATCCGCGGCGAACAGGAATTCCTTGCGCTCCTCCGGCAGGTGCAGATAGAGCCCGTCGGGCCGCATCACCGCGAAGATGCGCTTCTTGGTGCGCCAGCTCGGGCGCCCGAAATGATCCACCTCGGTCACGCCGTCCAGCGCCAGCGCGAGCTTGCGGACATCCTGCTTGGTTGGCATCGCCGGCTCCCCTACACTGAACGTGTCCGCGAACGGAGTGGGATTTTCTTGTCGGCATCGGGTCAGGTCAAGCGCTTCGCCCGGCAGTTCGCGGCGCTGCCCGGTCGCGCCTGGCGCTTTGTGAGCGATCCGGCCTACCGCTCCGTCGTCGCCCTGGCCCTGCGCCGTCCGGGCAATCTGTTTCAGCCCTATGGCACCACGGGTGAGGACCGCTATCCGGTCGTCTTCGCCGCGGCGCGCAGCGCGCTCGCCGGCTCGGCGCCGCTTCGCCTGCTCTCCTTCGGCTGCGCCACCGGCGAGGAAGTCGCAACCCTCAGCCGCTATTTCCCCGGCGCCTTCGTCAAGGGCCTCGACATCAACCCGCGCAGCATCGCCGCCTGCCGGGCGCGCTTCGCGGGCGTGGCGGATTGCGCCTTCGCCGTCGCCGACACGGCGGCGGGCGAACCGGCCGGCACCTACGACGCCGTCTTCTGCATGGCGGTGCTGCGCCATGGCGATCTTGCCGGCGCGAATGCCCAGCGCTGCGACCACCTGATCCGCTTCGCCGATTTCGAGCGCACCGTCGCCGATTTCGCGCGCTGCCTGAAGGTTGGCGGCCTGCTGGCGCTGCGCCACAGCAATTTCCGCTTCGCCGACACCGCCGCCGCGGCATCGTTCGAGCTGCTGCTGGAGGCGCCGCGCCTGGCGAGCCCGGCGTCCGTCGGCACGCCGCAATATGGCCCCGACAATCGCCGCCTGCCCGACGCGCCGCTCGAAGGCGTCCTGTTCCGCAAGCGGGCCTGAAGCGCAATCGGGTGAAGCGTACTTCAGCTTCACCCGAAAATTGCGCGACAATTCAAAAGGCTGGAGCCGCATTCCGATTCGAATAATGCGAATGCGGCTCTAGCAGGCGCGTCAGTCGAACAGGCTCGACACGCTCTCTTCGTGGCTGATGCGCTTGATCGCTTCGCCGATCAGCGGTGCGATGGAGATACGCCGGATGTTGGGGCATTTGCGCTGCTCTTCGGTGGCGGCGATCGAATCGGTCACCACCATCGATTTCAGCTTGGAGCCGGCGATGCGCGCCACCGCGCCGCCCGACAGCACGCCGTGCGTAGCATAGGCGCAGACGTCCTTGGCGCCTTTTTTGAGCAGCGCCTCCGCCGCGTTGCAGATCGTGCCGCCGGAATCGACGATGTCGTCGATCAGGATGCAGGAGCGGCCCTCGACGTCGCCGATGATGTTCATCACCTCGGACTCGCCGGCGCGCTCGCGGCGCTTGTCGACGATGGCGAGATCGGCGCCGAGCCGCTTGGCCAGCGCCCGCGCCCGGACCACGCCGCCGACGTCGGGCGACACCACCATCAGGTGATCGCCGGTGCCGAGATAGTCCTGGATGTCGCGCACCATCACCGGCATGGCGTAGAGATTGTCGGTCGGGATGTCGAAGAAGCCCTGGATCTGCCCGGCATGGAGATCGACGGTGAGCACGCGGTTGGCGCCCGCTTCGGTGATCAGATTGGCCACCAGCTTGGCCGAGATCGGCGTCCGCGGTCCGACCTTGCGGTCCTGCCGCGCATAGCCGAAATAGGGCAGCACCGCCGTCACGCGCCGCGCCGAGGCGCGCCTGAGCGCATCGATGACGATGAGCAGCTCCATCAGGTTGTCGTTGGCGGGGAAGCTGGTCGACTGGATGACGAAGATGTCCTCGCCGCGGACGTTCTCCTGGATCTCGACGAACACTTCCATGTCCGCGAAACGCCGCACCACGGCCTTGGTGAAGGGCAGTTTGAGATGGCGGGCGATGGCTTCCGACAGGTCCCGGTTGGAATTGCCGGCCAAGAGCTTCATGCCCCGCGCTCCGTTCTCGTCGCTCATCGAAGCCGGCTCCGCCTGTGATGTTTTGATGACGGGCTTGTAGCAAGCGCCTCTGCGGCGGTGAAGTGTCAGCGAAGCACAATCGCCGATATTTCGCGGCCATAGGCGGTCTCGCCCCGGTGCGTGGCGCGGCGGAAGCTGAAAAAATCGGCATCGCGCGCATAGGTGCAGCCAGCGATGCGCTCGATTCTATCCACACCCGCGTCGCGCAGGCGCGCCGCGACATAGGCCGGCAGGTCGAAGCGGTCGTGCCCGGTGCGCGCGCCGGCGATGAAATAACGGGCATTGCCGGCGTCGGCGCCCACGAATCGATCGCGAAACTCCGGTCCCACTTCGTAGTTCTGCTGGCTGATGCAGGGCCCGATGGCGGCGGCGATGCGCGCCCGCTGCGCGCCCAGCGCCGCCATCGCCGCGAGCGTGGCTTCGACGACGCCCGTCAGCGCGCCTTTCCAGCCGGCATGCGCCGCGCCGATCACCCGCGCCTCGGCGTCGGCGAACAGGATCGGCGCGCAATCGGCGGTGAGGATGCCGAGCGCGATGCCCGGCACGGCCGTCACCATCGCATCGCCGGGCGGAATGGTTTTCGCATCGTCCGCCGGCACCTCGCCGATCCGCCAGGGCGCGGTCACGGTAACGGCCGTGGCGCTGTGAGTCTGCCCGAGCGTCACCGGCGCCGCAGCGCCCAGCGCCTCGCCGACGCGCCGCCGATTCTCGATCACGTGCGCGCGCGCATCGCCCGAACCCGGCCCGCAATTGAGCGCGGCATAGAGGCCCTCAGACACGCCGCCCGTCCGCCCGAAGAAGCCATGCGCGACGGCGGGCGTTTTCAGATTGTCGGCGGTCAGGATCAGCATCGCGCGCTCACGGGTCCATTGTCGCAGGCGCGCTGTCTGCGTAAACCCAGGTCTTGAAGAGGGCCGAGAGATCGCGGCCGCTCGCCGCCTCGAACGCCTTCTGCAGATTCATGGCGGTGACGCTCTGCCCCGCATGGACCTGGGTATAGCGCCGCACGCCGCGCCAGAACGCAGTTTCGCCGAGCTGCGAGCGCAGCGTATCCAGGAACACCATGGACTTGCCGTAGGCGATGCGGCGCTTGTCGCGCAGCGAAGGGTAGGTGCCCGCCCAGCTCAGCGGCTCATCCATGCCGGCTTTCTTTGCGGCGTCCCAGGCCCTCTGCGCGACGGCGATTTCATGGTCGTAAGCGGCGCGGCCCCAGCGCTGTTCCTTGTAGGCGGCGACCATGAAGCCCGCCATGCCTTCGTTCAGCCACAGCTCCTTCCAGTCGGCGCACGTCAACAAATTCCCCCACCATTGATGCGCCAGTTCATGCGCCACCATGCCGTCCTCGTGCGGATCGGACAGGATAGGCTCGATCGACCCTTTCTCGATCATCGCCAGGGCCGCGTCCTCCTGGTCGCCGTTGCGGTCCACCAGCACCTGGGTGTAGCGCCGCTCCGGCAGCGCCACGCCGGCCTTCGCTTCGTAGAAGGCCACCATCCGCGCCGTGTCTGCGAACATGGCCTGCACGCGCTGCGGTGTCTCGCCCGCCGACAGCACCCAAAGCGCGGGACTCTGCGCCAGCGTCGTCCGCGCATAGCGGCCCGCCGCAAAGCCATAGAGGTAAGCCGGATAGGGTCTGTCCTCCTGCCAGCGCCAGGTCTCCAGGCCGGCGCCGGCCGCGCCATGCGAGATCAGCCGCCCCGGTGCCACGGCATCCAGGCGGGCGGGGAGCGTCAGCGTGAACCGCAGCGTCGCGCGATCGCCCGGTCGATCGATATCGCAAATCATCACCTCGCAGGTGAAATAGCCGGTGTGAATTTCATCCGGCGTGAAAACGACGTCGCGCTGGGGTCGGCCGGCAAAGCGCATGATCAGCGTCGCCACCTCGCCTTTGGCGAGGCGGCGCGGCAGCTGGAAGATGCGCCGGCCGCCGGCGAGCGTGATCGTGACGCCGCTCTGGCCGTCCAGGGTGGCGTTCACCGCCAGCGGGTTGGCGGTGAACGAGACGGCGTCCAGGTCGTCCGACAGGCTCTGGAACCTGAGGCGCTCGACGCCGGAGACGACGCCCGTGACGAAGTCGGGCGTCAGGCTCACATCGTAGGACAGCGATTTGAAAGCGGGGTCGGCCATCGCCGCGGGGCCAAACAACAACCCCGCCGCGCAGGCGAACGCGGCCACGGCTTTCATGGTGAGCCCCCAGGAGCACGGCCAAATCGAGGGGCTCACTATGAAGACCGCATCGGACGCGTGCAATTGGACTGCGCACTAAAATCCCGGCGGCGTCGGCGCCGTCTTCGGCACGAGGGCCAGCGCCTTGAACAGCGTACCCATCTGCTCCGGAGCGGTCAGCCGCTCGACCGCGATGCGCAGCTCCTCCTGCAGCACCAGGTCTGCGCCGCCGTGCAGCCGCTGCGCCAGCCGCCAGGCGCGTTCGGCCAGGCCCAGGGCGAGCAGGAACGCGCCTTGTCCGACCGGTCCGCACACCGCGGCGCCGCCGCGCAGCGCCGCGTCGCCGAGGGCGCGAAAATCGACATGCGCCGACAGGTCGCTGGCGCCCGGCGCCGTCAGCACGTCGGCGAAGCGGTGCCCTTCGACCGCCTGCAGCGTCTCGCCGAAGCCCGGCGTCTCGTAGCCATAGTCGACGATCAGCGCCGCGCCGCCCCACGCCGCGACGGCATGGCCGATCTCTTGCGCCAGCGCCTCGCCGGCCGGCGAGGTCTCGTACACCCCGCCCGGTGGCGCGCCGTCGCGGTTGGGCGGCAAATTGTGCGCGGGAATGGGCACCGGCGACAGCGCGAAGGCGAGGGCGCCGTCCCCGTCCCGCGTCACCATGCGCTCGCACCAGCCGCGCGCGCTCTTCACATATTGCCGGATCGGCAGCGCATCGAAGAATTCGTTGGCCAGCAGGAACAGCGGCCGCTCGGGCGCGGCGAAGCTCTCAGCCCAGCGCACCGGCACGCCGCAATCCTTCAGCGTCTCCTGCTGCAGCTGGCGCAACACCGGGCTCGCCTCGACCAGCAGGACCTCGAGCCCGGCGCGGAATGCCGGCATCAGCTTCGTCGCGCGCAGCGCGTCGGCCATCAGCGTGCCGCGCCCGGGGCCGAGTTCGACCAGCAGCGGCCGCGCCGGCCGGCCCTGGTCGTGCCAGGCTTGCGCCAGCCACAGCCCGGCCAGTTCGCCGAACATCTGGCTGATCTCCGGCGCGGTGATGAAATCGCCGCCGGCGCCGATCGGCGCGCGCGTCGCGTAATAGCCGCAGGCGGGATCGAGCAGCGCCTGCGTCATGAATTGCGCGATCGAGATCGGTCCCTGGCTCGCGATGGTCTCCGCGATGCGCTGGCCCGCCGGCGTCATGCGCGCCCGTTCACATGGCGCCTCAGCGCGATCCACAGGAAGGCGCCGGCTGCCGCCCAGAGCGGGATCGACAGCGCCATGCCCATGCTGAACCAGCCGAGGAACGGTCCGTCCGGCTCGCGGAAGAATTCGACGAAGAAGCGGAAGGCGCCATAGCCGAGGAAGAACAGTCCCGTCAGCAGGCCGGGCCGCTCGTTGAATTTGAGTCGCCGCAGCGCGAACTGCAGCAGGACGAACAGCACGATGCCTTCCAGGGCCGCTTCGTAGAGCTGGCTGGGATGGCGCGGCTCCAGCCCCGCCGGACAGCCGGTATGCTCGCGCAGGTATTGGTTGCAGAACACCATCGCCCACGGCACGTGGCTGACCTTGCCCCACAGCTCGCCGTTGATGAAATTGGCGATGCGCCCGAAGAACAGTCCGATCGGCGCCACCACGGCCAGCATGTCCGCCACCGGCAAAAGCTGAAGCTTGTGCCGCCGGCAGAACAGCCACACCGCCAGCGCCACGCCGGCGAGGCCGCCATGGAACGACATGCCGCCCTTCCAGATCGTCACCAGCTGGATGGGATCGCTGAGGAAGCCCATCGGCAGCGCCGGCGCGCCGGCCGGGTGGCACATCACCGATTGCGGCGACACGGAGCACAGCGCGATGCCGTAGAACAGGATCCAGCCGATCCGCCCGCCCAGGATCACGCCGAACGTCGCCCACACCACCAGGTCGCCGACCTGGTCGGCGGTGATCGGCGCCTTGTTCGCGAATGTCGGGTTCCGCCACAGGCCCCGCTCGCGGGTCATCCGTGCCGCCGCCCACCAGCCGAACATCAGGCCCGCGATGTAGGACAGGGCGTACCAGCGGATCGCTACCGCCCCCCAGATATGGATCAGGACCGGGTCGATCTCGGGAAAAGGCAAGAGGCCTGGGATCATGGGCGAAACACGTCTGTTTCGGCGACGGCTGTCAAGCGCGGGGGCGGTCCTTGCCGCCGGCCGGGGCGCTCGCCATATAAGGTCCTGCAGGAGGCCCCAATGGCGCAGACCGACAACCCGTTCCTCGACGGCATGGCCCGAATCTTCACCGACGCGGCCGGCGCCGCCAAGAGCGTGCGCGACGAGATCGACACCTTCGTGAAGCAGCGCCTCGAGCGGCTGGTCGCCGACATGGATTTCGTGCCGCGCGAGGAGTTCGAGGCCGTCAAGGCGATGGCCGCCAAGGCGCGCAGCGAAAACGAGCGCCTCGAATCACGCATCGCCGCGCTGGAAGCCAAGCTCGCGCCGCCGGGCGTCTGAGACCCGATTCAAAACGCCGCAGCCGGCCTCTCTTCAGTTTGCGCAAAACCCTCCGGCCCGCCATCGCCGTCTGACGCTGTCGCTTGGACCATGCGGGCGACCCATTTTGTTGTTGTTCCGCGCGACGAAATTGGCTTGCCCGGACAAGCCGGGCACTGACGGCCGGCGTGGACAAATTCAAACCTGTGAGTGCCTCCGCCTGTCCCAAGGCTGGTGGAGTCGGACTCTTGTGCCGCCACAAAATCTTGTGCCAGTTTGATTCACGACTGCTTCGCGTTGCGTCGCCGTCCGAATCCGGAGCACTTGATGACTTTCATCCATCAGGACGAGCCGCCGCACCAGCCGCACCCGATCGATATGCTCGAGCGGACGGTCGAGGAGAACGGCTGGGCCTTCGAGCGCGCCGGGCGCGACGAGCTCAACCTGTCGGTCGCCGGCCGCTGGAGCGACCATCATTTCAGCTTCTCCTGGCGCGACGATCTGCAGTCGCTGCATCTCACCAGCGCCTTCGACATGCGCATCGGCGACGGCGTGCGCCGGAGCAATGTCGCCGATCTTCTGATGTATGTGAACGCCAAGCTGTGGATCGGCCATTTCGATCTCTGGCCGGACGACGGCACCATCGTCTTCCGCCATGCCATGATCTTCCCCGACGCGCGCGCCAGCGCCTCGCAATGCGAAGCGCTGCTCAATCTCGCGCTCGAAGCCTGCGAGCACTACTATCCGGCCTTCCAGTTCGTCCTGTGGGGCGGCAAGACCGCCGAGGAAGCCGTCGCCGCCGCGGTGCTGGAGTGCGCCGGGCAGGCTTAAAGGCTATCCTCCCCCGCTTGCGGTGGGCTGGGCGAGCTCTTGCGAAGCCAAGCGGAGGGGAGATGTCGAAAACTTCAACGGCGCGTCCCATCCTCCTGATCGGCGCCGGGCGCATGGGCGGTGCGCTGCTGAAGGGCTGGACGCAGCACCGGCTCGGCCCCGTCATCGCGGTCGAGCCGTCGCCCTCGGCCGAGCTCAAGGCCTTCGCCAGGACGCATCACATCGCGCTGTTCGCGCATGCCGCCAGCATCGACACGGTCCCGGCCCGCGCCTGCATCGTCGCGCTGAAGCCGCAGATCCTCAAGACCGAAGCGGCGCGCCTCGCGCCCATCGCGCAGTCGGGCGCGCTGATGCTGTCCATCGCCGCCGGCAGCAGCATCGCGGGCCTGCGCCGGGCCTGGGGCGCCAAATCGCGCATCGTCCGCGCCATGCCCAACACGCCGGGCGCCATCGGGCGCGGCATCACCGCGCTCTATGCCGGCAGCGGCACGACGGCGGCGGACAAAACGCTGGCGACCCGCCTGCTCGCGGCGCTCGGCGAAACCGTGTGGGTCCGGCGCGAGGCCGACATCGACGCGGTGACCGCGGTGTCGGGTTCCGGACCCGCCTATGTCTTCCTGCTGGTCGAGGCGCTGGCCGCGGCCGCCGAGGCGGAAGGCCTCGCCCGTCCGCTGGCCGAAAAGCTCGCCCGCGCCACCGTCACCGGCGCCGGCGCCCTGCTCGATGCCGATCCGTCGCCGCCCGCGCTGCTGCGCCGCGCCGTCACCAGCCCGCACGGCACCACCGAGGCGGCGCTGGATATCCTGATGGCGACGAACGGCCTCGCCCCCTTGCTGCGCCGCGCCGTCGCCGCCGCCCGCCGGCGCGCCCGCCAACTCGGCGCTTGAGCGCCTGGCGCAATCCGCGCAGCATGGCGGCGTGATCTATCGCACCTACATCCCGCCGCCGCCGCTCGACGCCTTCATCGCCCAACTTTGGTATTGGCGGGGCGAGGCGCCGGGCTATGCCAAGGACGCGATCCTGGCATCGAACACCATCGGGCTTCTCATAAGCCTGAGCGAGAACGAGCTGCGCTGGTATGACGGCGACGGCTATGCGCGCAAGAACCGGCTCAGCGGCATGGCGCTCTGCGGCACGCGATCGGGCACCTTCGCCATCGACGCGCATCAGCCGCACATGATGGGCATCCAGTTCAAGCCCGGCGGCGCCTGGCCGTTTCTCGCGCCCGGTGGCCATGAATTCCACAATCGCCACGTCGATCTTCAGGATCTGTGGGGCCCCGACGCCGAGCGCCTGCATCAGCGCCTGGTCCAGGCACCCGCGCCGGACGACAAGATCGCCATCCTGCTCGATGCCTTCCTGCGCCGCGCGCCGCGCGCCTTCGAACTGCACCCCGCCGTCGCGCTGGCGCTGCGCTGTTTCGCGCGCCGGCCCCAGCATGCCAGCGTCGCCGCGACCGCCCGACTGGCCGAGATCAGCCCCAAGAAATTCATCCGCCTGTTCCACGAACAGGTCGGCATGACGCCCAAGCTCTATCTGCGCGTCGCCCGCTTCGGCCGCGTCGTGACCGATCTGCATGCCAGGCCAAACGTCGGCTGGGGCGATGTCGTGGCGCAGAACGGCTTCTACGACCAGTCGCATTTCATCCGCGATTTCCGCGAATTCTCCGGCCTGTCGCCGAGCCAATGGCTCAGGCAGCGCGGTCCCTTCGTCCAGCACGTGCCGCTGCCGGACTGAGAAGGAAAATTTATCCAATTCTTTTCCGCCGGCCTCAGGCAGATTGCGCGCGACAGGGAGGAAGCCATGCCGGTTGAACTTGGATATTTCACCTTGCGGGTGAAGGACGTCGCGAAGGGCAAGAAATTCTTCGGGGCCTTGTTCGGCTGGGCGTTCGAGGAGGGCGGCCATGTCGGCAACACCAAATTCCCGCTCGGCCTCAGCGGCGGCGGGCCCGACGACACGTCCTTCGCCTATTTCCGGGTCGAGGATCTGGAAGCGATGCTGGTGCAGCTCGCGGCGCTGGGCGGCAGCGTAAAGGTGCGTGCCACCTATCCTTCGGGACCGAACGCGACCTGCGTCGACGATCAGGGCACGGTGTTCGCGCTGTGGCAGCCGGCCCCCGGATTCGAATAGGCGCTGGCTTTTTGTCGCGCAATTTTACGGAAAACCGTCCATACGCTGCCGCTATGGACCCACTTTTCCGAATTGCGCTCTACGCCGGCAGCCGGACGATGGCGCGCAGGCCGCCGAGCGGGCTTTGCTCCAGCACGATGTCGCCGCCATGCGCCCGGGCGATGTCGCGGGCGATGGCGAGGCCGAGGCCGGTGCCGCCGGCCTGCAAATTGCGGCCCTCGTCGAGGCGGTGGAAGGCGCGGAACGCCTCCTCGCGGCGCTCGGGCGCGATCCCCGGCCCGTCGTCGTCGACGATCAGGCGGGCGAAGCGCTCGTCGCGCGCCACCGTGATCGTGACCGCGGTGCGGCCGAATTTGAGCGCGTTGGTGATCAAATTGGTGACGCAGCGGCGCAGCGCCTTGCGCTTCATGTGGATGGCGATCGCCGCCGGCGCCGCGACCGCGATGTCGGCGCCCTCCATGCCGTGCGCCCCCGCCGCCGCCGCCGCCGCGTCGCGCGCCAGCTCGCTGAGATCGCCTTCGCTCGACTGCTCGCCGCCCTCGCCGCGCGCGAAGTCGAGATATTCGTCGAGCATGTATTCCATCTCGACGATGTCGCCGCGCATCGCCTGGGCGTCGGCGCTTTCGGGCATCATCGCCAGCTGCAGCTTCATGCGCGACAGCGGCGTCTTCATGTCGTGGCTGATCGCCGCCAGCATCTCGGTGCGCTGCTGCACGTGGCGCTCGATGCGCTCGCGCATGGTGATGAAGGCCTGCGCCGCGCGCCGCACCTCCGTCGCGCCATAGGGCTTGAAGTCCGGCACCGCGCGGCCCTTGCCGAAGGCCTCCGAGGCCAGCGCCAGCCGCTCGATGGGGCGCACCTGGTTGCGCAGGAACAGCACCGCCACCGCCATCAGGATCAGCGCCGAGCCCACCATCCAGACGATGAAGATGTCCGGGCTCGTCACCGTCACGCGGCTGCGCGGCACCATCAGGCGCAGGACGCCGTCATGCGCCTCGATGCGGATGTCGATGACGCTGCCGGCGCTGGTCACTTCGAAATTGCGGTTGCCGCGGATCTGCTGCGCGATGACGTCGTCGAGCGCGCGGTCGATGGTGCTGTGGCGGCGCTGCGCCGGCGGCTCGAGGCTGGCGCCCGGCAGGAAGGTCACCGGATAGCCCAGCATGCGGCTGGCCTGCGCCCGCAGCGCGGCGCGCTCGGCCGGCGCGTGGCTGTCCTCCAGCGTGACGAGGAAGGCGGCATCCGCCGCGATGTCGCGCGCCATCCAATGGGTCGTGGTCTCGATGTCGCGCTCGAAGAACACGTAGGAGACCACGCCCTGCAGCAACACCACCGGCGTCACGATGATCAGCAGCGAGCGCCAGAACAGGCCGCGCGGCATGTAGCGCTTGATGAAGCGGAACGGGTCGAAGCGCGCCAGCCCGCGCGCCGGCTCAACTGACGCGGTCTGGGACAAGGACATAGCCTACGCCTCGCACGGTCTGCAGGTAGAGCGGCAGCTTGGGGTCTTCCTCGATCTTGCGCCTGAGCCGCGTCACCTGCACGTCGATCGAGCGCTCGAGCGCGACGCCGAGCCGCGTACACAGATCGCTGCGCGAGAACGACCGCCCGGCATTCGCCGCGAACAGCTTCAGCAGCGCGGCTTCCGAGCTCGTCAGATGCACCGGCTTGCCGCCGCGGCGCAGCTGGCCGCGCTCGGGATCGTAGAGCGCCTCGCCCATGCGCACTTCGCCATGCGCGCTCTGCGCCGGCGGCGCCGCCCGGCGCAGCAGGGCGCTGACCCGAAGCACCAGCTCGCGCGGCTCGAACGGCTTGGGCAGGTAGTCGTCGGCGCCCAGTTCCAGCCCCGTGATGCGGTCCTCGGCCTCGCCGCGCGCCGTCAGCATCAGGATCGGGACCCGCGAATGCGCGCGCACCGCCTTGGTCAGTTCGAAGCCGGTCTCGCCCGGCATCATCACGTCCAGCACCAGAAGGTCGAAGGCGAAGCTCTTCATCAGGGCGCGGGCGCCGGCCGCGTCGGCCGCGGCGGTGACGCGGTAGCCGTTGGAGGTGAGATAGCGCTGCAGCAGCGAGCGCAGCCGCTCGTCGTCGTCGACCACCAGCAGGTGCGGATCTTCCATGGACGATTGGGCGGCGGTCATGGCAGCTATACTCTGGGCTTGGTTTGCAAGCTCCCGGCGGGCGGTATAATGACCCGCAAGGCACGCTAACCCCTTGCGATAACTAGGCCCAACCCGCCCCTCGGGCAAGGGCGCCCGCCCGCGGATGCGGGCAAGACCGAAAGGACCGACATGGCCGAGATCATCCCCTTCGACCGGCGCGGCGGCGCGCTCTGGTACAACGGCCATCTGGTGCCCTGGGAGAGCGCCCAGACCCATGTCCTGACCCATGGCCTGCATTACGGCTCCTGCGTCTTCGAGGGCGAGCGCATCTACAACGGCCGCATCTACAAGCTCCAGGAGCACACCGACCGCCTGTTCGAATCCGCGCGCATCCTGGGCATGCACATTCCCTTCACGCGCGAGACCATCAACCAGGCCTGCATCGATGCCGCCGCCAGCCAGGGCATCGTCGACGGCTATATCCGCCCCGTGGTGTTCCGCGGCAGCGAGCAGATGGCGGTCGCGGCGCAGAATTCGCACATCCATGTCGCCGTGGCGGCGTGGCAGTGGCCGTCCTATTTCGATCCGGCGGAGAAGCTCAAGGGCATCCGCCTGACCATCGCCGACTGGAAGCGCCCGGCGCCCGACACGGCGCCGACCCAGGCCAAGGCCGCCGGCCTCTACATGATCTGCACCATCTCCAAGCACAAGGCGGAAGCCGAGGGCTATGCCGACGCGCTGATGTACGACTACCGCGGCTATGTCGCCGAGGCGACCGGCGCCAACGTCTTCTTCGTCAAGGACGGCCAGCTCCACACCCCGACGCCGGATTGCTTCCTCAACGGCATCACGCGCCAGTCGGTGATCGAGCTCGCCAAGGCGCGGCAGATCCCGGTCAATGTCCGCCACATCGAGCCCCACGAGCTGATCCATTTCTCGGAGTGCTTCATAACGGGCTCTGCCGCCGAGGTGACGCCGGTGAGCGAGATCGGCCCCTACCGCTTCAAGCCCGGCAAGATCAGCGAAACCCTGATGACCGACTACGCCGCCGATGTCCGCGCGGAGAAAAGCGCGGTCGTGCTGGCCAAGGCGGGGTAGGGTTTCCTCCCACGTCGTTACGGGGGAGGTGTCTTGCACGCCTTCGTGCAAGACGGAGGGGACATCACCCCACGATCGCCGCCGCCAGCAGCCGCTGCGTCAGTTGCTGCGCATTGGCATACCCTTCGGTCACCGCGAAGCGCTGGATCATGCCGACGAAGATCAGATCGTTCGCCGGATCGACCCAGAACCAGGTCCCCGCCGCGCCGTCCCATTCGAAGGTGCCCTGGCCGACCGGCAGGCCCGCCTTGGCCGGATCGGTGAACACCGCGCAGTTGAAGCCATAGCCGAAGCCCGGGCGGATCTGCATCGCGCCGACACCGAAGCCGGCCTCGAGCATCCACGCCGGCAGGTGGTTGCGGCGCATCAGCGCCACCGCCTCCGGCGAGATAATCCGCGCGCCGCCGAATTCGCCGCCGTCGAGCAGCATCTGCGCGAAGCGCGCATAATCGTCCAGCGTCGAGACCAGCCCGCCGCCGCCCGACGGCACGCGGGGCGGCGAAAGATTGTCGCCGAGCAGCGGCGGCCGCTCCAGCGCCACCAGGCTGCGCGTCCGGCTCGTCCGGTACAGCGTCGCCAGCCGCGCCGCTTTCTCCGGCGGCGCGTAAAATCCCGTGTCGACCATGCCGAGCGGCGCGAAGATCCGCCGCGCCATGAAATCCGCCAGGCTCTCACCGCTCAAGGCTTCGACGATCGCGCCCTGCACGTCCATCGACAGGCTGTAGAGCCATTTGCGGCCCGGCTGGTAGGTCAGCGGCAGCCGCCCGATCCGCGCCGCGAATTCGCCCAGCGATGCCGCGCTCCACGGCGCCGCCGCCTTGTAGGGCTTGTCCCAGGGCTCCTCGCTGGCGCCATAGCTGAGGCCCGCCGTGTGGGTCATCAACTCGCCCATCGTCGGCGCGTGCTCGGCTGGCACGACGATCGGCGCGCCCGCCGCATCGACGCCGGCGAAGACTTTCGCGTCCGCAAAGGCCGGCAGGAACTTGGCGATCGGATCCTCGGGCCGCCACAGGCCCTGGTCGTGCAGGATCATCATCGCCACCGCCGTCACCGGCTTGGTCATCGAATAGATGCGGAACAGCGTGTCGGCCTTCAGCGGCGTCCGGCGCTCGAGGTTGTCGAGCCCCAGCACGCTGCGCCGCGCCACGCGCCCGTGCCGCGCCACCAGCGTCACCGCCCCGGCGAGCTCGCCGGCGTCGATCAGCGCCTGCAGGCCGGCATCGACCCCGTCGAGCCCCGCCGCCGACAGGCCCACAGCCTCGGGCCGTGCCTCGCTCAAGTCTCGCGCCATCGCTCCCTCTCCCATTGCCGCCGCAGCTCCGCGCCTCGGCGCGCAACATTACACGCAGGTTAATTGACTTGCGATTCCACACCCGCCGATGATCGCGCCGGGGAATCGTCCGCTGCGGCGGGCACAGTCATCCGACCGATCCGGTGCCGGGCGCGGAAATATCTTCCGCCGCGCGCCGGCTCGGGCGCAAAAGGGGAACGGGCTTTGAGCGGCTTTCTGACGGCACTTCTGTTCGTGGGCGGGGCGGTCGCGTATGCCGTCATCGGCGTCCTGGTCGGGCGCAAATACACCCACCGCCGCGTCGCCGAGGGCCACAACGACGTGCTGGTGCCGCTGTTCCTCACCGCCGGCGTGATCTACGCCGTGCTGCTGGGCTTCATGGTGGTGGCGGTGTGGGAATCCTACGACGCCGCCCATGCCAACGCCGCCGAGGAAGCCGCAACCCTGGTGCCGCTCTACCGCACCACCTACGACATGGCGCCGGAAAAAGGCGCCGCGATGCGCAAGCTGCTGCGCGGCTACGCCGAGGCCGTCGTCAACGACGAATGGGCCAGCATCCGCGACACCGGCCATGCCAGCGAAAAGGCGCGCAAGATCTCGGGCGACGTGCTGCGCGTCTACGGCACGCTGACGCCGTCGACCAAGATCAAGGAGATCATCGACGCGCAATTCCTCTCGACCTATTCGCAGGTCCTGGTCGACCGCAACAAGCGCCTGCTGCAGGCCTCCGAGCAGCTCTCCTGGATCATGTGGTTCGGCGTCCTCGCCGGCGCCGTCGTCGTCATCGGCATGAGCTTCGTGCTGTTCATGGAGCGCGTCGTGCTGCATGTGCTGATGACCGGCGTGATGGCGGCGCTGATCGGCACCTCGCTGTTCATGATGGACGTGCTCAACCGGCCCTTCGTCGGCCCCGTCGCCATCGACCCGGCACCCTTCGAAGCCAGCCTGAAGGTCTTCGACGACGTCGACCGCGGCAATTAGGAGCAACGCAGATGCGCATCAGCACCCTGGCCCACAAGGCCGACGGCGAGACCGAACTCGGCGTGGTCTATGCCAGCGTCGAAGGCGTCAACGACAGCTCCTACGACGAATGCCTGCACGAGCTGAAGGAAAAGGCCAAGGCCCTCGGCGCCACCGCGCTGATCGGACTGCAGCTGGTGCAAAGCCAATTCCAGTGGAACCAGCGCACCAGCCTGCTCGCCACCGCGGTGAAGTGAACCGGCTTTGAGGCGGTAACGCGCGTCGTTCGCAGGGGGGACGGCTCCGCTTCTAAGTCTTGCGCGCCACCAGCTTTGCGCGCCTTGCCTCCAGCTTTGCGACGAACCGGTCGCGCATTTGCTCGAACAACGTCCTTGGGAGCGGACCGTAAGCGATGTCCGTTGCGTCGCCGCTGATCGTTTTCGGTCGCAAGTCCGGACCCGGCCAGATGAAGTCGTTGGCCTCTGTCAGAACGATCCAGGACGGCTGCGCGTCGAGGCCGAGACGCCTTTTCGTTTCGGCTGGGATTTCGAGCGCGTCATCGCGATTGGTCGGTGGCGTGTGCGTGACGGGCAATACCGTCACATGCTGTTCGTCCTCGGCGCGCTTGAGCGCCAGGATGATCGCGCAGGGACGATCCTTTGCGCCTTCGTCGTGACCATCGAGAAAGTCTTGGCGCCACAAATAGGCGTAACGAATCACAAGGCCGACGACAGGGGCGGGATACGCCACCGAGGCTTATTTCACTTCATGGTCGAATTGTGCCGTTTCAGCCGGTGCCTCGGAACGGCCGATGGCAGCGATATCATCGGCGGAAAAATCATCCAATCCGAGAACTCTTCGATCCCGACGCTTAAGGCGATGATACTCGTCGGCGGAGATCAGCACTACGCGCTCCCGGCCATTGCTGGTGATGGCCACCGGCTCCCGGAGGGCGACGTCCTGATAGTGACCGAACTTGCGGACAAGGGTTGTAGCGCCGACACTGACCACCGCAATCTCCATACATTACACAGTTTGTGTAGCATAAGCGGTGCACGTTAAATTTTCAATCGCCGCATAGTTTTTCGTTAAGCAACGGAAAAATCTACGATTTCGGCACTACCCCGTTCGGCGTCAGCGCATCGACCGCGTGCGGCAGGACGGTGGCGAGCTTGGCGGCGAGGTCCTGCGGCGACATGCCGGCCTTGGCGGCGAGTTGGTTGATGGTCTGCTCGCCGAACGCCTGGTGCATCTGCGCCGGCGTCACCGGCGTGTTCGGGCCCTGCGCCACCCAGGACTGCACCGTGGAACCGAGGCCCTGGCTCTGCAGCTGGCTGACGATGCCTTGCACGCCGCCATGCTGCTGGATCAGGCCGTTGACCACGTTGATCATCTCGGCGCCGACCATGCCGCCGATCAGTCCATCCAGCATTCCCATCGCAGTCTCCTTGGCTGAGCCGGCGCAACATAGCGGGCAGCGCCCGCAAATCCAGGCGCGGCGACTGACATTCTGTCAAAAATAATTTCCGGGGTGGGTCTTGACTGCAACTATGGATTGCATATTTACCACACCAAGAAGTTGAACCGCCATGACCCTGTAGCGACGGCGCAAGACCAGACGGAGCCGGGTGCAAGCTTGCGTGCATCCACGCCCGATGGGCCCAAGGACGAGGATCCGAACCCGCGACGCGACAGCCGGCCCAAAGGGCTGCCCCTGTGCCGGCTGAGGGTGGGGTCCGCGACCGGCCGATCGCCGGCAGGTTCAATGGCGGCAAAGCGAAGGCGCTTGCTGGTCGGGCTCGAGGGAGCCGGCTGTCAGGCCTGCCCGTATAGCCATGCAGCAAGCGGGAGCGCGTGCACGCCTCCCGCTTTCTCATATGGGTCGGCCGCTTCTCGCGGACCAGCGTCGCGGCTAAAGATTGCGCCGCCACAGCGCGAACAGCCGCTCCCAATGCCGCTCGGCGGCGTCCTTGTTGTAGGCGGCGCGCTGCGGGAAGGCGAAGCCGTGCTCGACGCCGGGGCAGAACTCGACCTCGGCATTGAGGCCTTTGAGCCCCTCGCGCAGCGGCCCGATCTGCTCGACCGGCATCCAGCGGTCGACCTCGGCGCAGGCGAAATAGACCTCGCCCCGCACTTTGTGGGCCATCAGATGCGGGCTGTCCGGCTGGTCGGTGATCAGCATGACGCCGTAGATCGAGGCCGCGGCCGCGAAACGATCGGGAAACTGCGCCGCCGCGTTGATCGCGTATTGCCCGCTCATGCAATAGCCGACGGCGCCCATCTTCGTCTTTTTCGCCGCCGGATCGGCATCGACGAAAGCGAGCAGCGCCCGCGTGTCGTCCATGATCATCGGAATGCTGAGCGAGCCCATCAGCGCGAACATCTTCTTGTACACCTCCGACTCGCGGTCCGGCGGCAGCGGCCCCAGTTCCAGCACGTTGGAGCGGTAATAGAGATTGGGCAGCACGACGTAATACCCCGCGCTGGCGAAGCGCCGCGCCATGTCGCGCAGCTCCTCGCGGATCGCCGGCGCGTCCATGTAGAAGAAGATCGCGGGATGCGGCCCGCCGCGCTCGGGATGCACGATGAAGGTGGTGGTCGCGCCGTCCCGGGTCGGGATGTCGATGGTCCGTTCGATCATGCGTCACCTCTGTGTCGCGGCCAGACCTTAGCACGCCTTGGCCTTGCCGCGCCCCAGCGCATGGCTGAAAAACCGAAATGGAATCGCAACCGCTATCGACGCTTATCTGTCGCGGTCGTCGAGGTTGGTTCCGCAGTCGTACCGCAATTGTGGGTTTTGCTTGCGGAGCGCAGACACTTGCTCCCAGGTCGCGTCCCACTCGCCTTCTGTGGTGATAGGTCTGCGAACGCCGTCCGCTCCAGTCTCGAACACGCGCCAGATGGCGAGGTCGGTCGACGCATAGGATTCAAAATAGGCATCGAGAAAATTCTCGAACCATCCGCTGTCTTGGCCGATCGATATGTAATCGCCGGTGAGGAAGACCAGCCCCCACGGACACCGTGGCCCGAACCCGCTTTCGCAATACGCAATCCCGGTATTCGAGGCGGGGTGCTCGAGCACCGTCCAGCAGACAAATTGCTCGCCTTTCTCGCCGTAATCCCAGTCGCGCAGGATCGGGGCCGGCTCGACGAGCAGTTCTCGAATATTTGCAAGAATCCTGGCATCCGAAACGCGCGGCAGCGCTTGCGCGATCAGGGATTTCAGCATCGCGGCATCGACGGGCATACCGGCTTTTATGCCAGACCGTCAGGCGTGGGAATAGACCAGCAACGCCGCGCCGGCGACCAGCAGCGCGATGCCGGCCGCCTCGCGCGCCGTCGTCTTCTGCTTGAACAGGATGTGGCTGACCGCCTGCGCGAACAGCACGTCGACCAGGCCCAGCGTGCGCACGCTGGCCGCCGTCGCCAGCGCGAACGCCAGGAACCAGAACTCCGAGGCCGCCGCGCCCATCAGGCCGGCGAGCAGCGACGGCCGCCATAGGCGAAAGATCGCGGCAAGCACCTTGGCGTCGGTGACGGCGAGATAGAGCGTCAGCACCGCCGCCTGCACCGCCAGCCCCACCGCCAGCGTGAAGGTCGCCGGCATGACATAGCCCGGCAGCTGCAGCGCCAGGATCGCGCCGCGATAGCCGATGGCCGAGACCGCGAACGAGCCGCCCGCTGCCAGCCCGAACAGGGCCGGGTGCAGGCCGCCGCCGCCCGCCGCGCCGCCGCGCAGCGAGATCAGCACGACGCCCGACGTTGCGATGATAATGGCCGCCGCCATGCCCGCCGTCAGCGGATCGTGCAGGAACACCAGCCCGAGTGCCGCCACGAACAGGGGCTCGGTCTTCAGATACGCGACCGTCACCACGAACGACCGCTCGGTCATGGTCAGCAGCATCAGCGCCGTGCCGCCGATCTGCGTCAGTGCTCCCGCCAGGACCCAGGCCCAGAAGATCGCCGGCGGCGTCGGCAGTGCGCTGTGCGTCGCCAACATCACAGCGCCCAGGAACGCCAGCGCGAAGGGAAAACCGAACAGGAAGCGCACATGCGTCGCGCCGACCGAGCCGAGGCTTGCCGTCAGCTCGCGCTGCATGGCGTTGCGCGCCGTCTGGCCCGCGGCCGCGACGACGGTGAAAATCGCCCAGAGAAAGCTCATGGCTTGCGCCAGCGCTCCGCCGCCGCCACATCCGCCGCCCGGTGCTCGACCCATTGCACCGTGCCGCCGCGCTCTTCCTGTTTCCAGAACGGCGCGCGGGTCTTGAGGTAATCCATCAGGAATTCGCAGGCCTCGAACGCGTTCGCGCGATGCGCCGACGCGACCGCCACCAGCACGATGCGCTCCCCCACCGTCAGCCGTCCGACGCGATGGATGATGGTGATGCCGGTCAGCGCCCAGCGCCGCCGCGCCTCCTCCGCGATGCGCGCGATCTCGCGCTCGGTCATGCCGGGATAGTGCTCCAGCGTCAGCGCAGTCAGGTCGTCGCCGCCGCGCACCAGCCCCACGAACGTCGCGACGGCGCCGGTCTGCGGCAGTTCCGCCGTCAGCGCCTCGATCTCGTCGCCGACGTCGAAATCCTCGGCCTGGATGTGGACGTTGGCGCTCATCCGCCCGTCACCGGCGGAAAGAACGCGATCTCGTCGCCCGGCGCCAGGGTGGCGTCCAGTCCGGCATGCACCTGGTTCACCGCCGCGCGCAGCCGCGCCATGTCGCCGAACGCCTCGCCATAGCCGCCGCCGCGCGCCGCCAGCAGCGCCGCCAGGTCGCCCACCGTGCGCAGCGCCGACGTGTGCTCGACGGTTTCCTCGCCGCGTCCCACCTTCTGGCGCACCCAGGCGAAGTAGAGGACGTTCATGCCGTCCCGCGCTTGCTGGCATAGGCGAGGCCGGCGCGGAAATAGGCGTAGCCGGTGACCACGGTCAGTCCGGCCGCGATCCACAGCGCGATATAGGCGAAGGCGAGCGAGCCCGGCACCCAGCGGTCCGCGATCGGCCCCAGGATCATCGCCCCGATGGCCACCATCTGCACCGCGGTCTTGAACTTGGCGATGCTGGACACCGGCACGCTGACCGAGACGCCGGCGAGGAATTCGCGCAGGCCCGAGATCAGGATCTCGCGCGCCAGGATGATCAGCGCCGGCACCAGCTTGAGCAGGCTGAGCAGGCCCGGGATCAGGTTGAACTCGTGGACCGAGCCTTCGGCCACCAGCATCATCAGCGCCACGCCGACCAGGATCTTGTCGGCGATCGGGTCCAGCATGCGGCCGAACTCGCTCGGCTGGTTCAGCCGCCGCGCCGCCAGCCCGTCGAGGAAATCGCTGAGGCCCGCGATCGTGAAGACGGTGAAGGCAGCGATGCGCCAGCCGTCGCCCGGCAGCACGAAGGCGACGGCGAACACCGGCACCAGGAGGATGCGCAGGACCGTGATGGTGTTGGGGATTTGGAACATGGAAAACCATATCACCCTCCCCTTGAGGGAGGGTCGAAAAATGCACCGCATTTTTCGGGGAGGGGTCCGACGAAACGCTCGGCGCCGGCCCCTCCCCGAAATCATCTTCGCTTCGCTACGATGATTTCGACCCTCCCTCAAGGGGAGGGTTGCAGACCGATATCAGCCGCTGGGATGGAAGAAATCGTAGATTTTCTTCGCCATGGCGCGGCTGACGCCTTCCACCGCCTCGATGTCTGAAATCCCCGCCCCCGCCACGGCCTTGGCCGAGCCGAAATGCTGCAGCAGGGCGCGCTTGCGGGCCGCGCCGATGCCGGCGATCTCGTCCAGCGGGCTTGCCCCGATCGCCTTGGAACGCTTCTTCCTGTGGCTGCCGATGGCGAAGCGATGCGCCTCGTCGCGCAGCCGCTGCAGGTAATAGAGCACCGGGTCCTTGGGCTCGAGCCGGAACGGCTCCTTGCCCGGCATGTAGAAATGCTCGCGCCCCGCGTCGCGGTCCGGTCCCTTGGAGATGCCGACCAGCGTCACGTCCTCGACGCCGAGATCGGCGAAGACCTGGACCGCGATGGCCAGTTGCCCCGGCCCGCCGTCGATCAATGCGACGTCCGGCCATTTGGTCTTGGGGTCCTCGCCCTCCTTGATCAGCCGCGAAAAGCGCCGCGTCAGCACCTCGCGCATCATGGCGTAGTCGTCGCCCGGCGTCAGTTCGGTCGATTTGATGTTGAACTTGCGGTACTCGCCCTTCTCGAAGCCGTCGGGCCCGGCGACGATCATCCCGCCGATCGCATTGCTGCCCATGATGTGCGAATTGTCGTAGACCTCGATGCGGCTGGGCGGCGCCTCGAGCCCGAACACGTCGGCGACGCCGCTCAGCAATTCGCGCTGCGCCGAATTCTCCGCCATGCGGCGGCCGAGTTGCTCGCGGGCGTTGGTCAGCGCCATCTCGACGATCTCGCGCTTCTCGCCGCGCTGCGGCACGCTGATCTCGATTTTGCGCTCGGCGCGCAGCGCCAGCGCCTCGGCCAGAAGGTCGCCGTTCGGGATCGCGTCCGACGCGAGGATCAGCGCCGGCGCCGTGCGCTCGTCGTAGAATTGCGCGATGAACGCCTCCAGCACTTCGCCGTCGGAAAGCTCCAGGCCGCGGCGCGGGAAATAGGGCTTGTTGCCCCAATTCTGCCCGGCGCGGAAGAAGAACACCTGGATGCAGGTCTCGCCGCCCTGCGCGTGCAGCGCAAAGACGTCGGCGTCGCTGAAGGTCGAGGGATTGATGCCCTGGTTGAGCTGCACATGGCTCATCGCCCGGATGCGGTCGCGCAGCCGCGCCGCCAGCTCGAAATCGAGCGCCTCGGACGCCTTGTTCATGTCGCGCGCCAGGTCGTCCTGCACCACGCGGCTCTTGCCGTTCAGGAACAGCTCGGCCTCTCGCACCAGTTCGCTGTAACCCGCCTGGTCGACCCGGCCGACACAGGGCGCACTGCAGCGCTTGATCTGGAACAGCAGGCAGGGCCGCGTCCGCGACTCGAAAACCGAATCCGAGCACGAGCGCAGCAGGAAGGCCCGCTGCAGCGTGTTGAGCGTGCGGTTCACCGCCCCGGCGCTGGCGAAGGGCCCGAAATAGACGCCCTTGGTCGACTTGGCGCCGCGGTGCTTGAGCAGCTGCGCGAAGGCATGATCTTCGCGCAGCAGGATGTTGGGAAAGGATTTGTCGTCGCGATAGGAGACGTTGTAGCGCGGTTTCAGCCGCTTGATCAGGTTGGACTCGAGCAGCAGCGCCTCGATCTCGGACGCCGTCGAGACGAACAGCATCTCCGCCGTGTCGGCGATCATGCGGCTGATGCGCTCGTTGTGGCCGCCGCTCTTGGCATAGGACGCCACGCGCTTCTTCAGGCTCTTGGCCTTGCCGACATAGAGCACGTCGCCCTTGGCATCGAGCATGCGATAGACGCCCGGCCCGTCCGGCAGCGTCTTCAGATACGCCTGGATGCGCTCCACGCCTTTGAGCGGAGCGGCGTCGGGGGCGGATGTCGGGTCTGAGTCCATGGGCCGAATATGATAACTCATTGTCATTCCCTTACCCTCGCGATGCTATCGCATCGCCCGGCCGGGGATGGCAGGAGCGGCTAAACCCTCATCCGCTCGATCTCGACGCCGCCCGACTCCGCGCCGGGCAGGGCGTGCAGCTTTTCCACCCGGATTCGCGCCGTTTTCACGCGCGCGTCCTCGAAACAGGTGACCGCGATGCGTTCGGCCAGCGTCTCGGCGAGGTTGATATGGCCCGCCGCCAGGATCGCCCGGATCTTCCTTGTGATGGCGTCGTAATCGACCACCACCTCCAGCCTGTCCTCGAACACCGCCGCATCCTCGACCGCCAGGTCGACATTGATGCGGACCGGCTGCAGCTTGCCCTGCTCATGGCCGTGCACCCCGATATGGGCCAGCACTTCCAGGTTGCGGATGAAGACATGCCGGATGGCGAGCGCCGCGTTGGCGATGGGAAGGCGGGTGACGTTGCTCATCGGGCAAAGGCCTCTTCTGGAAGCCGGTTGTACCCGTTTGGCCGCGAATGCTAAAGCGGGGCCATGAAGAAAGCGCCTTTGGCCAGCCCCGCCGCGACACATTGGTCCACGGACCGGGGCTATGTCCGCATGATGATCCGCGACCTGGTGACCGAGGTTCGGCTCGGCCTGCATCCCTGGGAGCGCCATCCCGAAAAGCCGCAGCGCATCGTCGTCAACGTCGAGCTTTACGCCGCGCCGGCCGGCAGGATCGAGGGCCATTCCTCGATCGTCGACTACGATTATATCCGCGAAGCGCTCAAGAAATGGCCGCGCCGCAAGCACACGGTCTTCATCGAGACCCTGCTGGAGGAACTGGTGAAGCTGTGCTTCCGCGACAAGCGCGTCGAGGCGTGCCGCGTCTCGATCTTCAAGCCGGACATCTACAACGAGGCGGCCGGCGCCGGCGTCGAACTCTACCGCGTGCGGCCGTGACGGCGAGTCCGGACCGCGCCGGTTACGCCCTGGTCACCGGCGGTGGCGCCCGCCTCGGGGCCGCGATGGTGCGCCGGCTCGCGTCCGACGGCTGGGCGGTGGCGATCCACTATCACCACTCCGCGAAAGACGCCGAGGCCCTGGCGCAGGAGATCAAGGCCGGCGGCGGCCGTGCCGTCACGCTGGCCGGCGATCTCGCGAGCCCAGCCGATTTCGCCGACCTGTTCGGGCGCGCCAATGCGGCTCTCGGCTTCTGCTCGCTGCTGGTGAACAACGCCTCGGCCTTCGAATATGACGACATCGGCAATGTCACGCGCGCCAATCTGGAAAAGCTGTTCGCCGTGAACCTGCACGCGCCGGTGCTGCTGGCGCGCGATTTCGCCGCGCAATTGCGGGGCGGCGCCAGGGGCCTCATCGTCAACGTGCTCGACCAGAAGGTCTTCAACCTCAATCCCGATTTTCTCTCCTACACGATGACCAAGTCGGCGCTCGAATCCGCGACGCGGCTGCTGGCGCAGGCGATGGCGCCGCGCGTGCGCGTCTGCGGCCTCGCGCCGGGCCTGACGCTGCGCAGCGGCGAACAGACCGCGGAGGGCTTTGCCGCCGCGCACGCGAAGACGCCGCTCGGCATGGGCAGCACGCCCGCCGACATCGCCGAGGCGTTGAGCTTCCTGGTGAAGGTCCCGTCGATCACGGGCACCACCATCGTCGTCGACGGCGGCCAGCACCTGCAGCCGCGCACCCACGACATCATGTTCAGCTACGGCATCGCGCCGGATGCGCCGGTCGGCAAGCCGGGCGAATAGGCCTCAGCCGATATAGCCGACGATCCGCTTGACCTCGGCATAGATCGGTTCGGCGATGGCGTGTGCCCGCATCGCGCCGTCTTTCAGCACGCGCTCGATCTCGGCCGGGTCGGCCAGCAGGCGGCGCATCTCGCTGGCGATGGGCGTCAGCTTGGCGACCGTCAAGTCGGCCAGCGCGTTCTTGAAGGCCGAGAATTGCTGGCCGGCGAACTGCGCGACGACCTTCTCCCGCGTCGTGTCGCCCAGCGCCGCGTAGATGCTGATCAGGTTTGCCGCCTCGGCGCGATTCGACAACCCGTCCACGCCATCCGGCAACGGCGCGGCATCGGTGCGGGCCTTCTTGATCTTCTGCGCGATCGTATCGGCGTCGTCGGTCATGTTGATGCGCGAATAATCGCTCTCGTCCGACTTCGACATCTTCTTGGTGCCGTCGCGCAGGCTCATCACCCGCGTCGCGACGCCGGTGATGACGGGCTCGAGCAGCGGGAAGAAATCCGGCGCCTCGAAATCGTTGTTGAACTTCTGCGCGATGTCGCGCGCCAGTTCCAGGTGCTGGCGCTGGTCCTCGCCCACCGGCACATGCGTCGCCTTGTAGGCCAGGATGTCGGCGGCCTGCAGCACCGGATAGGTGTAGAGCCCGACCGACGAGCGCTCCTTGTTCTTGCCGCTCTTGTCCTTGAACTGCGTCATGCGGTCGAGCCAGCCGAGCCGCGCCACGCAGTTGAACATCCAGGCGAGCTGGGCATGCTCGGGCACCTGGCTCTGGTTGAACAGGATGGTGCGCTTGGGATCCACGCCGGCCGCCATATAGGCCGCCGCCATCTCGCGCGTCGCGCGGCCCATCTGCTTGGGATCGGCATGATCGGTGTAGGCGTGCAGGTCGACGATGCAATAGATGCACGGCATCGCGTCCTGCAGCGGTACCCAGTTCTTGAGCGCGCCCAGATAGTTTCCCAGATGCAGATCGCCGGTCGGCATCATGCCGGAAAAGGCGAGGGGGCTGTGCTTCGGCGCGTCGGTCATGGCTCTGGCTTCTTGAAAGGAGGGCGGTTATGCCCCGGCAGCGGCTGCCGCTTCAAGGGCCTCCGGTTCGAGCGCCCGCAGCAGCCGTTCCCGCACCGCTTTCAGCCGCTCCTCGTGCCGCACCTTGTGGCCGAAGCCGTCGCGCACATAGAAAACGTCGACCGCCCGCTCGCCATAGGTCGAGACCATGGCCGAGGAGATCGACAGCCCCGACTGGAAGATCGCATCGGTCACGTCATAGAGCAGGCCGGGCCGGTCGAGCCCCTCGACCTCGACCACCGTCGCCCGCGCCGACGCGTCGTTGTCGAAATTGATCCGCGGCGTCACCTTGAAGGCGCTGCTGCGCTTCTTCGCCGGCCGCTTGGCGATGGCGGTGCGCGGGTAGCTCTCGCCGCGCAACGTGCGCTCGACCGACTGACGCAGCCGTTCGACGCGCGCCGCGTCGCCGAACGTGCCGCCCTCGGCGTCTTGCACCGAGAACACGTCGAGCGCGAAGCCGTCGGTCGTGGTGAAGGCCTTGGCGTCCACGATCGAGCCGCCCGATGCCGACACCGCGCCGGCGAGCTGCGAGAACAGGCCGGGATGGTCGGGCGTGTAGAGCACGATCTCCGTCACGCTGCGGAAGTCGTTGCTCTCGGCCGCCAGGCTGAAGAGCTCGCCATTGGCGTCGGCCGCCGCCATCAGCCTGGCATGACGCTCATGCGCGGCATCGTCGAAGGCCAGCCAATAGCTGTCATAGTGCCGCGACAGCGCGCGCTCCCGCGCCGGTGCGTCGAGGTCCGCGACGCGCGCGGTCAGCGCCGCCCTGGCGTGCTCGACGCGTGCCGCCCGCGCCGGCATCGCGTCGCCGCCCGACATCACGGTCTCGGCCTCGTAGTAGAGTTCGCGCAGCAGCTGACCCTTCCAGCCGTTCCACACGCCGGGCCCGACGGCGGCGATGTCGGCGACCGTCAGCACCAGCAACAGGCGCAGCATCTCGGGCGTCTGCACCAGGCCGACGAAATCCTTCACCGTCTTGGGGTCGGAGATATCGCGCTTCTGCGCCATGTCGCTCATCACGAGATGGTTTTTCGTCAGCCACATCACCGCCGCCGTGTCTTCCGCCGACAGCCCCAGCCGCGGACATAGGTTCTGCGCGATGGCGGCGCCGACGTCGGAGTGATCGCCCGGCAGGCCCTTGGCGATGTCGTGCAGCAGCATCGCGACATACAGCGCCGCGCGCGACTTGACGCGCTTGATGATGTCGCTCGCGAGCGGATGCTCGCTCTTGTGCTCGCCGCGGTCGATGGATGCGACATAGCCGACGGCGCGGATCAGGTGCTCGTCCACCGTGTAGTGGTGGTACATGTTGAATTGCATCAGCCCGACGACGCGGCCGAACTCGGGCACGAAGCGGCCGAACACGCCGGCCTCGTTCATCAGGCGCAGGGCGCGCTCGGGATCGTGGCGCGACGACAGGATCTCCAGGAACAGCCGGTTGGCCTCCGGATCGCGCCGCACGTCGTCGCCGATCAGCTCGAGGCTGCGCGTGATGGTGCGCAGCGCGTCGGGATGCACGTCCACCTTCTTGGCGTCGGCGATGTGGAAGATGCGGATCATGTTGACCGGATCGGCGCGAAAGATGGCGCCGCGGGCGTTCAGCCGTCCGTTCTCGACGTAGAAATCGTCGCCGCTGGTGCGCGGCCTGAGGAACCCGGGCAGCAGCGAGGCCAGCGACGGCCGGCGCTTGCGGTTCTGGTCCTCCAGCGCGGCGCAGAAAATGCGCGTCAGGTCTCCGACGTCCTTGGCCACCAGGAAGTAGGCCTTCATGAAGGCCTCGACGGCGCGGCGCGGATTGTCGCCGCTGAAGCCCATGCGCGCCGCCAGCTCCGGCTGCACGTCGAACGACAGCCGCTCCTCGGCGCGGCCGACGAGATAGTGCAGCCGCACGCGCACGTCCCACAGGAAGGCCTCGGCCTTCTGGAAGGTCTTGTATTCCTCCCTGGTGAAGACGTTGTGCTGCACAAGGTCGGCGGCGTCCTCGACGTGATAGACGTATTTGCCGATCCAGTAGAGCGTCTGCAGGTCGCGCAGGCCCCCCTTGCCCTCCTTGATGTTCGGCTCGACCAGATAGCGGCTGGTGCCCTGGCGGGCGTGGCGCTCGTCGCGCTCGGCGAGCTTGGCCTCGACGAAGTCCTGCCCGGTGCCGGTGGCGACCTCCGCCCAGAATTTCTTGCGCAGTTCCTCATAGAGCTTGTCGTCGCCCCATAGATAGCGCGCTTCCAGGATCGCGGTGCGGATCGTGATGTCCTGCTTGCTGAGGCGCACGCATTCGCCCAGCGAGCGCGTCGCGTGCCCGACCTTCAGCCCGAGGTCCCACAGCATGTAGAGGATGAATTCGATGACGCTTTCGCCCCACGGCGTCTGCTTGAAGGGCCGCACGAACAGCAGGTCGATGTCCGAGTCCGGCGCCAGCTCGCCGCGGCCGTAGCCGCCGGTGGCGACCACCGCGATGCGCTCCGCCGCCGTCGGATTCTGCGCATAGTAGAAATGCTTGACCGCGAAATCGTAGACCACCTGGATGGTGACATCCTGCAGCGCCGACAGCGCCCGCGCCGCGACGAGGCCGCTCAGCGCGCCGCTCTCGACGCCCGCCTTGACGCGGGCGCGGCCGTCCTGGAAAGCGCTCTTGATGAGGGCGAGCGACTCGCCGCGCAGCTTCGCCTTGTCGCCGGCCTCGCGGGCCAGCGCCGTCAGCGCGCGCCTGAGCGCGTCGCCGTCCAACAGCTCGCCGATTGCCGGTCCTTCGTAGCCCAACGCAAATCCTCGCCTGGCGCGCCTGTGCGCCGGGCGAGGATGCCATGCCCTGCTCTAGGAGGCGAGCTTCGCCGAGGTCTGGCGTTCGCTGCCAGCGGCCAGCCAGCGCTGGAGCAATCCGGCGAGGCCAGCGCCGTCAGCGCGCGCCTGAGCGCGTCGCCGTCCAACAGCTCGCCGATTGCCGGTCCTTCGTAGCCCAACGCAAATCCTCGCCTGGCGCGCCTGTGCGCCGGGCGAGGATGCCATGCCCTG
>Ga0210397_10000357_pt1 | contig 32123 bp, 24 predicted proteins | sample IncBWH2OmetaG_FD_160126 | JGI IMG/M metagenome (GOLD analysis project Ga0210397, IMG submission 160126) | Forest soil microbial communities from Barre Woods Harvard Forest LTER site, Petersham, Massachusetts, United States - Inc-BW-H-2-O ...
GGACGGATACAACATCGAGATTGCCTATAAGCCTTGGCTCTACAAATAAAAGGTACGACCCATCTACGCATCTGAGGCCAGCCGACACCGGCCGGCTAGAACAAAGGAGCACATCATGAAACGACTCGACAATAAGGTTGCGATAGTGACAGGCGCTTCAAAAGGAATCGGAGCAGGCATTGCAAAAGCTTTCGGCGCGGAAGGCGCGGCGGTGGTTGTGAACTATGCGCGCGATCATGAAGGCGCGGAACGGGTGGTGCGCGAAATCACCGGCAAAGGCGGGCGAGCCATCGCCGTCCAAGGCGACGTGGCGCAGAGGTCCGACGCACAACGCCTCGTCGCGGAGGCGAAAAAAGCCTTCAGCCGCCCGGATGTGCTCGTGAACAACGCGGGCGTCTTCTCGTTTGCGCCCTTCGAGCAGTTCAGCGAGCAGGAATTTCACCGTCAGTTCAACACGAATGTGCTGGGCATGTTCCTCAGCGAGGCCTGCCAAAACGTCGCCAAGCACCGCAAACACGGGGCGATCTATAACGGACTCATTGTAGAAGGTGTTAGCTAACGGAGAATAAATCCATGCCCAATGACGCCATCACCCCCTTCATCCTCGCCGTTCGCCTGGACCGCGCTTTCGTTCCCGGCATGATCGAACGCAAGTCAGGAGTCGTCATTCATATTTCTTCCGTCGCTCATCGTCTACCGTTTCCCAATTCGACTCTCGCCTACGCGGCGGCCAAGGCAGCCCTTACTACTTACAGCAAGGGGTTGGCGAAGGCCGTTGCTCCGAAGGGAGTGCGAGTAACGACGATTTCGCCCGGTTTCATCGAGACCTCGGGCGCGAAGGGAATGATCGCCGACATTTCCAGAGGCAGCGGCATCAGCGAGGACGCTGCACAGCAACGGATTATGGACATGCTTGGAGGCATTCCCATGGGCCGGACAGGCCGACCCGAGGAAGTGGCGGAACTGGTAGCCTTCCTCGCCTCAGACCGAGGCGCGTTTATCAGCGGGGCTGATTACATTATCGACGGTGGCACGATGCCCACGACTTTGATGCGCTCGCATCACGGGCGGTAAATTAGGTCCGCAGGCTTACGGATGTTTTCTCGTAGCTGCTCAGCCCGAATCGTCTGCAACTCGGAAGGAAGTCGTTAGGCTAAGCTGCGGACCGAATCAGATTAAAACTAAAAGGCAGGACTAAACAATTCGGATGGTTGCAGTCCTCTGCAACCAAATCTGAGACTCACAGGCCGGGCACAGGCGCCCGGCCTTTTTCTTTTGAAACATCAGAGTGAACCAAGACCCAGGTTCAGACCCGAAACGTGGGGCACCCTCCGCGGGATTTTGGGTACTGCACTAGGGCTGTTTTCTCGAACCGTGAGGACGGTGGCGGCTCGGAAGATCTTGATTCTTGCGCGGCCACCCGCCATTTCGGCGCAACCGGATTTTCTTGCGCGGGTCCGGGCGCGAAGCTCGGGAAATTAAGCGATTTCGCATGGGCCGACCAAATCACTGCCGTTCCAACCCACGTGGACGTTTCTCCAGTGAGGGTGGTAAGCTGTCGCCCCGCAGATTCACAGCTGAAGTCAGGCGGGAGCGCAGTTCTTCAGCCCCGACTGGAACGTTAACGATGGCGTCCGATCCAATCAGCCATAGGCCCGCGGCCGCCGCCGACACCGTCGTGTCGCAACCCGTCCCCTCGCCAATCACTCGGTCTGCCATTTTTCTCGTCGTCACCATCAAGCCTCTCGACGAGAATCGCGCCCCTGTTCTTTCTCTCTGCGCCGATCTATCTGCGCTGTTGCGCTCTGTCGGCTTTCGCGACCTCGACGCCAGTCTTTCCTGCATCATGGGCATCGGTTCCAGCGCCTGGGATCGCCTATTCGGCTCACCGCGTCCTGCGGACCTGCATCCCTTCCGCGAGATTCGCTCCGGCGCGCGCCATGCGGTTTCAACGCCCGGCGACTTGCTCTTCCACATCCGAGCCAAGCGCATGGATTTTTGCTTCGAACTCGCGATGCAAATCATGTCGCGCCTTGGAGGCGCCGTCTCCACAGACGACGAAGTCCACGGTTTTCGCTACGTCGACAATCGGGATCTCCTCGGCTTTGTGGACGGCACGGAAAATCCTAGTGGCAGCGCGGCAGCAGACGCCGTCTTCATCGGCGAAGAAGATCCCGCTTTCGCAGGTGGGAGTTACGTCATCGTCCAAAAATATCTTCACAATCTCGACGGGTGGAACAAGCTGCCCACTGAAGTTCAAGAAAAAATCATCGGTCGCACGAAGGTCTCCGACATCGAACTCGACGATTCCGTCAAGCCCATCTCCGCGCACAACGCGCTCACCGTCATCGAAGAGAACAGCAAAGAAATCAAAATTCTGCGGGATAACATGCCCTTCGGCCGCCCCGGCCACGGTGAGTTCGGCACCTACTTTATCGGCTACAGCCGATCGCCTCGCACCGTCGAGCAGATGCTTGAAAATATGTTCATCGGACGACCTCCCGGCAACTACGATCGCATCCTTGACTTCAGCACCGCTGTTACTGGAAATCTTTTTTTCATCCCGACGGCCTCGTTCCTCGACAGTGTCACTCCGGACCAGTCCGCGCCCGCCGGATCCTCCCAAGCGCAGACGCCCGCGTTGGCCTCTGCGCCAGTTAGATCTTCTAGCTCTACCGTGGCGCCAAAAGATGGTTCGCTCGGCATCGGTTCCTTGAAAGGAGAAAATTCCCATGAATAACCTGCATCGCGAGCTGGCTCCGATTTCCGATGCCGCGTGGGTTCAAATCGAGGAAGAAACTTCGCGGACGTTCAAGCGCTATCTGGCCGGCCGCCGCGTTGTGGACGTTCACGGGCCGGCGGGTTCTGCTCTCTCCGCCGTCGGCACCGGCCACCTGCGTACGATCGCAGCTCCCGGAGAGGGCGTGACCTCCCGCCAGCGCGAAGCCAGAGCACTCGTCGAGCTGCGTGTCCCGTTCGATCTCGAACGCCAGATGATTGACGACGTGGAACGCGGCGCCAATGACTCCGACTGGCAGCCCACTAAAGACGCCGCGCACAAGCTCGCTTTCGCCGAAGACCGTGCAATTTTCGAAGGCTACGCCGCCGCCGGAATCGTCGGCGTTCGCCAGGGCACTAGCAATCCCAAAAAATCTCTCCCCGACGATGTCCGCAAGTATCCGGAAGCCTTTGCGGAAGCCCTGAGTCAGTTGCGTCTGGTGGGCGTCAACGGCCCCTATTCCATCCTGCTCAGCGCCGACGCATACACCGAGCTTGCCGAAACCAGCGATTATGGCTATCCGGTCCTCGAACACGTCAAGCGTCTCGTCGAAGGCAAAATCATTTGGGCGCCCGCCATTGACGGAGCTTTCGTGGTCACAACGCGCGGCGGCGACCTCGATCTTTACGTTGGCCAAGACGCCTCCATCGGCTATTTGAGCCACAGCGACACGCACGTCCGCCTGTACTTGCAGGAAACCTTCACCTTTTTCTATCTCACCTCCGAGTCCTGTGTCGCTTTCGCGCCTCCCTCCAGGCCACGTTCATCCTGACACGCGCGGCAGGACCGATCATGAACACGCCGAGCCGGCGCTTCGGAATTTTAAGTTCGCCATCGACGAACGCTCGTTACAGGGTGAACCTCGCTGTGTAGTAGCTTAATTCGGAATACTACGATCGATTGATTCGCTTCGTTGCAGGCCTTCGCGAGCATTTCGTGATCCACAAGGCCGGAATCCGGATTCCCGCCTTTTTTCTTGCTTGCGAGCCCCCGGCTCACACAACAAGGCCGCTCTTTGAATAAGACTTTCGAAGTAGGAGAGAAGCATTGGCTGCGATAGGTCGGAAGCTGCTAATACCCCTCGCAAATCTTTTGGGGTACGTTTGCAGCACGGATAGAAGAATTCCTTGCGACCTTGCCTTGCTGCCACGATGCTTTTGAGTTCAGGCGCTGTGATGTCCCAGTCCGGCCGGCATTTCCTGGTCACTTTGCATGCGCCACCCAGAATGTGTAGGGAGCGAACGACATTTCTACGTCTGTTTCCGTCAGCCGTTCGTAGAAGTAGTCTCCGCCGACGTGATCTCATACTTGAAGTTGTCGGGATCGAGGCTGTCGAGTCGGCCTTCGGCAGTTTCCGCCTGCGGATACATGAAGAATGCGACGGGCGCGCCGTTCGACCCGGGCAGAGCGACGTCGTGCGCGAAGTTGTACGCCATCCAGTTCATCTCCCAGGCCCCGAATAGCCGCGCGCGGGCCCTTTTGACCATGTCGTCATCCAATGGTCGATTTCCTGGCGGTTCCTCGAGGACGACCTTCCGAACATCTGCGGGATCAACGGGCACCCAGCCGTAGTCACCAAGGTAAACCTCAGCGCGGCAGTGCTGCGATTTTGTCACCTTCTCCGACGAAGCACCGAGGCTCTTGTATCCCAACTCGGACTTGGCGACGCGGATGCCATAAACGTCTCGCGCGGGGAGGCCCGCCGCGCGCGCCAGCCCAACGTACAGCGCGTTTAGATCGGCACACTTGCCGCCCAGATCTCTGGACTCCAGCATGAAGCGAATGTCGCCGGTGCCGCAGCCCCGCGTTTTCGGATTCCGAAAGGTGTTGTCAACGATCCAGTCGTAGATCGCACGCGCCTTCTCCACATCGGTATTCGTGCCCTTCGTAATTTCGCTCGCTGTCGCTTTTACGATACCGTCGGTCGGCAGGAGCTTGGTTGGCCGCAAGAAATGTTCCAATTCCGCGGGGCTCTCCTTGGGCGTTGTGCCGCGCGCGGTGAGGTCGACCGCACAATCCTTCGTGGCGATCCGGCTCGTCACTGAGAGGATCGGCCTTACCCCGGCCGGAAATTCCGCGGCGATGATTCCGAGCGCGTCGGTCTTGCTCTCGACTACCTTCGCGCTACCGCTCTCGCAGGTGAAGGTATTCGCAAACGTCTTCTGGAAGGGGGTTTCACCAATGAGTGCCGCCGGCACCCATATGCTTGTCTTCCCGGAAGGTTTCAGGACTTCGACGCGGGTCGTTACTTGAAATGTGCGCCATTGGTCAAGCGTTGTGACCTCTGAAAACAAACGCCCGGCCTTCGCGAACGCGAGGGTTACGGACACAATGCTCCCCGATTGCAAGAAATTGCGACGATTCATGGCCAATACCTCCCCGCAGCACCATTCCCTTGACTTCTCTGCTGAATGATAACGTACACCCGACTCTGGCCGTAGACAATGTACGAGCCGGTTTTTGGGCTCGTTCTGGACATCGGGCGTCGAGAGTTTCGCATAGGGCAACGAAGTTGTTAGTGCTCTGAGATAGGTGGCGCGCCCCGAAAATGTGGGAAACAGCGCACGATTGCCTCAGTAAGCTTATTCTATTAAGCTACGCCTTTGTTTCCTCCAGCTATTGGATCATGGATCGATCTCGCCCGAGTTTTGCATGCAGATGACCGCCAAACGCGACAGCGATCGCTTCCAGAGCGGCGCGGACAAATACGCCGCCTACCTCGAGACACCTGAGGGCCGCTTGCGCTGCGACTTGGCTTTCGCCAATCTGCAGGATTTTCTTGTCCTGCCGCAGTCCGGGCGGTCGTTGCGTGGTTTGGATCTCGGGTGCGGCACGGGAGCGAGCGCCGTGCGCTTGGCGCGTCTTGGCATTCACATGACGCTGCTGGATTCTTCTTCGGCGATGCTGGATATCGCGAAGCGGGCGGCACGGGAAGCTAACGTTGACGGGAGGATCGCTCTAAACCACGGCGACGCGGCCCAAGTGGCGGACCTGTTTCCATCGGGATCGTTCGACGTCGTTCTTTGTCACAACATCCTGGAATACGTCGACGATCCAAATTCCGTCCTCTCTGCCGCTGCAAAGGTGCTGCAAGGTGATTCGACGGGGATTCTATCTATCCTGGTGCGCAACCGGGCCGGTGAAGTGTTCAAGGCTGCCGTCAAAGCGGGTGACCTGGAGGCGGCGGAACGCAGTCTTACAACTATGTGGGGACGTGAATCTCTCTTCTGCGGACGGGTGCGGCTATTTACGTTGGACAGCCTGCAAGTCATGACGAAAGGTGCGTCGCTCGCAGTGGCTGCCGAACGTGGCGTGCGCGTCATTTTGGATTACTTGCCGCCGCAGATCTCCCGCCACGAGGAGTACGAGCGGATTTTTGAACTGGAGCGCAAGCTAGGTAGTCGACCTGAGTTTGCTGCGGTCGCGCGCTACACACAGGTAATCGCTCGCCATTCCTGTGCATCATCGAGCAAGGAAACCGAACCATGACGCAGGCCGACACCCAGTCTGCTTCACACTCTGCGTTGATCCGACCTGCTGCGTCCGACGGGTTTGCACTCGGACTCGGGCTTACCAACGAGTGCAACCTGGCTTGTTCCTTCTGCTACCGCGATCCGGCGCGGACCGACCGGCTTAGCCTCCAGCAGGTGCGATCTGTGATAGAAAGCCTGCGGGTCCGCTCCGTCAATTTGGGCACCGGTGAAAACGGAATGCACCCACAGTTCAGAGAGATTTTGGCCTACCTCCGAACTCTGCAGGTGAAGCTCACGATCACCTCGAACGGTCATAGCGCGGCTGTGCTCACAGATGACGAGTTGCGTGCCTTCCACGACATCGAGTTCTCCCTGGATTATCCAACTGAATCCGAACAGGATGCCCAACGCGGCCGTGGCAACTGGGGGCTAGTCCATCATCAGGCAGCACGCTGCGTCGGGTTAGGGGTTCCCGTTACCTTTATCGCTGTAATGATGAAGTCCAACTATTTGCGCCTTGCCGAGGTGGCGCGCGTGGTCAAGCGTTACCAGGCGCCTCTGCGCGTCAACGTTTACCAAGCGGTGCGCTCTGATCTCTACGCCTTGAATTACGAAGAGTACTGGCAAGGCTTTCGGGTGTTGTTTGCGGAAACTGATGTGATCGGCATCGGGGAACCGCTGGTTCGTGCTATGGCGGGCTTGCCTCCGAGGACCGGCGGATGTGGTGTGAGCACCGTGCGCGTTACGCCGCGTGCTACTAGTCAGCCTTGTGTGTATTGGCCGGGAGCTGGCGACCCCCTCTCACTCCTACTTTCGCTCCGCTCAAAACTTGTGGACACTCCGTCCTTTGTGGAGGCACGCACCACGCCAGAGGCTTGCCGTTCCTGCGTTTATCTCGAGTCTTGTTATGGCGGGTGTGCCGGGCGGCGCCGCATCCAAAATGCTCTCGATCAGCCGGACTTTTATTGCCCAATTGTCCGCGGTGAATTGCAAAAGCTGGAGATCCGCTTGGCTCCCGCTCGCGAGCTCCCCAAAGGCGAAAGCGCATGTACCACCATCGTGATTGCGCGTGATTGAGATGGCTGAGTTGCTCATGCGTGTGAATTTGGGCTGATGAGGTTGTAGCCTTCATGAGAATTTAGGATCGAAGACCGGGAGGATCAAGATGACAACAACCACGACTCAACCGCGAGACAACACATCCCAGGTGGCCGGCCAGCCCGATGCGGCAAAAGGCTTGGCGGTGGTTCGCGTGACAGTCGGGGCGATGCTCGTGTGGGTCTTCTTTGAGAATCTGGGGAAGGGCACGTACACCACCGCGGGCTATACTGGGGTGATTCATTACTACATTAAGAATAGCCACTCACCGGCCGTATGGAAGTGGGTAATGGGAATCATGGCCAGCCATGCGGCCATGGCAGCTCCCCTTCAAGCAGTGGGGGAGATTTCGCTGGGGATCCTGCTCGTCATTGGCCTGCTCACGCGCCCTGTGGCCTTTCTCGCATTCCTGTACTTGGGCAGCCTTTGGGTCTCGGAATTGGGTACGTCGTGGATTTGGGAACTACTGGTTCCGGTGCTCGCATCGCTGGGACTCGCGGTGGGACGCGCAGGTCGTGCATGGGGCATCGACGCGTTGCTGGCACGGCGGAGCCCCGCGTCCCCGTGGTGGTGATGGGAAAATCTGAGTGAGAGTATCCGTCATCATTCCTACCCATAACGAAGCGCAGGCCATTGGCCGAGTGCTTGCTGATCTGCCTTCCAGTCTTGTCACGGAGGTCATCGTTGTCGACAGCAATTCGACGGACGGAACGCCCGATCTCGCCCGAAAGATGAGGGCACAAGTCATCCAGGAGCCTCGCCGAGGATACGGACGCGCGTGTTTGACAGGGCTCGCAAATACGAAAAATCCTGATGTGGTCGTATTCCTCGACGGAGACTACAGCGACCGCCCTTCGGAGTTGCCAATTATCTTGGCTCCGATCATCGAGGGGCGCGCTGACATTACGCTCGGTTCGCGCCTCGGCGGCAAAAGCAACCCCGGTGCGCTACCGTGGCACCAATCATTCGGCAATCGCCTCGCCGCTGGCCTGATCAGGCTTTTATACGGCGTAAATGTCACTGACCTCGGACCGTTTCGCGCCGGCCGCGCTGATGTGCTGCGCGCCCTCGCTCTTGAAGAGGCTACCTACGGCTGGGCGGTGGAAATGATCGTGAAAGGGGCCACCGCGGGATTTCGGATCGTGGAAGTCCCCGTGAGCTACTACCCGCGCATTGGAAAGTCCAAAATTAGCGGTACGGTGAAGGGCACGGTAGGAGCAGCATGGTTCATCTTAAGCCGGATCGTGCTCTATTATTTTCGACGTCGAAGGGCGGGGGCGGGAACGCCGCGACCGGCTAAGTCCCGATAGACCAATATCTCATGAAATCTACTAGCCAGACCCCTGTCCGTTTTTCTCACCCAAACCGCACTTTAGTCATTATGGCGAAAGCCCCAAAACCCGGTATGGTCAAAACCCGTCTTACTCAGAGCCTGCCTTCTCCCGCAGTGACAGCGCTGTATCGCTGCCTTTTAGAGGACACCCTCGCGTTGGCAACGTCATTGCCGAGCGTGGAGGTCGCAGTGATGTGCCCCGAGTGGGATCAGGACGAATTGGCGCACCTATTGGGTGATACAGTGCAGGTCGTGGCGCAAAAAGGCGAAGGTCTCGCAGCAGGACTCACTTCTGTTTTTCGACATTTCACTGCCGCCGGCCGGCAGCACGTTATCGCCTTCAATAGCGACAGTCCACACCTCGCTCCGTCGGTTCTGGACAGCGCGTTCGAAATACTCGCCGCGCATGACGTGGTTGTCGGACCAACCCACGATGGAGGCTACTATCTGGTTGGCGCCAAGGCCGCTCACCCGTCGCTCTTTGAAAGCGATGGTATGGGAACAGGGAGTGCGCTCGACAGATTGCTGACGCGCACGAGCGCCCTTGAACTCTCAACCGGCTTCACGGAATCCTTCTATGACATCGACATCGCAAACGACTTGATTCTGCTGGCTCGGGAATTGCAGCTCGCTCCCGCGAAGGCCCCAAGGACTGCAGGCTGGTTCTGCGAATGGCAGCAAGCAGTTGCGCAACTTCGCCATTGAGTGGGAGGCCTGTGAAACTCACGCCCTCGCACAGGCTGTACGGACTCGGTGCCATTTTGCTCGTGGCGCTGACGATCTGCTCACGCAACTTCAGCCGCACGGGTGAACCGTCATTTTTCATTCCTCTGGCTGTTGCTGGCGTCGCGTACCTCCTAGCTTTCCGCGAGTTCTTATCCACGCCAGAATTTCCGAAGCGCGTCATCGTCTTCGGCCTCGCCCTGTCTGCTCTGTGGCATATTCAATTCCTACGAATGCCACCTGGTTTAGACGACGACATTCATCGATATGTTTGGGACGGCCGCGTGCAGCGGCTCGGCTATAACCCTTATATCGTGGTTCCGAGCGACCCTGCACTTACCAGCTTGCACACATCTGAGACGCGTACGTTGAATAATCCAGAGGTGCCGAGCCCATATCCAGCGGGGGCGCAGCTGTTCTTCCGCGCCGTAACATCGATTCACGAGTCTATATTTGCTCTGAAAGTAGCATTTGTACTTTGCGACTTCGCGATTGTGTTTGTGTTGCTCGATGTTTTGCGTTGTACCCGGCAGGGAGAGCACTGGGTTCTGGCTTATGCCTGGCACCCACTGCTAGCGATTGAGGTGGCGGGCAGCGGTCACGTCGATATTGTCGGCGTGCTATTGCTCTTGGTCTCCGTGGTGGCGCTTCTCAAGCGCTGGCGTGCCGTTGCAGCGATGTCATTTGGGCTCGCTGTTGCGGTGAAATTACTCCCTATCGTACTACTGCCACTCTACTGGAAGCGGGTTCGGATGCGCAACGCAGCCCTGGCGGCAATTGTCCTCGGACTTCTATATGTGCCATTTCTCAACCACGGCCGGATTCCGATTGGCTCGCTCGGCTCCTACGTGCAGAGGTTCCGTTTTAATGGTCCGGTTTTTGCAACGCTCGAGCGAGTGGCGGCTCCTCAGGTTGTGGCTGGGCTGGCAGTGCTCGTCGGTTTTGTTACGGCAATCTGGATGAGAAGAAAGTCCGCAGAAGGGTCCGCGGAGGAGTTCGCCTGGCCAATGGCGGCATCGCTTTTCTGCGCGCCGGTTGTCTATCCGTGGTACCTGCTATGGATGCTGCCATTCCTAAGGTCGACCTCAACACTTCCCATCCTGGTCTGGACTTTGAGCATCCTTCCTACTTATTATGTGTGGCACCTGCGGACCGTTGGGCGCCCGTGGTTAGTTCCTGATTGGATTGCGATTCTGGAATACGGATCCGTGGCAGTCGCTGCTGCCATGATCGCTTTACGTAGGACCAGGCGATCGGCCGCCCTCCAATGCTCAGCGGACCCGGTAGAGTGAAGGCAACTGCACCACATGAAATTTCACGCATCCGGGGACCCTTGTACGTCATCCAAGACCACGTTCGTTTTCATTGAGGAGGACCTGCATGACAAAGTTGCGCCGTTCCATGACGATGTACTGCTTGCTCTCAGGGGCACTGCTACTTGCGAGCGCTTCCCGGGCCCAGACGCGCCCGCCCATTGTCGAGCAACTCGCCAAAACCTATGGCCTTGATTCGTACGGGCAAGTTGATGCTATCCGCTACACTTTCAACATCGAGATCCCGGCCTTCAAGCTGACTCTCTCTCGCTCCTGGGAGTGGGAGCCCAAGACCGGAAAAGTCTCCTACGAAGGAAAAGACAAGGACGGCAAGCCGGTCAAGGTTACCTATCTCCGCTCTCAGCTCAGCACCGCGCCGGCCAACGTGAAAGACGAAATTGAGCCGGCCTTCGTTAACGACAATTATTGGGTGATCTTTCCTTTCCATGTTTACTGGGACACTAGCGCGAACGTAGTGGAGAAGGACAAGCAGAAATTGCCGATCGGAACGGGCACCGCAAAGCTCGTGTCCGTGAAATATCCTGCGGAGGTTGGTGGCTACACGCCGGGAGACACTTGGGATCTTTACGTCGGGTCAGATGGGCGAGTGGTGCAATTTATCTATCATCGCGGCGGACCCAAACCACCGAGCAACCTCACAGCCACCTGGGCGGGCTACAAGAAGGCTGGCCCTCTGCTCTTTTCGACGGACCATCGCGGAACGGCGGACGGCAAGCCGGCGCGAATTTTCTTTACGAATGTGGCGGTCAAGCTAGTGGGGTCGGACACTTGGGTGGACGCGCAATAGGAAAAGCGCGGACTCGTTCCGGCAATTGATGTCATTCTTCACGAATTAGACTTCCTGGCAATTACTACGGTAGTGCCCGAGCTACTCAGCTTGGACGGGTCGCGGGTCGTCCGTCCAGGTCTGTTCACCGGTGATGGGATGAGAACAGCGAATGCGCTGGAGGCGCTATCCTTTACTGTCACGCGATGAACGGGGACAACGGTTTCCAAGACCGTTGCAGTCGATTGAGAGCTTGAAGCAGACCTCCGGTTTCAAAGTCCAATTGGGGTTCAGAACTCGACCATTTGATGCCTCTTTCGTGTGTCTCATTGCTCTAAAGGCAACCGAATCAATGGGACTTAGAGTCTGATCGTCAAGTCATAACCCGAAGGTCGTCAGTTCAAGTCTGTTCCCCGCAACCAATCTGTGATTCACAGGCAGAGCACTGGCGCCCGGCGTCAATTCGCCGACTTTGCGGCTGCGGTTTCCATGAAACCTAGCATGGCCTGCTTTAATTGCGAGTCCACTTCGTCGGCGATGGTCATCACATCGAGCAGCACAGTGCCGAAATCCACACTGCCAAGATTGTTTTGTAAAGTATTGAAGATGCTGACTTGCAGAATGCGCGACTCCTCCACGACCATGGGGACGGTGTAGCCTTGCTTGCGACGGAGAATTCCATGTTCGCGTGCGGCGCGGGAAATGGGAGATTTGGTGTCGGGAGCGAGACGCAGGCGACGCACGAGGTCGTTCAAAAGGAGAGGGAGATGGCCAGTACGTTCTTGGTAGGTCAATGAGATGGAGGTGAGTTCGTCGGTATGTTCTACGCGGGACATCCACATCTGGACGGTTGCATCCAGATCGCGCTCGAGGATTGCGGCGACACGTTCTTTGTTCATTGCAATATGGGCCGAAGGATTGGAGAGCTTTTCTTGAATGATTACTGTGATTTCGCCGAAGCCAATAGGTTTCACCAAAATTTGGTCGGCCTGCAGCAAGATGGCGGTCATGGCCGCTTGGAGCACGGGGTAGTTGCTGAGCACGAGGGTTACAGCGTTGGGTTGTGCATGGCGCATAGCATTAACAACGGTGAAACCATCTGAAGCATCGGGCATGTGGAGATCGGAAAGCAGCACGTCGAAGCGTTCGGAAGAAATGAGTCTCAGAGCTTCGCTTACGGAGGCGGCCTGGGCCACTTCAAACCCATGGCTCTCCAAGCCCTGCTGGAACGCAATGCGGACTTCTTCTTTGTCTTCCGCTAACAATATTCTATGTTTTTTCATCACAGGTTCATACCTTCCAAAAGAAATAGAATCGCAAGGTGTTGAAATTCAAAATCGGTATCAGGACGAATGGCGGTTCCGACAAACATTCCACGCCGGATCTGTCGACTGAGGTAGTCTTGTGGAAATCGAAAATGCCCGGAGTCTTTTAGAATCTACTGATGCCGCCGCCCGCGGTGGGTGCAGCCCCGTGCCCGCTCGTGATTCAGCCCACTTGTCCGCAGGCGTGATGCATAATGTGTGAATCACTAGCGCAATCCATCCTGCCGTAGATCTCTTTCGCGCGATTGGCTCGGCCGCGACTATATGCCTTTGCAAGTAAAAACAGTTAAGACGTGGGATGAGTTGGAGGCGATTCGTCCTGGGTGGGAGAGGATTTTGCAGGGTGCCGAAGCGCTGACCATATTTTCCACGCTCGAATGGCTGGGAGCATGGTGGAAGGCCTTTGCAAAGGACAAAGAGCTCGTTGCGCCAGTTTTCTCGAATTCGGACGATGAGATAGTGGGGATTGTTCCACTCTACACAGACTTGGTCGAAACAGCGCTTCCCTTTCGTGTCAGACGATTACGTTTCGTAGGAGATGGCTCGGAAGACTCGGACAATCTGGACCTAATCATCCGAGCGGGGTATGAGATCTCGTGCACTCAAGGTTTTCTATCCTGGCTGGAATCGAACCCCGACTGGGACATCTGCGAGCTGAATACACTGCCACTAGATTCCGTCGCACTCCCCTTGTTGGTTTCAGATCTGAAGAGGCGCAAGTGGACGCTCCGGCAACTGGAAGGCCCGCGCACGACGATCTCGCTACCGGACACATGGGAGAGTTATCTCGGGCAAACGATTTCCAAAAAAGAAAAAACGAAAATTGGTTATTACACAAACCGACTGCAGAAGCGTTTTAAGGTATCGATTATTAAGTGCGATGACGTGAAAGAGCTTCCGGCATCTTTGGCAACCCTGTTCGGGCTGCACCAGAAACGCTGGCAGTTGAAAGGAGGGACTGGGGCCTTTGCTTCGGCGGAGCGATCTGAACTTTATTACAACATGGCGCCCACTTTTGTGGAGCGCGAGTGGCTTGAATTCTGGATTCTACGGTTAGATGGAAAACCGGCCGCAGCGCAGTATGGCTTCCGCTATCGCAACGTTGTCTATTCTTTACAAGAAGGTTTCGATCCCGCGTATTCGTCCGAACGCGTCGGCTATGTGCTCAGGGCTCACGTCCTCAAGACGCTGATCGGCCAAGGGGTCCGCCAATACGATTTTCTCGGGGGCGAAGAGGCGAGCAAAGTTCGATGGGGCGCAAAAAAAAGAAGCTACGCAGACGTCCATTTTGCCCGGCCCCTGACGCGAGGTACGATTCATCTGAGAATGGATCAAACCACACGCGCTTTGAAGAGCTGGTTTCGAACAAATCTTCCTGCTCCCGTGCTTCGAGCACTTCGAAAGGGTAAATCTTCAGCAACACTGTTTTGAGACTATAAACTTCCCCAATTCATGATCGAGAAAAACTTACGGAGTTTTGAACTTTCCGCCACTTCCATAAACCTTTGGAACAGAGCGCCGCATCCATCCGCTTGCTTGAGCTGGACATCGCATTTGTCGCACAGCTGGCCGTCGGCGTGAATCACTTGCGTTACTGCCTCGAGTAGCCCTCTCTGGTAAGGCTGCCGCATCAGTTTGCATTTACCTATAGCGGCAAACTCACGAACTGCTTTCGAACTGTTCGAGGGGGCGAACGCACGGTCAGCGGCACGGAACATATCCAGATCCTGATCGTTGTCACCGATTGCGGCAACGGGCTCGCGTTCGAATCTCAAGTATTTCTTGGCCCATAGCAAACCAGAACCTTTACTGATGCCCTTGGGGAGGATAGTCGTGTCTGCGTAGGTCGGCAGGAATGTCAAACGATCCAGTCCCGCACGCTCCAGAATCGCATACACCTCCACTTCCGTCAGACCCTGAGTACGATTCCCCTGGTATCGGAAGGCTCGCACGGCAATTCGATAATTGGGATCGACGAAAACGCCGGGGAGCGATTGGATTGCCGTTTTGCAACAGTTTAATTGCTCGGCAGCCTCCGGCTCGATGAGCGAGACTTCGCTTTGAGTCTGGGCATCGACAAAAATGCAACCGGATTCGGCAACTCCTCCCTGTAGACCGTAGGTGTCGCAGTATTGCCGGACATCCGTGACGCTGCGCGCGGTGTTGAGAATCACTGAGAATCCGTGGCTCTGCAACCTCGCGAGAGCGATCAAACTGCTGGTCGTGGCCTGAGGAAAGTCAAAAACATTAGAATCGAAGACTCCATCAAGATCGAGAAAGATGAGTCGCCGAGTCGACTGCATGGGAAGGCGATCGGGAAGTAGCGACCCCGAAAATAGGTTCATTTGATGAACTAGGAAGTTGCGGGCCAGAACTATGCGTTCGTGCCAAAGCATCAGCGCTTCGCTGCGCGTCTCGGCGTTGAGCGCGGCGGTGGCCCGTTCCATTCCTACAATGCCGTGCACCACTTTCCAAAGCAGAATTCGCTGTGCCACAGTAGAATCACCGGTCATCCGAATATAGTGGGCGATCAGTTCGTGTTCCTCCTTGGCGGAAAGGCGGAATTCACAGACCGCGCTTGCGAGATCATAGGCGGGATCAACGATGTATAACTCGGTGCGGCCGAAATTATGGTGTTCGAAGTCAACTTTGCAAGGACCGTCCCGGGTTTCCACCCAGTCCTGGGGCGTCATACTCCCGTCTATTAGCGCGGGGGTCCGACATACGTACTGCTCGAGAGCTCGGTGGAGAGCAGGTACTTTTATGCGGCCAATGATCGGGCCGTATGCTCTTCTCAGCGAGTCGATCAGCACACTCCAACCCGTCCATCCATAGCCGGGGCTGATTGCAAAGGTCGGATCCTCTTTCAGGCGCAGTGTCGTCGCGCGCGTAGCAACATAGGCAGCGAGACGTTTGATAGGTGGCCCGCAAGGATCGCCCTCCGCACGTTCGAGCCACTCCGTGTACATAAGTCCTTCTCGAAGGCCAAGCATTGCGGGAACGAATCCCGCGAGCTGGTTTCCCGCAAAAAAAGCCTGATAGCCAAGCCAGCCCCAGCCGACGCTTTTCGCAAGAACGCGCCTGAACGCGGGTGGTGCGCTATTTTTCACCAAGCGTATATCGAATGTGTGTTTCAGGCGACACTGGAAGTTATCCTGAAAATGTTCTTCGAGGCGCGTATTCAGCTCGCAAGTGCTGCTGCTTTGCAAGATTTGAACATCGTCCCATCCCAGAGCTTGGAAATAGCGCGCAAGAAGCAGCTGCACGGAGCTGGGTTCGAGAAGACGGTTTTTGTGAAGAGCGTTGGCATCCAAACGGATCAATTTGATGCCATAAGTCTCCACCGTGGCGGGGAGATGCCAATGGGGACGAGCCGGGTGCATGGCCGCAAGTAGAAAAATTCTATCGGGTGGCACTCCCCTTTTCCGCAGGAGGTTCACCATTAGCTGGAAGGTGTTACCAGTATTCGGAGACTCGTCGATGACAAGTATCTGAACGCCCGGCGAGCAGAGGGCCTGCAGTGAGAGTTCCTCCCATGGCGAAATTCCTTTTTTCGGACGTATCGTGCACCAGGACACCGAGGTCCAGCCCAGCTTCAAGAGTTTAGCCTTCGCAGCTGGAGCAAAATACGCGCCCATCGAGCGCGGGCCAATAATCAGGAGCGGCGATTGGCGATTCTCCTGAGAAGCAGTGAATAACTCAGCGAGCGAGAATGCATCTTGATGCGCAAGATCCTGGCTACGATATCCAGATGGCAACTGCATCCGGCGATGGAGAAGCCGCTTCGGTAGAGGAGTGGCGATGCAATTTTCGATGGATTTCCTCAAATCATCTAGTCGATGCGGGGCGGGCTTTCCGGTTCGGGTCAGAAGTTCGCAGGTCGCATCTACCTTAGAGGTCCATTCTTCCCTCCATCTGGCCGCGCGCGATTTTTGCGGATAGGTCGCAAGGCGATAGACAACATTGATTATTCTCTGTACGAGAAGGAGAGGAATCCGAAGCTTGGGAAGCTTTCGAGTGATCTTCGAAAGGTCCGGAGAAGTTTCCGCTAAGTAATCGTCGACGGTACAGGCGAGAGCGGACGCGAACAGATACAGATTGGTTTTGCACTCTTCGATCTGCCATGGCACGTTAAGCGAATTCAACTGGTTCAAGGATTCACGGAGGTGTTCGAATAGGTCGCGTACCGAGAGAACAGGATCGAGCGCCCACCCATAGCGCGAATAAAAGCTATCCTCGGAGCCGACGTCAGGACGCAGTCCGGCGAGCTCTGAAACATGGACTTGCGGACTTGTGGTCTCAACCACTGAAGATTTCCTTGTCATTGCCCGGATGGAATTCTGCGCGCTTAGGACGGAACCTATGCGAGAAGGAGCCAAAGACAACGGTTCACGCGCGTGAAATCGAAGAGGTACTTGGAGTCTCTTTAACCGTGGGCCGAATGACGCCCGAAGATAACTCTGAATGGAGCGGTGATCCGCCCGCGATGAGATCCCTAAGGACCCACCAAAATACTCGCGGATTGCGACGCGCTTGCGTAAGTGAATAAGGCAGCCATCCGTGACCAAAAGGCACGTAGACGCGCACGGGCACATCCAATTCACGCGCGACTTTCAAAGCCGCCTTCATAGGAAGGCCGTACAATAGCTCAAGGGAGCATGGAGTGCCTGATTGGCGAAGGCGCTCCAAAGCAGTTCGACCCAAATCCGGGTCATGAGTCGCTACAGCGACGAAACGTGCGCGACCTGCCAGCCGGTCAATGACTTTCAAACAGCCTTCCCTGGGATTCATCTCTTGATGTTGGGGGTCTGCCCACTGCCCTTTGACCACGCGAACATGCAAACCGAGATCTACTGCAATATCTGCGTCGGCGACGCTTCTCATCCATCGGCCGGGCAAAGTGCACCCTACATGCGGATACGAATGCGCTGCTTGGGCAACTATAGAGAAGGTTCGATCGGCCGTTTCGTGTTCCAGGGAGTCGAAGTGGACGAGAGTATTCTTGTTCTTCGCTTGCTCCAATACCTCATTCACCAGAGCCCAGTCATAGTTCAGCGGAGGAAGCTTAATGGACAGGTAACAATCCATCTTATCGACGGCCAGGACAGCGAGAGCGGACGTATAAACATTCACTATCCGTTGCGTTGAATCGCTCTCGACATTCCAAAAACTGATCGTGCTGCCAATACCCATATCGCGGAAACAGCGGCATGTGCGCATAGCATCGTCGAGGGTGGGTCCAGCAATGTAGGCACTGCCGGCGTGCTTCGCGACGGCTTCCCAAGCGGACCAGATCATTTTGTTGATCCTGCGGTTCATTCCTTTTTTCTTTTCACGGCCACTTCAAACCGTCGAAGCGCCGATTGGAATGCGTCCGCCGCCAGGGCAGCGATGCCCCTTATTCGGAAGGGATAAGCTCTAATCGTTACGGTTTGAATCTCATCTTGTGTCCAGATACGCGTCCAGTTATCAGCGTTACCCAGAAATTCATAGGACACGAGATCCTTCGAAGCCGCGTAGCGGATCGTCTCGGCAATCAGCAGCATTCCAGGTGAGCATCGTGCAAACTCCTCGCGGTATCCAATCTTTAGAAGCCAGAAGCCTCGTGCGCACTCCAGTGCAAACTGCATCGCGACAGCCTTGCTGCCAACTCGCAGAAAACACAAGCGCAAGGTTCCCGCTGCACTCGCCGAGGCAGCATAGTGCCGGTAGAACTGACCGCGCAATTTATCGGAGGAGATGGCGCTCCCTTCGCTCCCCTTCCAGTTCGCGGCCTCGACTTCCAGAGCCTCGTCAAGAATAGGTCCGAGTTGCGAGGGGGTAGGGGACAGAATCTGATAACTGACAGGACCGATTTTCTCGGCGTTTCGAAGGGCTCGCCGCAAATCCGAGCGACGGCCCCTATTGAGCTGGCTCTCGGGTTTCCGCCAACCCTGATGTAACAAGATGCGAGGATATGGTTGAGCTGAACGTAGAAGTACCAGCCCGCGGCCGCGATAGGCTTCTTGAATTGCGGCAACGGTCGGCGAATCGGCGGGAATTCTGTCCAGAAAAAGTGGGGAACCCAGTTTGACGAGAGCGTTGGCAAGACTCTGAAGAGCGACGGGATCGGAAAACAGCAAATCGGCAGGCTCGCGAAGAACTTTGACTCCCAGATGTTCCAGTCGGCCTAGAACGCTCTTACTGCGGACAAGCGGCGCGATGGCACCTGTTTGCGATCCCGTTTTGGCGACGAAGAAATGGATTTCCCCATCGAGGGGCAATGTGGCGCAGCAGGATTCGCTCCAAAGATATTGCTGGATAGGGCTTGCGGTATCGCGTTCGAGCATCCTCCAAAATGGCGCGATCTCGTCAAGCTGACGGAATCTGTGCGTCGGCGGACCCCAGTTCTTATTTTCGCTGTGACGGGTGCTCGCGCTGACGGTAACTCGGGCTGGTCGCTCGGCTGCGACCCCGTGATGGCGAACTAACGAGTTGTGAGCGTGAAGCATGTCGGGGCACTCTACCGGGGGTCGAGATCAGAGGTCGCGGACAAGACGCTGAGAGAACTTCGTGAACTTGCCAAGGGAATCCACGGGCACGTCCGCAAATTGGCTAAGCACCTTGAAGCTCGACACGGTCACACGGTCGCCGGCTGCTAGACTCGTATTCAGCTCTTACGATAGTCTTTACATTCAAATGCGTGGAAAACGGGAATTGTTAGCACGTATGTGCTCCCGGACGGGGCTCACCAGAGTGCTGGAAACCCTCCCCCAGCGCCGCGACTTGATAATTCTGAATTACCATCGCATCGGAAACGGGGACGAGACTCCGTTCGACTCGGGCGTATTCTCAGCCACGGCTGAACAATTTGATTCGCAGATCGCTTACCTGAAACGTCGTTTTCATATCTCTACTTTAGAGGAAGTGTTCGCCATGATGGGCGGTGATGCCCCTCGCGGGACAAGTGTGCTCATCACCTTCGATGACGGGTACATTGATAACTACACCCTGGCATTTCCGATCCTCCGCACGCATGGTGTGCAAGCCGTGTTCTTTCTGCCTACGGCTTTCATCGGCACAGGGAAGCTGCCCTGGTGGGACGCGATTGCCTACATTATCAAACAGAGCGCGAAGAAGCGTGTCCACCTCGAATATCCGCAACCTGCGATCTTTGATCTGGCACGCGATGGAGGAAAGAGTGTGAGCATGCAGATCCTGCGGCTCTTTAGGGAGTCTGCTGTGGAAGATCCCGAACGCTTCATCATCGAACTCGAGAAAACATGCGGAGTATTGCGCCCCAGAGGGAGTGCCGAGCGATGTTTCCTGGACTGGGACGAAGCTCGCGACATGCAGCGCAACGGCATGGCGTTCGGATCTCATACCCATAGCCATGAGATCTTGACTAGTCTTTCGCCCGAGTTGCAACGGGAAGAGGCACGCTATTCACGGGAGATATTGGAACAGGAACTTAACAGACGTATTGATATCCTCGCCTACCCGGTCGGACTCAAGCATTGTTTCTCCGCCGATACCGTAAGCGCCTTAGAGCAAACGGGTTATCGCGCAGGCTTTTCGTTCTATGGTGGCTCGAACCGCCCGGGAGAGATTCGGCCATTCGACATACGACGCTACGGCGTTGCTGATCTGAGCTATGACCATTTTCGGTTGCAAACAACCATGAGAGCGGCTACTGGTACGGGTTCGCTCTGAAGACCCCTTAGTCAGCTCGCAAACCAAGCGTTCAGGCAAGCCCTTTATTTACTTTAGCTTAGGCCAAGACTTAGACAGATTCTTCAGCCGCTTCGGGCCGATTAACCCTGCCGTTTTCCTTAGCCCTATCCATATAGACACAATGGACACCTTAGGACAGCATTTGGGCAGTTCCCCTTTTTTGGACTGTTGGGCAGATGTATTCGCCGCGGCGCTCCTGTATCCACAGTAGGCAGGGGCGCGTGTTGCATTTGGGCACGGAGCTTAAATAGAAGCCGGAGCCAAATGTTAAGAGCTTGTCGTCTGTCACGGAGTCAAGAGGCGTTAGTGCTTCTCCTAGTTGTCCTATTGGGAAGCCTCTCCCTTGCGGGATGCGCAGGTTTGACGAGCGCCAACAAGAGCCCTTCCGATCCTACAAATCCTGCCGGCCCCGTCGTGATTAGTGTGACCCCCGTCGCCGCGACAGTGGCAGCAGGAAGCACCCAACAGTTTCAAGCAACTGTAACAGGAACCTCGAACACCGCGGTCAAGTGGAGTATGAGCGGCGCGGGATGCAGCGGCGCCGCGTGTGGTACCATTTCGGCAGGCGGACTTTACACCTCACCAGCCAGTGTACCCTCGCCTGCGACTGTCAGTGTGATCGTGACCAGCGTGGCGGACCCCACCAAATCAGCTTCGGCGAGCGTTAGCATTGTTGCTGCGGCTGCAGTTTTGCTGAGTATTAGCCCTGCCAGTGCTGCGGTTCCTACCGCCAGCACGGATTCCTTCACAGCGAGCGTGACGGGGACTACAAATACGGCAGTGGCGTGGAGCTTGAGTGGAGCTGGTTGCAGCGGCGCATCGTGTGGTTCGCTCGCAACGAGTTCACTTGCGGCCGTTTATACTGCGCCGGTGGTGGCACCTTCGCCGCCTAGCGTTACGGTGGCTGCAACCAGCATGGCGGTACCGAGCAAGACAGCGTCAGCAAGCGTAACCATCGTTCCCGTTATTGTTGTCACTGTGACGCCAAACAGCACCTCAGTTGCGACAGGAGCGACGCAGCAGCTAAGTGCGTCTGTTGTTGGGACGTCGAACACTACCGTGACATGGAGTGTACAAGGAGCAGGATGTAGCGCAGCAGCTTGCGGAACAGTCAACGGAACAGGACTGTACACGGCTCCGTCGGCGGTTCCCTCACCCGCCACTGTAACCGTTACAGCGACCAGTGCGGCAGATGCATCCAAAACGGGCTCAGCATCCATAGCTATTTTCTCCGCGTCTGCTACTAACACGATTGACGGCCTTAACATTCCTAATGGCCACCCGAGATTATTCTGGAATGCGGGAAGAGTCACGACGGCACAATCATGGGTAGCGAGCACGGGCTACGCGGGACTGAATACGGCATCCGCGCGCCCGCTTGACGATTACGACATGGCGTTTACCTGCTTCACGATGAGTGGAGCCGTAGCCACGGGAGCGTGCAGTCAGGTGATCACGGACGCATTGGCGCTCGGCCCCTCCGGCACAAATGGAGGAGGAGCAGGCGACGATAACATGCGAAGGAACGGGGAGTGGATCATGCTGGTCCTCGACTGGCTTGCTCCTGGCTGTGGCAGGGCGCAGTGCCTCACCTCCGCGCAGGTAACGACGCTTACCAACAACTGGAACACTTGGCAATCGAATCAGGACAACGTGATTCAGACTTGGGGCAACGTCGGGATGCCTGCGAACAACTATTTCGCCGGACAATTTCGCAATGATTTCGATTTCGGGGTCGCCACATATGGCAACAATTCTAATGCCGTTACGAACTTGAACTATGGAGTGAATAGCCGGTGGCCCGATTTGCTAAATTTCGTTTCCCCATCTGGAACAGGGAAAAACGGAAGCCATGGTTATGCGCTGCATAGTCAAGAAGGTGGAGGGGAGTACGGGCGATATTCTCTGAACTATTACGCACTTCCACTGGCTTCCTCAGCGCTTCTAGGGCGCGACATGTGGACCGAGACAACCGCTTTCAAGTCCGGTGTGTTCCAGACGATCTACAACACGATGCCGACGATCTCTACGAGCCGCAGCATGTGGGACATGTTCACTTGGGGAGATGATGAGAACTGGCAAGCAGGCGCCGGTTGCGGCTATCAAAGCCACAACGGACCCGACGGGCATGGCGGATGCGGAGCATCGAGTCAGTATTACGGCGATTTCATGCAAGCGGCTGCGAATGAGTTTCCCGGCACTGCGGTTGGCAAACTGGCCCGCCAATGGATTTCTACTGTAAATCCCGCCATCGGCCCTATCCATAAATCGGTCGACCCTGGAGGTTCATCGCAAGCATACTCGACCATGCCGCTGGATTATTATTCGTCAGGGGCCCAGTACATGTATTCCCGCAGCGATTGGACGGCTTCTGGAACGTCAATGCTCTGGCAGATGGGCCTCTACAACGGAGACAACGTTCTGTCGGTGCCTTGGGGCGGCGGGCACTCGCATCAAGATGCAGGAACCTTTCAAGCCTTCCGCAAGGGCGTCCCCATAATTCGAGAAACGATGGCCTATTCGGAAACGGTTGCAGGATACAACGGCGTCGGAACCGCTGACGCCGCGACAGGATTCGCGCACAACATTCCTTTCATAGGCGGGCAAGCATCAATCAACGTATTTGGAGGCTGCTCGGATGGCCCCGGAATCGTCAAGCGGCTGGAGACGCAACCTAATTATTCTTTCGTCGTCACTGACCTAACGCTGACGTATAAGAACACTGTCTGCGATTCGGGGCACCCAGAGCGACAGAACCCGTACGTGGTCTCGGTAGTTCGCGAGTATTACTATCTGCGTGGTATCAACACGCTTGTTATCGTCGATCGTCTACAGACCGATGTGGCTACGCGAAGCACGACGTTTGTGAGCCACTGCGAAACGACTCCTACAGTGTCGTCCGCAACCGTCGCATGCATTGACGGCACGCAGGAAGCGCTCTATACAGCCTTGGCGCCAGCCGCTCCAACCATAGCAGTCGTTACTGAGAATGCGAACGGCGCCAATGCAGCCAACTGGCAATATCGGATTGAGGCAAACAACGCAAATCCCGGCAACGTAGTGAGCTACAACATCTACACGATTCAGCTTGGGGATGCGTCTGGTTTCAGCGCGCTGACTCCGGGAGTTGTCGATTCGAGTCCTGGGAATCCGTCGAGCGGCACGTTTACGATCACTCTTGATGCGAACGATAGCCTTGTAATTAACAAAGGGATCGCTTCATCGGGCGGGACCATCAAGGTCGCTGGCTCGACAAATGCTCTGGCCACGACAGTTCAGGGTATGACGATCACCGACGGCGGGCCGGCCTGGCAATAGACTTCCGTGATAGTGGTCATCAGTCTGGCGGTTTCCCGGCCGCAATATCATGCGGTGAACTGAGCAGAAATCAAACTACACATTGCGGCTACCAGTGAGGGCCGATCCGGAACGACGAAGCCGATCTCATTTTTCGAGATAGATGACTATGCCGCTTGCGAAGTGCCTCATGATAGGCAGGGCGCTGAGTATAGCGTGATCGACGCGCTTAACCACCGGTTGGTTTAGTAGCCGAACGCGTTTGCGCAAACGCGAAGCGATGTGGAATGGTCTTGCCAGTAACTTAGAGAATTCCGGTCGGATCTCCTGGACCTCCTTCCATGTCACGGGGCGCTCGCCTTTCGTGTAGTCCTTCTCCTTCGGCCGCAACCGTTCGATCGTTTTAGAGTTTCCCATGTGCTCGAAGAATAATCCGCGGCCACCCGGTTTGAGGAGACGTTTAATTTCCATCAGGCCGATTTGCAAACCGATGTGGTGAAGGATTCCGAATCCGTGGACTACATCAAAGGATTTACTGGGAAATTCGGTCGGATCGCAGCGCATTAGCATCGCATTGACACGGTCACCCACGCCGTTCAATTTGGCGCGCTCTTTCGTGAGCTCAATACCAACCGGGGAAATATCGATCGCAGTTACATGAGCACCCATCAAGGCGAGATAAGTTGACTCTTCACCCTGCCCGCAACCGTAGTCCAGGACGCGGCAACCTTTAACGGACCCGAGAAGCTTGGCGCCATATTGGCGCCAGTCCCAATCATGGTGTGGGTCGGCATACTTCTTAAACATAATCTGGTTCAGGAGCAGGTTATGGGCATGCCGAGAGTACGCTTGGTCCGCAAATCGCGCCTCGTCGGTCAGTCTTGCCTGCTCTTGTCCTTCGGAAGCGGCGGGGATAGCGGTATCTAGTTGAATTGAAGCATTCGGCATGATTGCCATGGTGTCTCCCCTGAAAATGATATCGAAATGAACCACGCGGCCGAACGAGCGCTGAGCTTTCTGAGAATAGACTTTCGCGCTACTCTTTGCGAAAAGTGCCCCAACGCCCGGCATTTGCCGATGCAGACCGGCTTGGGCGTCGTGAGCGGGCGGGCCAACAGAAAAGTGATATCACTTCGCGGCGCAGCTCTCCTGTACACGCCCCAGAACATTGTTGCTGGGGTTAACGCGTTCCTCCGCCATCGTTTCCTGCAAGCCGGAAGCGACGCCAATGCGCGGTTGCCAGCCAAGTTCAGTTTCTGCGCGGGTACAATCGAACTTCATGTGAGCCAGTGCCGATTTGACGCGGTAGATGGAAAGCGGGACTGGGCGTTTGATAATCTTGGACAAAAGTTCGAAACCGACTGCCAGGCTATAGACGACGACCATCGGAACGTGGATGACTTTTGCATTCTTTGCGTTCTTCAAGATGTAGTCACGTACAACCTGATTTTGTGTGATTTTGCTTCGGTCGACAATATGGAAGACACGGCCATCGAATTCGTTGAGTTCGGCAGTTAGGACGATCGCATCGATCACATCTTCGACATAAATTAAAGGCAGCTCACGGGTGCCACCGCCGAGGATGACAAAGAAGTTTCCGATTTTACGGGCGACTTCCGGAGTCAGTAGCGTCATCCCAGGACCGAACACCCTTCCCGGGCGAAGCAAGACGGCTCGGAGATGGCGATCTCGAACCGCATCGCGCACTATCTTTTCGGCTGCGGTCTTTGCTTGGGTATAGGCTCCCCGTTTTGCGGGAGATGGTTCAATTGGCCAATTCTCTGTGATCGCGTCGCCGCGCCGCGCAACTGCCGCGTGTAGGCAACTTAGGGAGCTGATGTACACCAGGCGTTGCACATCGTGCCGAAGCACACTATCCACAATATTCTGCGTGCCGCAGACAGTGCCGCGTTCATGGTCATGTGCGCTGCCCTTCATGGCCGCACCTACGTGGTAAACAACTTCCGTGCCCGCAACGGCTTGGTCAACGGCGGTAGGATCTCCCAGATCGCCGAGGAAAACTTCGACATTGCCATCGTTCATGAACTCCGGCGGTGGCTGACGTCGAACGAAAATGCGAACACGGTTCCCTTCTTGCAAGAGTCGTCGCACTAAATGTCGCCCGATCAAGCCGTTAGCCCCAGTGACCAGAACTTTTGCGTGTCCCACACTTCGGAATTGGTCCTGAAATTTGATTTTCGCTTGATCCGCTTCTCGTGACAGGAGGCTCGTCCAGAAGACAGTGGAGCGCGCCCGCTCGACAGGCACCGGCATCGGTGCGCCCATCTGCAACGCGCTATAGAACGCGGCCACCAAAGAATGCAGGCCGTCGTACTGGACGATTTTCTTGGTCGCAAAGCGAGCGACGTTTGCCGGAACCTGTGCGCAGATGCTGAGGCCCTCGGTCATTGCTTGCAAGGCGCGAGCGGGGGCTTTCGGCAGAGGAAGTTGCGGCGTATGAGTCACCCACATTGAGAAGAGATTCGCCCGGACCACGCCTTTCGTCCCTTGGACGACAAACCAGTTTTGCAAAGGGCGCACGTTCCAAGAAATCTGAATGTTCGCCGTGCCGCGCTGACATTGCGCGGCCACGCGCCACTCGTCAAACAGGAGGTTGGAGTCGCCCCCGTGCGTGCCATAGAAAGCCTTCGCATCTTCGATTGGGCCCAGGAAAGATTCAGCGAGATATAGGGCGTGCACGCCTTGGTCCAAGAAAGGGTAGCCGCCATCCTGGTAGTGGATCGGCAATGGTCCTCCACGGTACGGCGGATATTCGCTGCTGCGGAAGTAATCGAAAGTAAGCGGAACCCCGATGGAGCCCGAACGCACGAGGTTCAGCGCTTTGGATACGAAACGGTCGTACAACATGGAATGGCTGACGCAAACAGATTTTTCGGCGATTGCGGCTGCGGCAGAAATTCGGTCGACCTCTTCCGCGTTGCTAGCCAGCGGCTTTTCCACAAACACGTGGCAGCCGTTCTTGAGCGCGGCAATCGCCAATAATGCGTGGGTGTCCGGCGGAGTAAGGATATGAATTACGTCGATTCCCTCGTTCATCATAGCTTCCATCGTTGGGAAGACCTTTGGGATGTTGAACCGAGCGGCAAGAGCACTCGCGCGAGCGCTTACAACGTCCGCGATTCCGACGATTCGCGCATTTGGTACTCGCTGGATCGCGCGCGCGTGAAACTCGCTTATGTAGCCGGCGCCAACCAATCCGACGCGGAGACGTGTATCTGGAAACATTCAGGTTTCCCTTCTAATTTACTGGGTATCGCAATCGAGTTGCTTCATCTGAGTGAATGTTCGGACCGAATTCTCACCGAGGGCTAGCTGAACTACGAAGCGAGCGTTCGCGGTCCACGTATGGCACTCGAAGACGGTCTGTCTGGCCCGCGCACCGATTTGATTCCTAAGCGCTGAATCTTCGACGAGCCGCAGAAGTGCTTTTTGAAGGGCGCGGTAATCAGCGTGAGGAAACATGATTCCGGTCACCTTGTCATCGATCACGTCGCGCATTGGCCCAAGATCAGGAACGACGCACGGCTTGCCCATGGCCATGAACTCGAACAGGGCAATGGGAGAACCGAAAGCGTTGGAATCGGGAAGGACACAAATATCCATCGCATCGATGTACGCGGGCACATCATCGCGGGGCACGGGTCCTGAAAAAATGACTTCCCTTTCCATTCCCAGACGAAACGCGGTCTCTTTTAAGTTATCCATCTCAGGACCGTCGCCAACGAGCAATACCTTTACGTCTCGATGAGCGTCGCGAATGTTCTTCGCGACTTCGATCAACACATCCAGACGATCCCATCGATAAAACAATCCCACATGACCGATTACGATGGAGCCCTCGAGGCCTAAGCGAGGCCGAAGTGAGTCTTTGGGCTCTGCGCTTCGGAATCGATTTGGATCAATCGCATTGGGCAGGACGCGTACGCGTGCAGCGTTGGCACCACGCTGCTTAGCTTCGTCAGCAAGAACGCGGGAGACACAGAGAACGTGATCGGCGTGCGAGAAAACCCAAGCGTCGATCGTTCGCGCGAGTCGCTCCATGATCAAGCCGCGGGCTCGCGTGAATCCAGCAAGTTCATTGACCTCGAGCACGACCGGCCGTTTTAACCATTTCCCTACGAGCACGCCCATAAACATAAAGTAGGCGTGTCTTTCGTACAGGACGGCATCCGGTTGGCGCCACAGAGCCGGCAACAACCGGAATGGGAGAAACAAGTTGTAGAGAAGCTCGAATATTTCAAATACGAACTGGGGACACTCACAGCTTAAGTACTTCCAGATGCGTTGAAAACCGCGTGCGCGGTCTCCGCTCCGTAGAAAAGGCATCATTCCGGCAGCACTGAGTGGATCGACGCCCGGGGGAGATACGATCGTCACTTCATGCCCATCCGCCTGCAATGCTTCCACCAGGCTACGAATGTGCATCGCCTGAGAACTGCGGCCCATGGTGCGATGGTGATATATGAATTGCAAAGTTCAATGGCTCGGAACGCAAGCTAAGACGCGGCGGCTACTTCGACATATCAGCTTGAAGACATTCGGCAATGCGCGGACTGCCTGAAGTTGTAGGGCATTTCTTGTGACTTGTTGAGAGGGCTTGCGGTCCGCTATGCAGAGTGCCAGCTTGATTCTGAGAAACGAAACCATTGTACAGACTCATGTAGTCGTCAAGCATGCGTTCCGGCCTGAAATACTGTTCGTAGCAGCGGCTTGCCAGATTTTTCATTTTATGAAGTTCTTGCTTTCCGGCAACCGCCTCGCACAATGCCCTTGCCATGCCTTCAGGATCTGACGATGGCACAAGCGTGACTGCTCCCGACAAGCGCGCGATTTCGCCCATACCTCCAACGTCAGTAACGACCGCTGGCAACCCAACCGACATCGCTTCCAACAGAGACACAGGTAAGCCCTCGGTTAAGGAAGAACTTACAAATAGATCAGCCGCCAGCAGGAATGGCGAGACCTCACCCTGTTCACCAAAAAAAGTGACGGATTCATTCAGCCGAAGGTCATTAGTGAGCTTGCGCAGACTGGCCTCCAGAGGCCCGTCGCCAACTATCCATAGCTGCACCTCGGGATGATGCATGCGCGTAAGGGCAACCGCCTGCAGCAAGGTGGCGTGGTCTTTCAATGGCGCCAGACGGCCAACGTGCAGCAGGGTAAAGCCTTTTTTGGGCTGCGGGGCAGCCTGAATGTTCGCAGGCCAAGCGCCGTTATAGATGTGAATGATTCTGTCGCGGGCTGCGAATGGAGCAGCCAACAAATTCGTCCGAGTGCCCTCGCAAACTCCCACGATCCAATCACACCAGCGTGAAGCCAGCGCAAATTTCAACTCACGGCGTATCTGGTATGGAGGCTTGACCAAACCATGCCGGGTTACTATGACTGTCTTCACTCCGGCGAGACGAGCTGGAAGAGCTGCCATGATGGCCGCTGTGGCGTTATGGCAATGCACGACGTCAGGGCGAGAACGCCGAAACGATCTGTACAAGCCGCGCACCAGATGAAAGAAGGAGGAAGGATGGTGGAGAACAACTTCAAAGCCTTCGGCCCGCAGCTCTTCGCCTAGCACGCCAAGGCGATAAAGACAGTGGACTGAGGCTGTATGGCCTCGGTCGCGCTGCAATCGGCAAAGCGTGGCCGTTAGCTTTTCCGCTCCGCCCATTTCCATGCTGTCACCAACGTGCGCGATGTTCAGCGTGTTTCTTGGCTCCGCTAGCGCACTTGCTACCGGTGTCGAACTCACTGCCGCCATGATGCTACCCATTGGAGTGAAGCCTTTTTGAGTCAAAGGGATATGCCGCTTCGGCTGACATTTTCAAGGTATCCGGTGTACCGCTTCGAAGAAATTACGAGTAACCCGCGAGGCCAACCCTCGCACCTTGGGCTATCCGCTCGATGAGCCGAGCGGGTATCGCACGTCACACTACTCACCGGCTAAACCAGCTTGCGTTTCACGCGATCCGACCCGATGCGGTGCAAACGAAGTCTGCTTGGGTCGATCTTTCGAGTGGAGAGGTTTTAGAAGCACTGAGTTTCTGAAATAACCTATTCTGCCAAGGTGCGATCCACGAAACTGCTCTTACCACAGGCTCTGGAATGGGCACACGATCCCCCAGAAGTTCTGTAAGCTTCCGTCGGTGATACTTAGTAGCTGAGATTTCTCGCCAGCCGGAAAATATACGAGAGAATTCCCAAGGGCGAGTGGCCCACGGATAACCTGGTCGATGAAAATAATCGCCCAGGAATCTCCCAGAATGATGCTCCTTCAATCGCAGAGGATTTGGAGTCGAAATGAAAACGTAACCTCTCGGCCGCGTTACCCGCCCAAGCTCCGTTATTAGTTCTGCGCGGGCCTGCTTGGAAGTCACGTATTCCAGCACAGAACTGCAAACAGTCAGGTCAAAGTAGTCATCCTCAAATGGCAGTTGCTCCCCGGCGGAATAGCTCAAAAAGGACACTTGTGAGGGTGAGAGATCATGTCCTGTTGCTCGTACTTGTGCCGCCCGGACAGCCAACTGGCTAGCGTCGATTCCGACGACCTGCATCGGGCGCAATACGTGGGACGACGCCAGGGCTACACTGAATCCGCCTGTTCCGCATCCCACGTCCAAGATTCTTTCGGCTCGCCCGACATACTCCTCCAAAAGCCAGCACGCATTCCTGCGGTGATGGTCAACCCGCTCCAGTTCTCTCTGGACAAATTCACTGTCGGCGGCATGGGTGACCGCGTAGCCCACGACAGTAGGAGAATCATGGATATTTTGAACCGCTGCTCCTTCCCTCAACAGTTCAAGGAATCGCGTTCTGTAAGGTTCTTTCATAGATTTCCCCCTTCTATTCTGTGACAACTGGTACTTGAAATTGGGCATTTGGCAGCAGTCCGCCCTCAAAAGAGGGAGGATGGCAGGCCGCGGCGCTGGCGATGCCGACTTGTCCGAACGACGAATTCACATTCATCTAGAGCTTTCCACAACTGGGGATTGGGGAATCAGGAAGTTAACCAACCGTTTTAACGAAGAGCCTACCGCCGTGGGAAGGAGAGCGGAAAAGACCAGTAGGCGCCGCCGATCATCCTTCTGCAGCACCATAAATAAACGGCTCGTGACAAGGAAAACAATCGCACCTACCGGTATGGCAACGCCCAATTTCATGAGAGCGCTGAACGGCATCGCCACGATGCCAAGTACAACGACGGCCATGGCTAGAGTTGCAGCCGATAGCCTAAGTAGTACGGGCATATCGATTCGTACTGGATAGCGAACAAGCACGCGACCCCAGATAGACACAGCAGCGAATGTTTGGGCGACGCCATTCGCCCAAGCCGCGCCAATTGCGCCGTGGCTTGGAATCAAAGCGAGATCAAGAAGCACGTTGATAGCCGCCGCTACGCAGCCCCACTTCAAGACGAAGCCGAGGTCTTCGGCGGAATACAAAAGAGTCTGGGCGGGAGTCAGGATCGCTTTCGGAATACTGAGAAGTGCAACCACGATGAAAACCGGTATAGCCGGCAGGTATTGCGAGCCGTACATCACCCGCACAAAAGGGCCACCGATGCAGGCGACCCCGATCAGAATTGGAAGTGCTCCCAGAAGGACATACGTGGATGCTTTAGAGGTCATCCTAAACAAGCGATCTTTATCGCGTCCGTACTCGGCCATCTGTGTGGCCGAGAGCGCATTGGCAAATGTCTGGGGCACTCGCATGAGCCGGTCCGCTACGTTGAAGCAAACCGAGAAGAAAGCCAGTTGACGAATATCGGGCTGTAGCAATTTCAAGAAAATGATGTCGGAGCGGTCCCAAATCACAATTTGCAGAATCATCAGTCCGGTGCTCAGACCTGAGAAGGAAAACATCCGCTTGCGAATGTCGACCGGCAGAGGAACGGAGCGTACTGCTTCCATCGACTTAAGAACCGGAACGAGCTTTACGGCCAACTCCGCTGAACGATAGAGTAAAACGCCTGCGGCAATGCCAATCAGGTTCCATCCGAGTAGGAGACTCGCGGCCACTGCGACTACGTAAACCATCGCTCCAACAAAGGCGCCACGCGTGTTGAGTGCTGCATCCTCGGCAGCAGAGTTCGCCTGCGAAGGCACGAATGTAATCATGTTTGGAACCATGCTTAGAACCAGCAATACGGCACAGGAGCGGTACTCTGGGTTCACGATGGTGAAGACGGCAATCATCCCGGCAGCTGTGAGCACTGACGCAATTACAGTCTGGGCCCAAAGATTGTAGAAGAATACGGCCCGCGCAAG
>Ga0210397_10000359_pt1 | contig 31922 bp, 22 predicted proteins | sample IncBWH2OmetaG_FD_160126 | JGI IMG/M metagenome (GOLD analysis project Ga0210397, IMG submission 160126) | Forest soil microbial communities from Barre Woods Harvard Forest LTER site, Petersham, Massachusetts, United States - Inc-BW-H-2-O ...
CTTTCCTGCCCCGGACGCTCCTGCGACGAGCAGACCATGGCCATCCACCTCCAGACAGGCACAATGCACGGGAACTAGCCCAATCGCGGCCCCTAATACTCCAAGCGTAATCGGGATCAGTTTCTCTTTCCAGAAGCTATCATCGCGTGCCACAACTCCGGAAACATGCGCGCTCAGCGTGCGGCGCAGTATGTCAAACACAAAAATATTCGACTCACCGAAGGAAGCGATAACGACATGGTGCAGTCCTCGAAAATAAGGGTCATCCGTGCCGTCACGAAGCGTTTCAGCAACTACAACTCGCATGGTGAAGTTGCTCGAATTTGATCTCGAGCCCGAAATCGATAAGTCCCCCAGAAGTGTCACCAACTCAGGCGAATTGGTACGCAGATCGCACCTCGCGCCTGCGAAGCACAGACTCCTCTGATAAGGCAATACCGTCTCGTCAATTGAAATAGAGAGCATAGAACAATCGCTGGGCTTCACTCTAACCCACGAACGCAGAGCAATTTCGGCACCAAGAAAAAGTTTACAAACCGCTGACACGGATGTGACAACTGCGCTTCAGCTAAGCCCTATCGTCCCCAATAAGCGAGGAGTTCGTAGTGCCCAGGTCCCGAAAAATCGTCTTCTTTTTCCCATCCTTCGCGAGCTCCGATGCAACTGCGCCCCTTGGAATTCTTGCTATCTCAACTCCGCTGATCCGTGCCGGCTATCAAATCGTTCTCATCGATTCCACCATTACTCCGGACTACAAAAAACGGGTTCTCGAGGAAGTTCGCGATGCACTGTGTCTTGGAATTTCTCTAGTCACTGGTCCAATGATTCGCGAAACAGTCGAGATCGCCAAGGCCATCAAAGCCTGGAATCCCGATTTTCCAGTCATCCTCGGCGGGTGGCACCCTTCCCTTCTCCCCACTCAAACCCTCGAAGCACCCTACATCGACTATGTCATTCGCGGGCAGGGTGAAGAATCTCTTCTGGAACTCATCGGCCACATCGAAAACAACTCCGCACCTGACTTCGTCGCTGGCATCGGCTTCAAGCGCGACGACAAACTGATCTTTACTCCCGAGCGCCCACTGAAACCGCTCATTGACATGCCTCCCAAGGCCTATCACCTCGCGGACTTCGACGCCTACGAACGAGTCTGCGGCAAGCGCTGGGCGATGTACACATCGAGCCTCGCCTGCCCCTACAACTGCGCTTATTGCACCAATGCAGGCGTCTACGGGCGTAAATGGAACGCACTTCCCGCCGAGCAGTTCGTCGAAGAAACCGTTGATCTCAGCCGAAGATACAACCTTGAAATGTTGTGGATCGTAGATGACAACTTCCTCGTCGATCTTGATCGCGCACGAGCCATCGCCGAAGGCCTTGTACGAGCTGGCTCCGAATACAAATGGAGTATTCAGGCCACCACAAACCTCACCTCGCGTCTCTCAGTCGATGACCTGAAGCTCCTTCATCGAGCCGGACTCCATCAAATCTGCCAGGGCGCCGAGTCCGGTTCACCTAAAGTTCTGAAGGCAATGAACAAAAACTTTCAGGACTTCGGCACAATCTACGAAAGTGCATCCCGCTGCGTCCAGGCCGGTATTCGCCCATCATTCAATATCATCTTTGCATTTCCCGGTGAAGGCGAAGTCGAACGACGCGAGACCATTCGCTTCATCATGGACGTCTGCCGCAAATTCACTGGCGCCGAGTTCTGGACCAACATCTTCACGCCCTACCCCGGCGCTCCCGTAATGAATCGAATCGCCGAGCTGGGCGTTCACGTGCCCGACACCTTCGAAGGCTGGGCTGACTTTTTTCCCCGCTACACGAAACTCCCTTGGCTCAACGGAAAAGATCACAAGGAACTGCAAATCATGCGCGACTATCTGCGCATTGCATTCGATCGTATTCCGATCGGAGCCGATCGCCGCACACGCTTCACCCGGCTTGCTCAGAAGTGCATCTCCTTCCCTGCACGTCTTCGCCTCGATCACAGTGTTTATAAATTTCCCGTCGAACTTTGGCTTAACGACAAACTCAAAGAACGAACTGCGGGCTTCAAACCTGTTATCGACGCAAAGCGCCTCGAGCCGAACGAGATTCCACTGGAGGCGGCGTGCTGAGTCGAGGAAAAGTAATTCTCTTCTACCCGCCCTACGACGGGCCACCACTTGGAGCGCCTCTGTGTCTGTTAGCCCTGGCCGGTTCTCTTCGGCAGGCGAACTTCGATGTCATCATGATCGACGCTGCAATTGAGCCTGACTATCTCACACGGATTCAGTGCGAAAGCGTGGACGCGCTCTGCATCGGCATCTCCGTTCTTACTGGTCCCATGATTCGGGGCGCGATTGAAGCTGCCACCAACGTCAAAAATCATGCTCCTTGGTTGCCAGTCATCTTCGGTGGATGGCATCCTTCCCTCCTGCCCGACGAGACGCTCAGCGAAGACTTCGTTGACATGGTAGTTCGCGGACAGGGCGAACTAACAATTGTCGAGGTCGCGCAAGCTCTCGCTGACAGAAAAACGTTGCACAACATCGCCGGCCTCTCCTGGAAGAACGATGGGCAGCGCATCCACAACGTTGACCGTAAGGTAGAACCGCTCGACGCCCTTCCCATCCCGGCCTTTGATCTGACAGACTTCGACGCATATGAAAAGCTCTGCGGCATCCGTAAGCTTGCCTATGCTACCAGCGTCGGTTGCCCCTACGCGTGCAACTACTGCACCGACCAGGTCTTCTACAAACGCCGCTTCAACGCGCTCTCTGCCGACCGCGTCGTCTCTGAGATGCTCGATCTCGTCACCCGATACCGAACCGAAGAAGTCGCTCTTCTCGACTCAAACTTTCCCGTCCAGCTCCCACGCGCTCTCGAAATCGCTCGAGGCATTCTCGCCTCAGGCGTGAAGTTCAAATGGACCTTCCAGGCATCGACTGATTTCCTTTGCCGCATGAGCGAAGAAGACGTTTGCCTCCTCGGAGCCAGCGGCGTCTCTCACATGGGCTTCGGCACCGAATCAACCTCCGAATCTGTTCTCAAACTAATGAACAAACGGCATCAACGTGTCGACGAGATGTTCGAGACCGCGCGCAAGGCGCAACTGGGTGGGATTCGCGTCACCTTCAATCTCATCTTTGGCTACCCGGGTGAAACCGAAGCAGATCGCATCATTACCTTCCAAACAATGAGCGACATTAGCCGTCAATTCTCCAATGTTAACTTTTCCCCAAATATTTTCACACCATATCCGGGCATTCCCATCTGGCCCCAGTTGCGCGAGATGGGTGTGCCCGAGCCGAAAAGCATCCGCGAATGGATGAATATGCCACTCGGCGCCAACATGCTCCCATGGCTCAAAGGAAGAGAGCTTGCACGACTCCAGCGTATGCTCAAGTATTTTCTGCTCAATAATCAGATCGACCGTAAGAAGAACCCTTCATTGTTGCATCGTGCGGTTCAGTTCATCGTTCAAGCTCCCATTCGCTGGCGCCTGCGTTCCAGTCGCTACTCCTTTCCGTGGGAGCTTTGGCTCTCCAATTTATCCGAACGTCTTATCCTGCGCCGCTCCCTCGTTACAGGGCAGGAGCTTCCAAAGGAGCCTGCGAATGCCTGCTAGCTCAATGAAAGGGGGAAGGTAGCGATGCCTGACGTACTGCTGACGCACTCCTACCACCTACCGTACGATCCCAAGCAGGTTCGCAAAATGCAGCCCTACGCGCCGCTCGGCACGCTCTATGCCGCGTCTGCATTGCGCGCAGCAGACATCTGCGTGGCGGTCTTCGACACTATGCTCGAAGCCCCAAAGCCAGGCTTCTCGAATGCTCTCAAGCAGCTCCGTCCCAAAATCGTGGTTATTTACGAGGACGACTTCAACTTTCTCTCCAAGATGTGCCTGACACGAATGCGTGAACTCGCTTGGGAACTCGCCCACGAGGCAAAGAAGGCAGGAGCCATCGTCATCGCTCACGGCTCCGATGCGACGGATCAGGCTGAGTCCTATCTCCACAACGGAATCGACTTCGTTCTTCGCGGCGAAGCCGAACAGACACTTGTTGATCTTTGCTCTTCCCTTCTCTCCGGCCATTCGCACCTGGAGGTTCCCGGCCTCGTTTACTTCGATAAAGCGGGCAATACGATTCAAAGCGCGGATAAGACTCCAAAGAATCCATCCTGGAGTAATCTCCCAAAACCGGCCCGGGAGCTGATCGATCTGGAGCCCTACCGTCAGGCATGGCTCTCATCTCATGGCATTTTTTCCACAAATATCGTCGCCAGCCGCGGCTGTCCTTATCGCTGCAATTGGTGTGCAAAACCGATCTCTGGCAATAAATTCCAGATTCGCCCAGCCCGCGCCGTTGCGTTGGAGATCCGGGAACTGAAAGAGATGTACGGCGTCCAGCACCTCTGGTTCGGCGACGATGTCTTCGCTCTCAATCACAAATGGGTCGAAGAATTCGCAAACGAGATTGAAGCAATGAACTGCGCCCTCCCTTTCAAAATCCAATCCAGAGCCGATCTCATGACGCACGCAAACGTCACGGCACTTAAGCGTGCCGGCTGCTCCGAAGTCTGGATGGGTGTCGAATCGGGTTCGCAAAAAGTTCTCAACGCAATGGACAAAGGGCTGCGTGTCTCCGACGTTGTTACTGCGCGTGCACGTCTTCTCGACGCAGGAATTCACGCATGCTACTTCTTGCAATTCGGCTACCCCGGCGAGCTTTGGGATGACATCCAGCAGACGATCGCAATCGTTCGCAACACACGTCCCGACGACATCGGAATCTCCTTCTCCTATCCACTCCCCGGCACGATCTTCTACGAGCGTGTCCAGGAGCAGATCGGCGCCAAACGTAACTGGACCGACAGCGACGATCTCTGCGTTATGTTTCAGGCTGCCTACAAAGACGATTTCTACATGGCACTCCGAAATGCGCTCCACGCCGAGGTTAACTCTTGGAGCGCTGCAGACTCGTCGGCGTCTGTGGACGCTGGTTTTCTCTGGCAGCAAGTGTTTGAGCTCGAATCGAAGTGCAGAAATGTTGAGGCAACAACCTTCAGCGGAAGCACCTCAGACAGTATTGCAGGTCAGGAACTCGTCCCGCTCCATGCGCTCGCTGCAGCAAGGCAGGTTTAGATGACAGAACTCTTGCTCACCCACGGCTACTTCCTCTACGAAGATCCCAAAGAGCTTCAGATCATGAAGCCATATGCTCCGCTCGGAATTCTCTATCTTTGCTCTCACCTGCGCAACCAAGGCTTTGATGTCGACGTTTTCGACACCACGTTTTCCAATCGCGAGTCGCTCTTCAAGCATCTTCGTACGGAAACGCCCTCGGTCCTCGGCATCTATGCCAACTTGATGACGCGTAGCAACGTCGTCGAAATCCTAAAAGTCGCGCGCGAAGCAGGCTGGAAAACACTCGTCGGCGGCCCCGAGCCAGGTGCTTATGCACTCGAATACCTTCAAGCGGGAGCAGACTTTGTCGTGTTCGGTGAGGGCGAGCTCACTGTGCAGGACTTGCTCACTGCATTTCGCGCTCGCGCAATCGACTCAATCTCAGAAATTCCTGGCCTTGCCTACCTTGATCCATCCGGAGTTATGCGCGAAACACCCCAACGCGCTCAAATCCCTGATCTCGATGCGCAGCCCTGGCCCGCTCGTCACGCCATCGATGTTAGCCGCTACGTAAAAACATGGCGCGAAGCGCACGGCAAAGGATCGGTCAACTTCATCACTGCGCGCGGATGTCCTTACAAATGCCGTTGGTGCAGCCACCAGGTCTTCGGGCAAACCCATCGCAGGCGCGATCCTCTTCTCGTTGTCGATGAAGTCGAATTTCTCCTCGAAACTTACTCGCCCGATATGGTCTGGGTCTCCGACGACGTCTTCACCATTAACCACAAATGGATCCGGGACTACGCTGCGGAGATGAGTCGCCGCAACCTGCACATTCCATTCGAATGCATCTCACGAGCCGATCGTCTTAACGCCGAGATGCTCGACCTTCTTGCCGAACTCGGCTGCTTCCGCGTCTGGATTGGCTCAGAAAGTGGATCCCAGCGCATCCTCGACGCAATGGATCGTGGTGTCAAAGTTGAACAGGTCCAGCAAGCGGTCGCACTCACGCGCGAACGCGGCATCGAAAGCGGCATGTTTCTCATGTGGGGTTACGAAGGCGAAGACCTCTCTGACATTGAAGCCACCATCCAACACGTCTGTACTTCGCAGCCAGATATCTTCTTCACAACTGTCTCTTATCCCATCAAAGGAACGCCATATTACAAAAACATCTCTGACCGGCTGGTCCAACTTAAACCTTGGGGAGCAACTACAGACCGCGAGATCATGATCAAGGGTCGACACTCCCGAACCTTCTACAGTCATGCCGATAGGCTCCTCCGAAGTGAAGCTCAGCTTGCGCGTCTCGCCGGAACTACTGACGTTAACTCTGAGTTGGCGACGACTCTGCGAGAACAAATCATAGCCTCACGCGCAGGTCTTCTCTCCACACAAGCGGAGGTGGAGGCGTGACCCTCGCGGCAACCGCACCACCACAGGCAGCTCTTGCTTTCGACCAAATGGCAAAAGAGTATGACGAAGTCTTCACCCGATCCATGATCGGCCGCGCTCAACGAAATGCGGTTTGGAGCGTTCTCCTCGACGTGTTCCCCAAAGGCAGTCATCTCCTCGAAGTTAACTGCGGGACCGGAGAAGACGCACTCTTTCTCGCTCGCAACGGAATCTCCGTCACAGCCTGCGATGCCTCTAGTCAAATGATTGAGGTCGCCTCCATGCGTATTCGTAACGAGGCTCCGGGCGCGCCGGTATCGTTCAACCATCTCTCAACCGAGCGCATCCGCGAACTTCGCCCGACTGCCGAATTCAACGGCGCATTCTCCAACTTCTCGGGCCTGAACTGTGTAGCAGATCTGGAACAAACTGGAGCTGATCTGGCTTCACTACTTCAGCCAAATGCTCCACTTCTTCTCTGTCTCTCAACACGCTTCTGCGCTTGGGAAACGGTCTGGTATTCGTTGCATGGAAAATTCCGCAAGGCCTTCCGCAGGTGGCCAGGCCATGCCACAGCACGGTCAGGCGAGTACGCCATCAACGTCTACTACCCCACAGTCAGGAAGCTTGAGAGCCTTTTCTCACCGTTCTTCGTTCTGCGTTCAATCTCAGGTGTCGGCGTTACGGTTCCTCCTTCTTACGTTGAACCATGGATTCGCGAGCATCCTCGTCTGTTGCATACACTCCGGGCGATCGACGAGAGATTGTCTCTTCTGCCCGGATTCCGCATCCTTGGCGATCACATGCTGCTTCTCTTCGATCGGGTGCCCGTTTAAATGATCATCCTCTTCAATCCACGCGCAACCCGCCCACGCAATCGCCGCATGCCGCTTGCAATCCTAGCCATTGCCGCTGTGCTGGAAGATCGGGAAGAGTACGAGATAGTCGACGGTAACCTCGACGACAACCCAATCGACATCATTCTCAAACTCATTGCCACCCGCAACGTCGAGCTTCTCGGAGTTACCGTCATGCCCGGTCCGCAGATGGTAGCCGCAATGGAAGCCTCACGCGAGGTCCGACGCGTCTATCCGCATGTCAAAATCGTCTGGGGTGGCTACTTCCCTTCGGTCTACCCGGATTCCGCGCTCAACGCCAAATATGTCGACTACATCGTCCGCGGCCAAGGCGAAGACACCATTCTCGAACTCCTCGACGCCATGCGTGGCAAGCGTTCCTTCGAGTCCATCCTCGGACTCTCCTACAAAGATATCTTCGGTCTGCCGCGCAACAACGCCGAGCGGCCTATGAAAGGGCCAGACGAATTCCCTTGGCATCCTTTTCACCGCATCCCGGTAGAAAGGTACCTCCGTCCGTCCTTCTTCGGAAAACGTACGGCAGTACACCACGCCAGCATCGGCTGTCCCTTCAACTGCAGCTTCTGCGGCGTTCACGCAGCATACGGCAACAAAGAGCGAATGGAGTCTCCCGAACGGACCGCAGCAATACTCTCTCATCTCGTCACACAATATGGCGCCGACTCCGTGCAGTTCTACGACATGAACTTTTTTCTCCGCGAAGACCACGCCCTTGAATTAGCCAGACGCATCGAACATCTGAACCTTCGCTGGTGGTGCGAAGCTCGCGTTGACATCATGTCGCGCTACTCCGACGAAACCTTCGCAGCACTCAAGCGTGCCGGCTGCACCATGATCTTCTTCGGTGCGGAGTCCGGCTCCGACTGGGCCCTCAAGGAGATGAAGAAGGGCATCACTACCGATCAAACCGTTAACATAGCTGAACGCACAAAAAAGTTTGGCATCATCCCCGAGTTTTCCTTCGTCATCGGCAATCCTCACGACCCCGAGCGCGATACACGCGAGACGCTCCGCTTCATTCGCAAACTCAAGAAAATCAATCCCGACTCCGAAATCATTATTTATCACTACACGCCTGTACCTCAGCGGGGCAAAATGTATGGCGAGATCGACGGTCAGATCTCTTTCCCATCGACACCGGCAGAGTGGGCCACTAAAGAGTGGATGGACTTCACCCTACGCATCGACACACAGGCGCCCTGGCTCAAACGCAAGACAAAAGCGCTCATTGACAATTTCGAAATTGTCGTCGGCTCGCGCTGGCCTACGGTACAAGACATACTCGCTCCAAAATGGAGCCGCATGCTTCTCAAAACTCTCAGCTCGTGGCGTTACGCCTTGCGCATTTACAACTTCCCCATCGAGCTACAGTGGGCGAACGACTTCATCAATCTGCGCAAACCGAAGCGAGAGAGTCTATGACGACCATGATGGCTACCCCATCCGATGTCTTCGACAACTGGGCAGGAGTCTACGACGAGCAGCCAAATCCGCTTCTCGCACTCGAACATCGCTATCTCACTCGAATGCTACCTGGCCTCAACGGCCTCGACATACTCGACGCCGGTTGTGGTACAGGCAGATGGTTGCAGTTTCTTGCCTCCCAGCATCCCGCAAGTTTAGTCGGAGTAGACTCCTCATCTAAGATGCTGCAGCGCGCCTCCGCCAAACTCGGAACAGCGTCTAATCTTCGCCTCGGCAGCTGTCTTGCACTCCCCATTCAAAATGGGGCGATAGACCTGGTTCTAGCCTCGTTTGTCATTAGCTATGTTGAAGACATCGAAGTATTTGCTCGCGAAGTCCATCGTGTCACACGTCCAGGCGCCAACGTCTTCTTCACGGACATGCATCAGGAAACAGCAATGGCCTGCAACTGGAAACGAGCCTTCAACAATAACGGAACTGAAGAGCTACTTCAAACCTATGACCGCACCCTTCTCGAGATTATCGAGATCTTCCAGACATACGGTTTTGAACTTATTTCTAGCGTAGAACCAGCTTTTGACTTGCAGGACAAACCCACATTCGAGCAAAACGGAAAACTCGACTCCTTTAACTCTTCTGCAAATCTCCCCGCCATCTACATCTTGCACCTTCGAAAACAGGCAGCCTCCACACTGCGACCGCATCATTCCTCTGAGAACTCAGAGAAGTTGACCATCAGCGGAGCAAGCTACGCACTCGGACCCGACACAGCGACTTCAGCATCAGTTGCAATCGAGCGCGGATATGTCCGCTCCATCACAAGCGACACATCCAGCTCTCGACGAGCCACTACTAGTTCAACCAGCTTCGACCTCTCCGGGTATCTTCTTCTGCCTGGCCTCATCAACGCCCATGATCACTTAGAGTTCGGTCTCTTTCCTAATCTCGGCGCCGGTCCTTATCAAAACTCCGTCGAATGGGCTAAGGAGATTCATCGCACCCACGCAGCCCTTATCGCGCGCCATCGAAGGGTGCCACGTGCGGTCCGACTGTGGTGGGGAGCCATTCGCAATCTTCTCTGCGGAGTGACGACTGTCTGTCATCACAACCCGCTCTCGCGCGAACTTCTTTCTAGTCAATTTCCCGTTCGCGTCCTGTCGAAGTTCGGCTGGGCCCATTCGCTCGAAATGGATCCAAACCTTATCCGCAACTTCGATCACACCCCTCCCAACCTGCCTTTTATCCTCCACGCAGCAGAGGGGATTGACGCTCGCAGCGCTCAGGAAATATTCGACCTGGATCGAATGCAGGTACTCGACGATCGCACCGTATTGGTGCACGGCTTGGCGATGAACCCCAAGGCGATCGCACTTCTTAACCGCCGTCGTTCAGCCGTCATCATCTGTCCTACCTCAAACCAATTTCTCTTTCACTGCACCCCTTCCTCCACGTCAATTCGATCGATCAATACGGTAGTCCTCGGAAGCGACTCGCCCCTTACGTCGGCTGGCGATCTACTCGACGAAATCGACTTTGCCCGCAACGAGATCGGCCTCGACATCAATTCGCTTTACGAAATGGTAACGGCAAAATCGGCAAATATTCTTCGTCTCCGTAATGGAGAAGGCCAGATCAAACCAGGCTCCATCGCAGACCTCATCGCGGTTCGCAACCAAGGACTCACACCAGCCGAAACGGTCGCTAGCCTCACCTTCGACAACATCGAACTGGTGATGCTCGGCGGACGAGTCCAACTCGTAAACTCTTCCCTCTACGCCCGTCTCCCCGATTCACTCAAGTCCGGCCTGCAGTCTCTCACAATCGACGGTCATCTGCGCTGGCTTCGGGCCCCCGTCGAAAACCTCATCACCGAAGCGCGAAAGGTCCTGGGACGAGATTTACGCCTCGGTGGAAAGAAAGTGGATCATGCCAGCGCTGCATGAAGCTTCGGCGATCTCATCGACTTCCGGGCGGATTACGAAGCTCCCTATTCTCATTCTCAACGTCCACACGAATTGCAACTGCCGTTGCACTATGTGCGATATCTGGAAGCGTGACACCAACGATCAAATTCGCGCAAATGATCTCGAACGTCACCGGGCGTCTCTTGAAAACCTCGGCGTAAGACGTGTCGTTCTCACTGGCGGCGAGCCGCTTCTCCACAACGATCTCGCTACTCTCTGCAACTTCTTTCGAAGCCAGAACATTGAACTCACTCTTCTTACGACCGGCGTTCTGCTGCAAAAACGCTCCGAAGAAGTAGCTTTGTTGTTCGATGACGTGATCCTGTCCATTGATGGCCCCCCGGAGATTCACGACGCCATTCGCCGCATCAACGGCGCCTCCAACCTGATCCACAAAGGCATCGCAGCCGTGCGTCGTCATAACCCAGCGTTGCCCATTAGCTGCAGAACTACTGTTCAGAAGGCCAATCACCGACACCTGCGCCAGACCATCAACACAGCGAGAGCGATGGGTCTCGACTCCATCTCGTTTCTCCCAGTAGACCTGACCTCACAGGCATTCAATCGCGCACTCATATGGCCAGGCGAGAAACAAAATGAAATAGCCCTGACCATCGAAGAAGTTAAAGCGCTTGAAGACGAGGTCGAGCAACTCATCGCGGAATATCATTCAGCCATCCGCCACCGGTACATACTCGAGTCGGAAGACAAGCTGCGCAACATTCCTCGACGTTTCCGTGAGCATCTGGGTGAGCTCGCACCGCGGTCCCCTATGTGCAATGCGCCCTGGGTCTCGGCAGTAGTTGAAGTCGATGGCTCCGTGCGGCCCTGCTTCTTCCATCGCACAATTGGAACCATTGCCTCCGCTTCTCTCGAAGAAGTAATCAACTGCGACGCAGCCCGCAATTTCAGAGATGCACTTGACATCGAAACCAACACAACCTGCCAGCGTTGTGTCTGCTCCTTGAACTATCGCGGATCTTAGCGTCGCGCCCGCAGCGTTTCGTTTGTCTTTGCGGTCGCTTCAGTGATCAATGGTTGTCCTTGGTCTGCATCTCTCCACGCTGTAAGGAATCGGCGGTAAGCATCAGCACTTCCCGCTTTATCTCGATTCACCAAAAGCGCCCGCGCAAGGTTCATCTCAGCCATCGGGTAAGCATTGCCCCCGAGCATAACGTCGACGCCCCGATGTGCCAGCACCATTTGAAAATCCCGAATGGCGGCGGGCATCTGTCCTAATGCCGCGTTTGCCATCCCCCGCAGGTAAGGACTCAGCGACATATCATCAAACTGCTGCAGCGCGGTTAGCGTATCGAGCGCCTTCTCCGGCTCATTCACTCCAATCGCAGACGCTGCCTGCAACTCCGGCACAAGATACTGCCCCACTGCCGAGTTTTTCGAAAAGCTCTGCTGCAGCATTGCAATCGAACTCTCCGCATAAGCCTGATCCCCACAAAGTGCTGCTGCCATACCGGCGTTGAAGGTCGCAATCGGCCCTTTCGGCATCCCCTTCATCTCATCCACAAGTTCGAGCGCGACTGTGCATCTTTCCATCAATGCACGATCCAGCGCTCCCTGTGCCAGCATCGACGCCTGCGTCGATGCAAGCTCCGGTGTACTGCCTGCCCTTGCCGACGCCGCCCTCCACACTTCCAAACCTGCATCCGTCCGTCCAATGTTGTCCAGGTAAAGCCCGTAGCGATAGAGTTCTGCATACGTGGCCCCACCATCGGCAACGGCCTCTGACATCGCAACCTGCATCGCATTTCCCTGCTCAGCAATTACATCGTCCTTCCCCGCAAGATATCCTGCAAGCAGTGCGTTTCCACCTGGCGCAACTCCCACCCGCTCAGCCTGCCCTTCCACTTGTAGTGCGGCCTCGTAACGATCCATTCCGATCATCGCAAGTTCAGCCTCACCATAGGCACCTGCATTAAAGGGATTGTCACTATAACTCTGCTGAGCCGCCTGCAATGCCTCTGGAAGATTCCCCTCCGCACGAAGCACTCGCGCTAAATCGTTCCTTCCATCCACATCAGACGGATTCCGAGCCACATATCTTCGAATCATCTCCAGCGCTCGATCGTAGTCTCCGTCAGAATTCATCTCGTAACAAAACTCTGCCAGTTGCTTTAGCTTTTCACTATTCTTTCCCACGGCAGCTTGAGCAGCGGCAGCGGCGCTCGCCGCGGCAACCTCAGCCTTTTCTCTGCTGTAAAGCCATGACAATTGCATCTGCGCCTGCACAAACTTCGGATCGAGCTTGACCGCGTCTGTATAAGCCTTCAGCGCGCCGCGAACATGTCCACTCTGTCGCGCAGCCTCGCCTTCCGCATACGCGTGCAGCGCATCAACGCTACCGGTGCCTTCGAGTTCAAGAGGAATACTATTCCGAGCCTCTGTTCTAGTGTCCTCAGTCATCGCCGAACGAATATCCAGAGCCAATTTGCCAATGGCCGCAGGAATCTCTGCCCTGTTGGCAGCTCGCTCCTCCAGCGTCTCTACTTTGTCGTTCGAGTCGCTCTTCAAAACATCGACGCTGATGACATAAGGCGCTGTTCCTTTAACCTCGCCATAGAGATAAGCCCGTGCTCCAACGTTCTGCGCTACTCGTTGCTCCGGAACCCCCTCTGCCGAGATACCTCTCTCCACTTCGACCTGTCGGACGCCTGCCCGATACGCTTCTCCACCAAGCACATTCAGAGATCTCGACTGACGCAGCGCGATCTCCAACCCCTGCATGACCGTTCCATCCAGAGCTTTGTCGCCAGTCCTATTCTGCACAACCGTCAACAGCAAATGATCGTTCGCACCTAGCACGAGCGGCCGAAAGACTCCGCTACACCCCAGGGCCATCACGACGACTCCGGTCAAAATCAGCGCCGCAACAGCCACCATCCGAAACTGTGTCCTCGAACTGATCTTCGAGGACTCTGCAACCAGTAACTGAATGCTGCTGTCTCTCCTCGCACTCTCCCCGGAGACGGTTTCATCGATAACGCACTCAAACTGAGCCAGACTGGTCCCCAGTCGCGAGAGTGCCGGTTGCGGATAGCCGGCAGGTTTGCGAACACTTTTTCGCTCAACATTGGCACGCGAGGCTCGCACTTGTGCAGGCATCGCCGCACTCTCGACAGCAACCACCGTCGAACGCAGAAAGTGCATAGCCGTCATCCCGACACTGCCGCGGTCGACTCCACGCGGGCGCACAGGTCGAAGGATTCCCGGAGCAGCCGCGGCGTTCATAAGCTGCGATCGCCGGTCTCCTCGATGCCACGCCACTGGATCGCTCGCGCGCACCAGTGGCACTACGGGTGACGAGGCTCGCTTCGTCCAGGAAACACGGTCCAACTTGCCTCCCGTCTTTCCCAGCGCCTCTTGCAACTCCCTCGCACTCTGAAAACGTTTCTTGGGGCTCTTTTCCAGCAGCCTAAAGATCGCCTTCTCGAGCGCTCTCGGTACCGATTCATTCCAGTTCCGTATCGGCTCCGGAGTATGTTGAAACAACTGCAGAAACATCAACGCGCTCGTCGTCCCTTTAAAGGGAACTTGTCGCGTGGCCATTTCATATAACACAATTCCTAGCGAAAACAGATCCGAACGAGCGTCCAGCAACTCGCCGCGCGCCTGCTCCGGCGACATATACGACAGTGTGCCCACCGTCGATCCCGCCTGAGTCAATCCGAGCTTCAGCACCTGCGACTCGCGTCGCCCACGAGCCTCCAACTCAATCTTTGCCAGTCCGAAGTCAAGGACCTTCGCCTGACTTCTCCCGTGAGGCTTCGTCACGAGAAAAATATTCGCCGGCTTGATATCACGGTGCACAATCCCCTTCGAATGCGCTGCCGTCAGTGCATCGGCAATCTCGACCGCATAGCGAACAATCTCATCCGCGGGCAGAGCCCCTCGTTCGATACGCTCCTTCAGCGTCTCGCCCTCCAGCAGTTCCATTACCAGGTAGGGATTGCGATCCTGCTCGCCGATATCGAAGACCGTGCATATGTTCGGATGGTTCAGCCTTGACGCTGCCCGAGCCTCCTGCAGAAATCGCTCCCGCATCCCGGGCATCGCGTAGTCGTCATGCAGCAGCTTGATTGCGACCTCGCGCTGCAGACGCTCATCCCATCCCCGAAAGACGAGGCCCATACCACCACCGCCCAGTCTGTCGAGGATCTCGTAAGGCCCAAACCGCTGGCCAATCTCCGGAATCATACCTTTGATTGCCTTTTATCTTTCTTTAACGTTCAACTGTTTCCAGAACTGGTATAAGGCGCTTGCCAATCTCTTCTCTGCGCCCGGCAGAATCGACTCGCAGCTCCGCATCGAACGGATTCCACACCCGATATCCAACATCGGCGGCGGCCTTTCGATCGTGGTTTGCTCGTCTCAATGTCACTCGATCCAATCGCACAACTTCTTTCTTAACCATTGCCTACAATCTGTCACACCCCAATCGGGTCAGACATCCCCCAAGCGTGGCATCCTCGTCGCACCTTCGTAACACTCGGCCTTTATAATCAACCTCGTGACCGATTCGACACAGGCCGCAGCTTTCGCTTCAAATCTGGCCCAGCGCCACCCCCCTAACCAGACTCTGCTCATCGATGCCGATGACACCCTCTGGGAGAACAACATCTACTTCGAGCGGGCAATCACGAGCTTCATCTCCTATCTCGACCACCGCGTTCACACTCCGGAAGAGGTCCGCGGCCATCTCAACCAGGTCGAACACGCCACCATCAAGGCTCACGGATACGGTCTCCGCAGCTTTCGCCGCTCGCTCATCACTTGCTTCGAGCAACTAGCCGACGAACCTCTCACGCCGGAAAAACATCGCCGTATTGAAAGCTTTGCCCAGTCCATCGCAGATCAGGAAATCGAACTCCTACCCAACGTCGCCCCGACTCTTGCCGAGTTGGCCACACGTCATCGCCTCATTATGGTCACAAAAGGCAATCCCGAAGAGCAGACCGACAAGCTCCAGCGGTCAGGTCTTGCGCCGCACTTCAGTGCCGTTGAGGTTCTCCCCGAAAAGCATGATGAGGCTTACCGCTCTCTGGCCGCGCACCACAGCTGCGAAGCCTGTACCACTTGGATGATCGGCAACAGCCCACGCTCGGACGTCAACCCAGCCCTTGCCGCTGGCCTCCACGCGATCTTCATCCCCCATGACTTCACCTGGGTTCTCGAGCACGAGGTGGTCAATCAACCCCCCAGCGGGCAACACCTTCTCGAACTTGCTTCCTTCGCCGACCTCATCCGTCATTTCTAGCCGGCCACAGTTCGACAATCGCCCATTCCACCAAACAACCTCGCCTGCTTTGCAAGAATTGCAGCTTTCATCGTCAGATCTGGCTGCAGATTCCAGTCTCCCATCTCATGGGTTCCACCCAGCACAACCCCGTCGCGCCGCGAAAACATGTAGGTGTTCTCATAAACCGTCGCGTAAGTCACCTCGGGCTGCGGCAGAAGCATCGTCAGTTGCCCACGAATGGGAGTCAACTCCTCGTCCCCAAACAATGCTCTCGCTCCGAGTCCTGTGCAGTTGAAGACAAGCTTCTCAGGCAACGCACGCACCTCATCCAGCCCCTTCAGCTCCCTCACCACAACCTTACCTCCGGCAATCCGGACATCCGCTAACATCGACGGCAGATAAATTGGGGGTTCAACGATCATCCCATCAAATTGGCGCACATATCTGTTCCCAAACGAATGTGTTCCTCCGGGCAGATCTTTCGACTCCGGCAGCAAATCGCTAATCCGCCCCATCAATCCCCCGCGCCCCCCTGACTCCCACGGTGTCTCGGAGATGCTGTAGTTCCTCATCCACCGAATCCCATACTTCGGATCGGTCATAATCTGATACCGCCGATACGCGTACCGCGCCGCGGCAACGAACTGCTCTCGAAACTCAGATGTCAACATCCTGTCCGAGTCATACACACTCACCGGCATCCACTGACCGCCCGCAATGTTCGATGTCGTCTCCGGAGGCATCGCCTTCGTATAAATCGTCACATCGAACCCTGCCTCCTGTGCCAGCCACGCCGTAGCCAAACCCACCGCGCCACACCCCAGCACAGCAACTCGCCCCACATATCCCGGCAGTCCAAGATCCACCGCCAACTTCGAAGTACCCCAACTCAGGGTAATTCCGCCGCCACCGTGCCCATAGTTATGCACCACAGCCGTTTCACCAATCATTTCCTTCGCCACCCGAAATCCCGAAGGCCGAAACGGACGCAACCCCACGACAGTCCGAATCTCGCGATCAGCCGACACCCTCACACGAGGCAGATGACACGAAGTCTCGGGCAGATTCACCGGCAAAGCCCCAGCCGCAATCGCCGCGCCAACCGGCTTCTTCACGCACCCAAGCAACCCTCCACCCGCAGCAAAAGAAACTGCAGCCAGATTGACGTTTCGCAAAAATAATCGCCTGTTCATAGGTCACACTCTCGAAATCCACCTTTACCGCTGCTCTCAAGTTACAGGCTCATACAGCGAAAACCCCCGCTCAAGCACATCCCGAAACCCTTTGAATAACCCCACTGCTAACGCCGGACTCGATCACCCGAAATCGACCACCATTCGTCACATTTCCGTCAAATTCATACTCCATCAACCTCCCACAAAAACAAGCTGTATTCTCTATATGGATTATTTCCAGAAGTGAGAGGTAAATGAGCGAAGGTCGTTGGGTTCTTTTGATTGCTAGTGAAGTAGGTGGCACGGAGTCTGTCTCCGATCGGGCCATGGAGCGTTTAGTCGAAGCCATCAAGCTCGAAGGCTATGAAGTCGTCCGTACATCGACGCCGGAAGATGGACTCTCTCTTGTCACATCAGATCCGTCGCACTCTGCAATCCTCCTCGACTGGGACCTCGAAGGTGAGAACCAGTTCGATGAGCGCGCCGCACTTGGCATCCTTCGTGCCGTCCGTCGCCGCAATAAAAAGGTTCCTATCTTCCTCATCGCGGACCGTACTCTCGTCAGCGAACTCCCGCTCGAGGTCGTCAAACAGGTCCACGAATACATCCATCTCTTCGGTGATACTCCCGCATTCATCGCGAACCGTGTCGACTTCGCCGTCGAGCGATACCATGAACAACTCCTCCCCCCATACTTCCGCGAACTCAAAAAGTACAACGATCAGGGTGCCTACTCTTGGGACGCTCCCGGCCACATGGGCGGCGTCGCCTTCTTAAAACATCCTGTCGGCATGGAGTTCCACAAATTCTTCGGCGAAAACATCATGCGTTCGGACCTCGGCATCTCCACCTCGCCTCTGGGTTCTTGGCTCGATCACCTCGGACCTCCCGGCGAATCCGAGCGCAACGCCGCTCGGATCTTCGGCGCCGACTGGACCTTCTACGTCCTGAGTGGCTCCAGCAGTTCCAACCAGATCGTAGGGCATGGCGGCATCGAACAAGACGACATCGTCCTCGCAGATGCCAACTGCCACAAATCCATCTGCCATTCCCTCACCGTTACCGGCGCGCGTCCCGTCTATATGAAGCCCACGCGCAACGGCTACGGCATGATCGGCCTCGTTCCGCTCAAGCGCTTCAGCCCCGAGTTCATACGCGGCATCATTGATAAGAGCCCACTCACAACGGGAGTGCCCAATCAAAACCCGACCTATGCTGTAGTTACCAACTCTACCTACGACGGACTATGCTACGACGTGAACAAAGTCGTCTCCGAACTCTCAAAATCAGTCCCACGCATCCACTTCGACGAAGCCTGGTACGCCTACGCAAAATTCCACGAAATCTACCAGGGCCGCTTTGCCATGGGCGTTCCCGACGACATGCCCGACCGCCCCACCATCTTCGCTGTGCAGTCCACGCACAAGATGCTCGCGGCCTTCTCCATGGCCTCCATGATCCACGTCAAGCTCAGCCCTCGCGCTCCACTCGACTACGATCAGTTCAACGAGTCCTTCATGATGCATGGCACTACGTCGCCCTTCTACCCACTCATCGCAAGCCTGGACGTAGCCGCGGCAATGATGGACGAGCCCGCAGGCCCCACCCTCATGTCCGAAACCCTGCAGGACGCCATCAGCTTCCGCAAAGCGATGTCCTCCATCGCTCACCGTCTTCGTGCCGCCGAACAGGGCTGGTTCTTCCGCCTCTACCAGCCCGAGTATGTCTTCGACCCGCTCGACGGCAAAACCTATCTCCTCGAAGAAGCCGCTGACGGTCTTCTCACCAATCGCTCTAGCGCATGGACACTTAAGCCCGGCGAAGACTGGCACGGCTATCAGGACGAAGACATAGCCGACGGCTACTGCATGCTTGACCCGACCAAAGTCACTATCCTCACCCCCGGCATCAATGCCCAGGGAGTCGTCAGTGATTGGGGCATTCCCGCTGCCATCATCACCGAGTTCCTCGACGGCCGTCGCGTCGAAATCGCCCGCACCGGCGACTACACCGTCCTCGTTCTCTTCTCCGTCGGAACCTCCAAAGGCAAATGGGGCGCGCTCCTCGAAAATCTCTTCGAATTCAAGCGTCTCTACGACTCCGAAGCCTCACTCGAAGAAGCTCTCCCCGAGCTGGTCCTCAAATATCCCGTACGCTATCGCAATGCCTCGCTCAAAGAGCTATCCGACGAGATGCACGCTGCCATGGTTCAGCTCAATCTCTCCGGCCTCATGAACGACGCCTGCGACGAAGACTTCGATCCGATCCTCACCCCTTCGCAGACCTACCAGAAGCTTCTTCGCGGCGAGACAGAGAAGGTCCGCTTCTCGGAGATGGCCGGCCGCATCGCGGCAGTCATGCTCGTTCCCTACCCTCCGGGCATTCCCATGTCCATGCCCGGCGAGCGTCTCGGCAGTGCCGAAAGCCCGGTCATCAAACTTATCCTCGCCATCGAAGAGTTTGGCAAACGCTTCCCCGGCTTCGAGCGCGAAGTTCACGGCATTGAGGTCGACGCCGACGGCAATTACTGGATGCGGGCCGTCATCGAAACCACCGACAAGAAGAAAAATGGCAACGGGAGCAAACAACGGCCGCCCAATGCTGCACCGCCAGTCAAAAAGAGAAAGCGCGCGGCACAAGCGCCGGCCACCACCCCCGAAGTTCCACCAACCGATCTCTCCTCGCAACGTTAGCCTCAGCCGCAGATAAGATGACGGGCCTCTTCGATAGAAGAGGCCAGTTCTCTTTCTGGCGAAAATCCCTGAATCCTGCTGCGACGAAAAGAAGCGTAAAACCTCTCGATTGCCTTCTTTTCACCTATATCTCTGGTAATTTTGCCAGTTTCGCTTCCTGCGGTTGGTCGGTAGTTTGAACATGAACCAGATAACCGTAGGAGTTCTTAGTCCAGAAGAGGCAGGCTCCCGGTCAAAATAAGAGAGGTTGATCATGAAGAAAACCGCAGTATTAGCTCTCGTGAGCGTCGCCATGACCCTGCCGGCTTTTGCTCAAAACAAGATCGACGATCGCTTGGGCAACTCGGCCGAAGTTCTAAAACAGATCCTCTCCAAATCTGACGAGATTCCTCCGGCATATCTCCACAAAGCAGTCTGCGTTTTGGTCTTCCCCTCCGTCAAGAAGGTCGCCGTAGGCATCGGTGGCACCTATGGCAGAGGCGTGATCGTTTGCCGTAGTGGTGTCGACATGCGCGGCCCATGGTCCGCTCCGGCGATGTACAAGCTGGACACAGGTAGCCTTGGCGTCCAACTTGGCACCTCATCCACTGACTACGTCCTGCTCGTCGAAAGCAAGACCGGCGCAGAGAAGATCCTCTCGGGCAAGATGAAGCTCGGCGCAGACGCGACCGCGGTTGCCGGCCCAACAGGAGCCAAGGCACTTGCTGCGAACGACACTAACGTCGACGTCCTCACCTACTCTCGAGCCAAAGGTGGTTTGTTCGCCGGCGCAGCCCTGAGTGGTGCGGGTCTCGATACCGATGACGACGCCAACAAGACCGTCTATGGCAAAGACATGACAGCGACTGTGATCGTCCGCGAAGGCGCAGTGAAACCAACACCCGCCGGACAGCCCTTGGTCAACATCCTCACCAAGGCATCCCCGAAGTGGATTAACTAACGGAGGCAATCGCCAATGCGGGGGAGTGTGTGTCACTACGACAGACACTCCTCCGCACCCACCTCTTTGTGGTCACGCTGCTGTTTTCAACGATAGTTCCATCTACACCGTCAGGTCGATCGACCGCGAAGAAAAGGCTCATCCCGGGCAAACGAGGATCCTTCAGGCGACCCAACTGGCACGTCGGGGATGGTATACTAACCTTCGGATTGCACACCGCAACTCACGCCCTCCAAGCGTCGAGATACAGCGCGGAGGTGGCGAAATTGGCAGACGCACAAGCTTGAGGTGCTTGCGCCGCAAGGCATAGGGGTTCAAGTCCCCTCCTCCGCACCAATCCACAAAATTTCTCCGGATCTCACCGGAACCAAGAGGTAACACGCACCATGCTGGTCGGTCTTCTCATCACCATCCACGTCATCGTCTCGCTCTTCATCGTCGGCGTCGTCCTCCTCCAGCAGGGCAAATCAGCTGACCTCGCCGGTGCCTTCGGCGGACAGGGTTCGCAGACCGCCTTCGGCCCTCGTGGCGCAGCCAACCTCCTCACCAAGATGACCACTTGGTCCGCAATCGTCTTCATGGTGACCTCGATCGCGCTCACCGTCGCGCTTGCACACTCTTCCTCAGATCACTCCGTCCTCTCTGGGACCAAGACCACCCAGACAACACCGGCGAAGAAGTAGCATCTTCAAGTTCTAAAAATGCGCAGGCCTCTGGCTTGCGCATTTTTCATGCTCGAAAATCGCGATTCCAGGGCCTTCCCTATAACCAAGGTCATTGGAGCAAATCGGTGCCAAGGAGTTAAGTATTACCCTGAGGACATGATCCTCGAAACCATCCCCGTAGGTCCGCTCCAGTGCAACTGCTCAATCCTTGGCGACGAGTACTCACGCGAGGCCATCGTCGTCGACCCCGGCGACGACATCCCCCGTATCCTCTTCCTCCTTGCCAAACATAAACTCACCGTCAAGCAGATCCTCATCACCCACGCCCACATCGACCACATCGCTGGAGCCCATCGCCTCAAAGAAATTACCGGCGCCCCCATCCTTTTCAATCAGAAAGACCTCGAGCAGATCAAAATCATGGACGAACAGGCCGCCTGGTTGGGCGTCCCCACCCCTACCGTCCACGCCCCTGACGACACCCTCGACGATGGCAAGCTAATCACCATCGGAGTCGACCCGGAACTCAATCAAAGAGGCATTACTGGCAGGATCCTCCACACCCCCGGCCACACTGAAGGGTCAATCTGCCTCTACCTTCCGGACCAAACCCTCCTGCTCGCCGGAGACACTCTCTTCGCTGGCTCAGTAGGCCGCACTGACTTTCCTGGCGGCAACACCCGTAAACTCCTGAGTTCTATCCAGGACCGTCTCCTCACACTTCCCGACGAAACAAAGATCATTCCTGGCCACGGACCAGCTACAACTATTGGGTCGGAGCGTTTGGAAAATCCATTTCTACAAAATTTTTAAAATCAGGTACTTACATGGATAAGTACAACTAACACCTTACAAGCACCGCTTGAACTAGTAACTAGCATGGTTCAATTTCTCGGCATGCACGATGCGCTCCAAACCCTGTTGAAATCCTGTGGACGATCCTAATAAACTCACCACCACTCGTCCCATTTCGGCAATCCCGTAGAACGACCCCGGATGCACCACCACTCCAGCCTCGCGCAATAATCTCCCGGCAGCATCCATATCCCCACCCCGCCACGGCAACCGCAAAATCGCACTCCACCCCGCCTGGACTCGCAACACCTCAATCCCACTCTCCTGCACCGCCGCAAGATTCTCCCGCACCCGTGCCAGAATCTGCCTCTGAATCCCTCTTCTCTCTGCCAACCACATCGGGAGCGCCATCTGCATCGGGGCATTCATCGACAGAAACGTATCTGCAATCACCTCCAGCCGCGCCATAGCCTCCTGCCGAACCAACTCCGGCCCCAAGCCAACAATCCATCCCACCTTCATCTGCGGCAGTCCGGCAATCTTGCTCATCCCACTCAGCACAAATGTCAGCGCCGAAAGCGGACCCACCACAAAGCTCCTCAGCCGCTCCTCCCCCAGCGGATAATCCAGAAAAACCTCATCCACAATCATTGCCAGCCCATGTCGAACGCAGATTGTCTCCAACCGTCGCCGATCCTCCTCCCCAGTCCCATGCCCCGTAGGATTATTCGGATGCACCACCACAATGGCCTTCGTCCTTGGCCCAATCCGCTTTTCCAGCTCGCCAAAATCGATCCACCACCCATGGTCATAAAAGAGTGGATAACTCTTCAGCCGCACATCTTCGAGATCCGCTAGAAAATCGAACAACGGATAACTCGGCTGTGCGACCAGCACCTCGTCCTCCGCATCGCACAACAGTCGAAACAAATACCCATATCCTTCGCTCGTACTCGTAGTCAACACCACTGCATCGGGATCAACCTCAGCCCCATGATCCCGGTAATATCCACTCACCGCCACCCGAGCCGACCGCATCCCGCGGGGATCAGGATCATAGGTCAAAGCTCGAGCTTCCCCCAGTGGCAGCAGAATCGCTTCCGCGTCATATTCCAACCCGCAAACCGTAGGGTTCGACACCGTCAGATCGATCAGCTCGCGCCCCGCCGTCCGCGCCTCGCGAATCGCAGCCGCAAACGCACTCTCTCCCAGATCCCAACCTGTCCGCTTAGAAAACCGATCGCTCACCCAACCATGGTAGAGCCTGCGGGCCTCATCGACGAGAGACATTCACGCTCCAATCCTTTCATCTGTCTGAACTTCTTAGGAGATTCGAAATTGATTACGGAAAAGCAGCGAAACGATATATGCTTGCCGCCACTATTAGAAATAGGAGTCTCATGCGAAAGATTCTGTTGTTGTTTGTCGTCCTCAGTCTGCCTTGCGTCTCTCTGGCTCAGGCCAGTCCAACCGCCTGGACGAACCTGAACTCTCTCCACTCAGGCCAGAAGATTCAGATCATCGACACCGCGTCCAAAAAATACTCCGGAACCTTCATCAACGCCTCCGACGCATCCATCGCCTTCCAGACAAGCGGCCAACAGAGCCTCGAAAAATCAGACGTCCGCACTGTCAAGCTGATGCAGAACAAACACCGCCTCCGCAACTCCCTCATCTTTGGCGCAGTCGGCGCTGGCGTTGGAGCTGGGATAGGTGCGGTCCAGCACAAAGGGTGCGCGCCTAATGCCTTCTGCCTCGATATCGGCGGCAAAGCCCTTCCTGCTGGAATCGGCGCAGTCATCGGAGGCGTCGGAGGCCTTATCGTCGGAGCACTCCTGCCGCAACACGAGACCATCTACAACGCAACTCTCCACTAGGTTTTGGGCTACTTTGAATGGAAAGGCAAAAACAGAAAAAGAAGAGGAACATCAAAATGTTAGAAAAAGACGAAACTATCGCGCTTGAACTGTCACGCGCTCTAATAACGGCGATCTTCAGGCCTGGGATCGGAACACAGAAGTCTCCAGCAGATGCCGTAAAGACATATCGAGAGATGTTAGCGGAACTCAAAAAAAATCGCTGATCTCACTGTACCCCCGAGAAAGCTTCATCATTGCTGAATTCAGGATTATGTTTTCCTGCCCCGAGCGAGCCCGGTGACCCGTTTCTCGTGTTTTTCGCGAAGTGGAAGTACTCCGCCCTAACACTTACAGCACTCCAACCAATCACAACCCGCAGGTGCCAAGCCGAATACGTCTGTCCGGAATCCTTGCCGCATCGCTCTCCACAGTCCCATACAATCAGCATTACCCATGAACCCGATCCGAGCAGTTCTCTTCGACTACGGTATGGTTCTCTCCGCGCCACCGGACCCAGCAGCATGGGCCCGCATGCTTTCCATCTCTGGTATGAGCGAAGAGACTCTCGATCGCGAGTATTGGGCTCACCGCCACGCTTATGACTCCGGCGACCTCACCGCCGAGTCTTACTGGAACACCGTCGCCGCGGGTGGATCGATCGTCCTGACTCCCAAGCAACTCACCGAGCTCATCGCGACCGATACCGATCTCTGGTCCCGGATCAATACTCCCATGCTCGAGTGGGCGCAACGCCTCCAGAGAGCCGGCATACCAACTGGTGTCCTCTCCAACATCGGCGATGGCATGTCCGCCGGCCTCACCCAAAAACATGCGTGGCTAGCCGACTTCCATCACCGAACATGGTCTCACGCCCTTCGGTCGGCCAAGCCCGACACCGCAATCTACCTCCACGCCGCAAAAGGCCTCCACACCGCCCCCGCCAATATCCTCTTCATCGACGACAAAGCTGAAAACGTAGCGGCCGCTCTTGTCATTGGCATGCAGGCCATCCAATACACGACTCATGAAGACTTCCTCGACGAGATGCATGAGCGCGGGCTTGAGTACCTGCTACAACTGGAAAGTAATGCGGATTCCGACAACGGGAAACCATAGTACCGCCGTAATTCCCGAACGCCACCGCCAAAAAAACTTACCAGTTCCAGAACAAAACCATCTTCTGCCTCTTTCCCGCCTCGTTCCCCTGCTTCTGGGCCACATTCCGCCGCACCCGCCATCACAAAACTCCCTTCACCCGCAGTCACTTACTGGCAACTGTGCTCACAATCACCGCCCTGAGTCCTCCGGCTGCGGAAGCGAAGGCGACCCAAACCTCCGCAGACCCCTCTCGACACCTACCAATATCAAGTCACTGCGATCTCCACCGACGGCGTTCGGCTCACGCAAACTGTCACGTTCAACCTGACCGTCACTGCCAAATGGCGCCAATCTGTTCTCCCGTGCATCGAAACAATAGTTCACCGGGGTCCGTCTAAGCCTGTGGCACCGGCAATTCAGCCTGGAGAGGCCTCTCATGAGCACATTCGAGACTCGTGAAGTAATCAACCTGCAGCGGCGTCGGTTTTTGAGGTCTACGGTCGCAACCGTTGCAGCAACCCAACTAGGTATCTTCGCCTCGGCAGAGGCGCAATCGGCCAGAACAAATTCAGCAGCCATTCCAGCGACGAAGCCCGGCACACATACCTCCTTCGCTTCACTCAAACAGATCAACGCCGGCCTCCTCAACGTCGGATACGCTGAAGCAGGCCCCGCCAGTGGTCCGGCAGTCATTCTCCTTCACGGCTGGCCTTACGACATTCACAGTTTCGTCGACGTTGCACCGCTGTTAGCTGCAAAAGGCTACCGCGTCATCGTCCCCTATCTCCGCGGTTACGGCACGACGCGCTTTCTCTCCAGCACAACCATGCGCAACGCTCAGCAGTCGCTCGTTGGCCTCGACATCATCGCTCTGATGGATGCCCTCAATATTCAGAAAGCCGTCGTCGGCGGCTTCGACTGGGGCGCGCGCACAGCAGACGTCATGGCAGTATTATGGCCGGAACGCTGCAAGGCCATCGTTTCTGTCAGCGGCTATCTGATCAGCAGCCCGGCGGGCAACCAGGCGCCGTTGCCGCCCGAGCCAGCGTTCCTGTTCTGGTACCAGTATTATTTCGCAACTCCGCAAGGCAAGGCGGGCTATGCGAAATACCTCAACCAGTTCAATAAGTTCATCTGGCACCAGGCATCGCCAAAGTGGAATTTCGACGATGCTACCTACAACCGCACAGCAGATTCCTTCAACAATCCCGACCATGTTGATATCGTGATGCACGACTATCGCTGGCGGCTCGGCCTAGCGGATGGTGAGCGGAAATATGACGATTTCGAAAAGCGACTGGCCGCACTTCCTGCCATCACTGTGCCGGCCATCACGATGGAAGGCGACTCCAACGGGGCAATCCACGGTCCCAGCACAGCCTATCGCAACAAGTTCTCCGGTAAGTATGACTATCGGCTCATCACCGGCGGTGTCGGCCACAACCTTCCCCAGGAAGCCCCACAGGCCTTCGCCCAAGCTATCATCGACGTCGGCGGCTTCTAGCTCACGACGCAGCAAAAACAGAGACCGGTACAGAGTTCGAGGCGCCCTGCGGCTCGCACTCCATCCGTCAGCTGCGAACAAAGTTACCTCTCGTGCGTATCTCTCCAGGACAGCAGGAATCCTAAAACCAAAACACTCATCTCGCCCGAGGTAACCGATGCAATCCATCCTTCAGGACATCCGCTACGGCCTTCGCCAGCTCCGCAAGTCCCCTAGCTTTACTCTCACGGCCATTCTCACTCTGGCCTTCGGCATCGGAGCCACTACCACTCTTTTTAGCGTAGTCGACGGAGTCCTCCTCAAACCTCTCGCCTACCGCGACAGCGGCCGTCTTGTCGTTATCTGGGAAAAAGTCCGCTTCCTCGAAAAACTCTTCCCCTACACCGGTGCCAATCCCCGCCACTTCGATAACTGGCGCAGAAGCTCCACCACTTTTGAAGACCTTACCATCCTCCAGCAAGGTTCCACGGGAGTCGGCATCACCAACGATCATCCTCGTCTCGTCGGCCGCATCCTTTCACTGCCCAATCTACTGGACATCCTGGGCGTCCAGCCCACCCTCGGTCGCAACTTTCTCCCAGTAGAAGCCACTCCAGGCCATGAAAAGGTCGCCATTCTCTCCTGGCATCTCTGGCAAACCCTCTACAACGGCGACCCAACCGTCATCGGCCGAACCATTCAGATCGCCGACGCTCCCTATCAGGTTGTCGGTATCCTTCCCAAAAACTTCTACTTCCCCAAAGCCAACGAACTGGCCCCCGTCCCTCTCGCACGCCAGCTTCCCGACAATGAGATCCTTACCCCGCTCGCCATCGACTTCAATGACTTCGGCCTCAACAGTGACTACGGCAACTACGTCCCCCTCGCTCGCCTCAAACCTGGCGTCACCATCACCCAGGCTCAGGAAAATCTCGACGCGCTCGATGACACGCTCGCCCGCCAAATTCCTCCCGGACAGCTTGACGGACCAGCCCACGGCGCCTTCTCCACTTACATCCAGCCCATGAAGGAGGTTATCGTCGGCAAAACCTCGACCCGCCTCTGGCTTCTCATGGCCGCTGTTCTCAGCGTCCTGCTCATCGCTTGCATCAACCTTGCCAATGCACAACTCGCCCGCCTCGTCACCCGCGACCGCGAAGCGGCCGTCCGTTCGGCCCTCGGAGCATCCGCCTCTCGCCTCCTGCAATCAGCCCTCGCTGAAATCCTCATTCTCTCTCTCACCGGAGGCGCCCTCGGCATCGCCCTTGCCTTCTTCGCCGTGCATCGTCTCGCGGCTTACACACAACTCGCCATTCCACGCACCCAAACCATCAGCGTCAACCTCACTGTCCTAACGGTTTCCATCACCCTCACCATGGGCGCCGCACTCATCTTCGGCCTGCTTCCCGCGTTGCGTCTTCTCCACATCAACCCTCAACAAGCTCTGCAATACGCTCGCGGCTCTTCAGGCTCACGCCGCAGTGCCCTTCTCCGCCGATGGCTTGTCGGGGCGCAGGTCTTCGCCTGCACCACGCTCCTTCTCGTCGCCGGACTCCTCGCCAAAAGCCTCATCCATCTCACCACCTTCAACAAAGGCTTCTCCCCTGATCACGTCATCGCAGCCGACGTCTTCCTCCAAGGCAATACCTTCAAAGAAGACAAAGTTCGCACCGCCTTTGACGACGGCGTCCTCGACAAACTCCGCGCACTCCCCGGAGTCCAGTCCGGATCACTCGTCAGCTCCATGCTCCTCGAAGGCGAGCGGTGGATCGACGGCATCACTCCCGTCGACACACCCTCGAACAACTCCGCCCTCGCCAACTATCGCTGGATAAGCCCCGCCTACTTCGACACCCTTCGCCAGCCCATCCTCGAAGGCCGCGCGCTCGACGACCGCGATCGCAATGCCTCCAACGCAATCATCTCGCAAACTGCAGCCAAAGCCGTCTGGCCCGACCGCAGTGCCCTCGGCCGTCAGTTTCTCTTTCACGGCAAGCCCTTCACCGTCGTCGGCATCGTCGGTGACGCTCACAGCAACTCGCTCCGCGACGCCCCGGTCAACATGGTCTATCTTCACTTCAATAACAAACCACCCTACGCCACCTACTTCTTCGTCCGGACCAAGCAGGACCCGCAATTCATCACTGAAGAACTACGTAACGCCATCTGGAGCTACAACCCCAACGTCACCATCGCCCGCATCCACACTCTGGACGCCCAGATCTCCGACTCCCTCGCACCCGAGCATCTCCAGACCGGCATCTTCGTAGCCTTCGGAGCAGCCGCACTCCTTCTCGCTCTCCTCGGAATCTACGGCACACTCGCCTACTCCGTCGAAGCCCGAACCCAGGAGGTCGGCATCCGCATGGCTCTGGGCGCAACTCGCCAAAGCGTCTACACTCTCATGCTCGCAACCATTGCTCTGCCCGTGACCACAGGTCTCGTCCTCGGCTGCCTCACCAGCTTCACGATCGGCAAAAGTCTCGCCTCACTCCTCTACAACACCAGACCCACCGACCTCACCGTCATCCTCCCGGTAGTCGCGCTCTTCGCCATCGCCGCCGCAGCCGCCACCTTCATCCCCTGCCGGCGAGCCGCAAAGATCGAACCCATGCAAGCCCTCAGAACCGAGTAAAACAAGAAACCAGTAAAAACCTGTAACGCCAACGCACCTCTGGGCACTATCCTTCCGCCCTCCCCTGAACGCCGTGGTCAGGCGCGGATCAAGCGTACGATTTGATCCCATTCCATATCCCCGATAGGAGATCCCGTGACAAATATTTCAAAAACTCCGCCGGATACGGCTATCTTTAACAAATGGTTCGCCGGCGTTCTTGCTGACCCTGCAAAAGCCAAACAACTCAAGGCCGACTGGCGAAAACTCATGATCCAGGAACTCGCCGTCTCTAGTCAGCAGAAAGAAGATCTCTCTCAAATCCCCGCGAAAGATGCCGAAGAGCTTCAGCAGGCAATCGCCATGGTTGTTGACCACGGTGGCAAAATTTACTTCGACCGCAGCTCAGAATCAAGCCCCGGCGAGCTTTTCGTGGAACCCAAAGTAGTTAAACGAGATGTTCCACAGCCCGATCCCAAACTATCAATCATCATCTTTCACTGCACCTTCGATGGATTCTTCCGTCATTGGAAATGTGGCTGGGGTCCTGCCAAGAAAAAATAACCACCCTTGTCTTCCTGCACAGAACCTGTCGAAGCGCTAGCCGACTCTAGCGCTTCGTTACAGGCTGCATTGTTATTCTGCGGCAAAGAATGATCTTCCATGCACGCTAGAGTCGAGGAAGATCCAGCAGTACGATGTCCGAGCGATCCTGCACACGCTCAAAAACAACATCGCGGCCATCGGGAGAGATGTCGAAGTCTCGAATATCAAATTCATGACCAAGCCTGGTCAACTGTCGCTCGGCTCCGCTCTGCAGATCAATCAACCAAAGATCCTTATGCCGAATCTCCCCTCGCAACACTACAAGTCCCCGGCCACCAGAGAGGAAAACCACGTGCCGAGCTCCTCGGGTTAGAGTCAGGGCTGGCAAGACATGCGGCAAACCCTCAGCCGTAACCGCATGCATCGCAAATGTCGTCCCGATATCGGGTCCGGAATAAACAACAAAACGGCCATCAGGGGCCCACACCGGATCCACCGAGTACTCCTTGACAAAAATACTGGGCGCAGAGCGCGCGTCAATCGCCATCCGAAATAGATGAGGATCACCATGATCATTCGCGGCGGACAAAATCGAGAGTCCATCAGGCGCCCACGCTGGCGTACCTTGCAGATCCAGCGAATCCGCCACGATCCGCGCATTCCTTCCATCCGCACCCATCACGTACAACAGTGCCTGCCCACGTTGTCGCACCGAAAACGCAATCTGGCGTCCATCCGGAGAGATTGCCGGACCACCAAATACCTGCGCTCCCTCCCCACTCCACAACTCCGCAGCGTTTCCGTTCGCCAGCTTCCACACACTCTCGCTCGCGCCAGTTGAAGAAACATACACAAGGTAGTCGGGCCCCAGCCGCGGCGAAAACCCTGAGCTCGCGGTCAGGGAGATCTGGGACGCGACCGAACTCTGAGGCGGTTCACCCTTGGGCAAATCGCCCTTTAATAAATCATCAATCCGCATTCGCCACAGCGTTCGCTTCGGACTCGCCAGCGTAGCAACCAGGCGCCGCCCGTCCGCACTCGCCGCCAGCGACGTGTACTCATCAAGCCCCGATGTCAGTCGATGCGGAACGCGCCGCACCACGTCCATGCCATAAAGCCATGGCCCCGCACCATCAGGATCGCTGGCGAGATACAACATGGTCCGCCGGTCCAACAGCACCGGGTAACTGACGCGCCCGGCGTGCGAAGAAACCCGTTCCGGCGTTCCGCCCTCAGGGTGAATTCGCCAGATATCCAGCTTGTTCGGTAACTCACCCTGAACAAAATATAAAAACGCCTTGTCGGGTGACCACAAAGGAAAGTGACTATGAAGCCCGGCAGGCGCAGTGAAGATCGGCTTGCTCTCCGGCCGGACGCCACCGTCTGTCACAAAGAGCGGATCCCCCGCCCCCGGGGTGTGGTAGGCAAGCCGCGTTCCGTCGCGCGACCAGTCGAACTCCGCCACACCTTCAAGATAAGGTCTCGTCTCACCGCCCAGCGTAGGCACCGCCCAAACGCTGATATCGCCGCCGCCCGCGCCACCCGGCCTGCGAACCCAGTACGTAACAAGCGACCCATCTGGCGAGAACCCCAGCGTTCGCACCGAAGGATTCACCAACTCCGGTGCGCTGCCATGCGTCAGGTTATGAAACTCGCCTGATCCGACCTGCGTAACCCACACATCCATTGGCCCATCGCGGTCCGAAAGAAAAGCCACAAAATGCCCATCGCGCGACACCGCGGCATCCTGTTCCAATCCATCAAAGTCCGTCACCTTTTGAAATCGTGCATCGGCAACAGGGTTTCGCCAGAAGTACTCCGTCCTATGAAGCCAGAAGTTCACCCCGACCCCAAGTGCGCCAAGTACCGCTAGCAGCGCCACAACTAACTTCCAGCGCAAGGGATGACGCAAGGTCGTCGGCTCGATCGCCGTAGCAATAGCGCCTGATTGCACAGCACTGCCGTTCCCATTTTCCTGCGCCCCACGCGGATTCCGGCTTCGCATCCACGCATCCAGATCCG
>Ga0210397_10000363_pt1 | contig 31411 bp, 30 predicted proteins | sample IncBWH2OmetaG_FD_160126 | JGI IMG/M metagenome (GOLD analysis project Ga0210397, IMG submission 160126) | Forest soil microbial communities from Barre Woods Harvard Forest LTER site, Petersham, Massachusetts, United States - Inc-BW-H-2-O ...
GATGTTCTCCACCATGACCACTGCGCCATCCACGATCATTCCGAAGTCCAGCGCGCCCAGCGACAAGAGATTCGCCGGAATATGGCTCAGGTCCAGCAGGATTGACGCAAACAGCAGCGAAAACGGAATGGTAACGGCCACGATCAGCGCGCTGCGGACATTGCCGAGAAAGAGGAACAAGATGAGCGTCACCAGCAACACGCCATGAGTCAGGTTGCGCAGCACGGTGTGGCTGGTATAGCGCACCAGGTCACTGCGATCGAGGTGCGGCACAAACTTCACGCCCCGCGGCAACAGGCCATTGTTGAGTTCCTGGATTTTTTTGTGGAGCGCTTCCAGCGTGGCATCGGCCTCGGCGCCCTTGCGCAGCAGCACGATCCCTTCCACCACGTCATCGTCGTTGATGACAGTCCCATCCTCACGGCGAATGGTTTTGCCGAGCTGCCCGAGCCGCACCTTGGGCGCCTGTATCACCTCACCCAGATCGGAGATACGCACCGCCGTCCCGTTCACGACTTTCACAAAGGTGGAGCCGATGTCAGGCGTGTCCTGCATGAGGCCCACGGCGCGTATATTCAGCGCCTGCTGACCGCGTTGGATGAATCCGCCTCCGGCGTTCGTGTTGTTGTTCGCCAGCGCCTGCTCGACCTGGCTCAGCGACAAGCCATACGACACCAGCTTTCCCGGATCGAGCCGCACCTGGTACTCGCGAGTCGGGCCGCCGAAAATGTTCACGTCGACAACGTTCGGTACCGACTTCAGCTGGTTCCGGACGAACCAGTCCTGGAGCGTTTTCAACTCCATCGTGTCGTACTGGGGGTTGGTGCTCTTGAGCGTGTAAAACATGATCTGGCCGGTTGGGCTGTAATCGGGGCCCAGTCCTGGATTCACCCCCGTGGGCATGGTGGCTTGCGCCAAGCGATCCAACACCTCCTGCCTCGCCGTGAATGTGCTGATGTCGTCGTCGTAGATCATGGTGATGACCGACAGTCCAGCCAGCGACAACGAGCGCAAGTGCGTAAGATGGGGAACTCCGTTCAGTTGCACTTCCAGGGGAACGGTAATCTGCTGCTCCACCTCCTCGGCCGCGTGGCCGGGCCACTGAGAAATAATCTGCACGTAGGTGTCGGCGACATCGGGGTAGGCCTCGATCGGCAGATTATGGAACGACACCAGTCCCCAGATGAACAGCAGGACCGCCAGGCTTAAGACGAGAATGCGATTGTTTAGTGCAAAATCAACCAGCGAACGGATCATCTTCCTTGCTCCGCCATGCGCTCGAGGAACTCAAGCCGTCTCCGAAGGAAGCAGGCGGAGGGCGATGGCAGACTCCAAGCGAAGTTCTGGAATCCGCTACAGCACCCTTGGTCTGTGCGAAGCCGCTGCCGAAGCGCTGGGAAGCGCCGGTATGGCCGGTGCGACAAGGCCGCCAATTTTCCGTTCGAGACTCAGTTGAGAATAGAGAGCAGCACGCCGCCTGCGAGCAGCGCACCCGGGTTAAGCGAGAAAGAAGGAAGGAGGCGGGCGAGAGAAAGGCAGGATCGCGTGTGCAGAGTGGGTTGCCGCGACTACGAACCGCGGAACATCGCCGCAGACGTGATTACAGGGCAATACCTCGATGGCTGGAGTGAGCTGTGCCGGCGGCGCGGAGGAATCCTGCCCCGGCGCGCGTTTGGCAATTTGCTTCAGCGCCCGCTTGCTGGGGCTCGACTCTTCCATTTCCTGCCGCATTGCGTGCAGGTCGTCGCTGGCCGAGATGACCGGAAAGAGCAGGAACAGAAGGCAGCAGAGGGCTATCGAGAACTGGAAAACCGACTTCGCGCGACGGCGCTCCCGCAGCCAGAGGTAAACCCCCGGGCCAATCAGCAGCAGCCAGAACATGTTGAGAAGTAGTTCCAAGTCTGACCCCGTCGATAGCAGAGTACCACCGCCTCAGCGCTTTTCCAATGCTCCGACTCATCGTCCACAATAGACAATCGCCTCACTCTGCAATTCTTGGGCTTGTACTGGGGGGAGACTGTTCCGGGGTAACTGTTGCCAACACGATAGCGCTCAAAACCCCCTGGGAAGGCCCTGTGGGTAGACCCTATCCGACAGCATGGTGTGCAAGGTCAAGTCCTGCCTATCACACCTTACGTCCAGCGGCAGTACACTTGAAACGCGAAACCTGACACTCGAAACTGAGCCTTGAAACCCTTCCTCTCCATCTTCGATCTGGACTTCTCTCAGCGCCGTCGTCAAATGGTCGACACGCAACTCCTGCAGCGTGGCATCCGGAATGAGCGAGTCCTAAGAGCGATGGCCCGGGTTCCACGCCACGAGTTTGTCGCCGACCCCTACCGCGCCCAAGCCTACGACGATAACCCGCTTCCCATCGGTGAAGGCCAAACCATATCCCAGCCTTACATCGTCGCTCTGATGCTCGAAATGCTCGAGGTCAGCGAAGAAGACATCGCGCTCGAGATCGGCACCGGCTCGGGTTACCAGACGGCGCTGCTGGCACAACTCAGCCGTCACGTATATTCCATCGAGCGCCACGCCGCTTTGGCCGCAAAAGCGCAAGCCGTGCTCGCCAAACTCGGATACACGAACGTCACCATCGAAGTGGGGGACGGCAGCAAGGGGCTTCCCGCGCACGCGCCATTCGACGGCATCGTCGTTTCCGCAGCCGCGCCTGATCTGCCGCAAGCGCTTTTTGAGCAATTGAAGGAAGGCGGGCGCCTGGTCGTCCCCGTCGGTCCCACCGAAGCGCAGTTTCTGCAACTCGTGACGAAGAAGGAAGGCAAGCCCGTACTGTCGGAGCAGATCCCCTGCCGCTTTGTCCCCCTGATCGGAGAGCAGGGCTACCGCGCTTGAGAGTGCATTCCTGAATCTTTTCTCAATAACACGGCGTGGCTGCTTCGAAACTCCCGATTCTCCGCAAGAGAGAATCCCGCTCGCGCCGCGGCCTCCAGTTCTGCCTTGAATTCCATTTCTTTTACATGACCCGCAGGTTCGACCAGCAGCAACGTCGCGCCCGGCTTCGATGCCTGTGTGCCTCCGCAAAGAAGCGGCTCGCGGACGGCATTTCGTGAACGACCGCAAAGGCCAAAGTGAAATCTACGTGCTCCTTAAGGTCGGCGACATGGAGCGAGTCAGCCGAGGCCAGCCGGGTCTCTACTCGACCTGCAACTCCTGCTTTGGCCGCGCGTCGTTTGAGGCCATCAAGCATCTTCGGCTGGATGTCCACCGCTATCACGCGACCGGAGGGTCCGACCAGCCGCGCCAATTCAATCGTGAAAAAACCCATCCCCGGCCCGGGTTCGAGCACGGTCATTCCCTCGCGCACAAAAGGCCGCACTACTTTTTCCGGGTCCAACATCAGTCGGCGCAGTGGACTCGCCAGGAAGTACCCGAGCCACCACGGACACACTCGATGCGACAAGACCACCTCCATGGGCGCAAACAGCACAGTACCTCGGCAACGTTATCCGCTTGACTGCGGCTTCGACGACTCCGCTTCAACGCCCCCAAACGTGTTACGGATTCCCTCGCGGAATCGTTCACGCTCTTCCGGAGTCATCTTGTCCCAACGCTCCATCATGCGGTGACGCCAATGCATTCCCCTCGGGCCGCCCCGGAACCCACCGAACAGAATCTTGCTCAGGATTACCAGTCCGATGGCTTGCCAAAAGGTGACTACTTTCCATCCAAACAGCGCAGGCATCAGCCAGTTCCACAACGACATCACGATCAGCCCGAACAAAGCGATGAACAGCACAGCGATCGGCAAAAACTTTAACGCTCGGATGAACCTTTTCTTCCTCATTCCCTACTCCTTCTCAGCTCTTCTTGAATTCTTCGTGAATGGCCCGCAATCGGCGGCGCAGGTGCAGTACCGCATAGCGCTTGCGCGAGAGCAACGTGTTTACGCTGACGCCCGTCTCCTCCGCCATCTCCTGAAAGCTGTAGCCCAGCAACTCGTGTCCGATGAATACCTCTCGTTGTTCTTCGGGCAACTCGAGCAAGGCATCGTCGATTTCCTCCAGCAACACGCTCCTGACGTAGGCGGCCTCGGGACCGGCATCGGGAGAAGGCAGAAGCTCTTCTAAATCCAGAGCGCCCTCTCCTGGTGGCGCGTTGGGTGCATTTCGCAACACGTCCCGCGACTTCCCGCGAAAGCGGTCGATAATGCGATTCCGCGCCACGCGGAACAGCCACGCCGTGGCGTGTTCCACGGGCCTCAGCATGCGGAACGCCGCCACGAACTCGTAGAAAACATCCTGCAGGATGTCTTCCACATCGCTCTGGTCCGACACGTACTTCCGGACGAAGTTCCGCAGCCGTCCCTGCTCGCGCACGACTGCTTCGGAGATGCGCCGGTCCTCGTCGCTCATCTCGCCAATGTATGACAACTCGGCCATCTATTCCTGAAGACGAACCAGAGGCCAAAATATTGTGAAAGTGAGAAAAGACTTGTGAGGCCCAGCCAGCCCGGTTCACACCCAGGGTATTCTTCGCGTACTTAGCGGCTTTTCTTAGCGAGCTTTGCGGTTAAAAGCTCTTCTCCGCGTCCTCCGCGGCGGTTCTCCGCGCGCTCTGCGGTTTAAGAATTTCGTCTCGATCGCACCTCCGCATCGCGCCAATGCACGATCCGCTAAAATACCTGTGTGCGGATCTTCCACAACCTGCGCGTCACCCTCGAAATGATCAAGTGGGAGCACTCGATTTTCGCGCTGCCTTTTGCATTGTGCGGAGCCATGCTGGCCGCCGGGGGCGTCCCCGCGTGGCATCAGCTCGCGTGGATTATCGTAGCCATGATCTCCGCGCGTTCGGCCGCTATGGCGTTCAATCGCGTGGCCGACGCGGCGATCGATGCCGCCAATCCGCGCACCCAAACCCGAGCCCTGCCGACAGGCACTCTGACGCCATCGTTTGTCACCACATTCGTCGCGGTTTCGTGTGTCGTTTTCGTGCTGGCTGCATCCCGGTTGAACCACCTGACCTTGATCCTGTCCCCGCTGGCGCTGGCGATCGTATTGCTGTACTCCTACACCAAACGTTTCACACGCTGGTCGCATCTCGTTCTCGGGTTCGCGCTGGGCACCGCACCGGCGGCCGCCTGGATCGCCGTGCGCGCCTCACTCGATCCCCGCATCCTGCTGCTGACCGCCGCGGTAACCTTCTGGGTGGGTGGCTTCGACGTGCTCTATGCCTGCCAGGACTTTGATTTCGATCGCGAAGCGGGACTGCACTCCTTGCCGCGTTATTTCGGGATCCGAGCCGCCCTGGTGATTTCCCGCCTGTTCCACGTCGTCATGCTCCTCCTGCTGATCGCTCTGGTCATCACCTTTGGGCTGGGCAAGTTCGCGATCGCGGGCATCGTCGCGGTAGCAATCCTGCTCGCCTACGAGCACTCCCTGGTCTCCTCGCATGACCTCTCAAAACTGAACGCCGCCTTCTTCACCATGAACGGCGTGATTTCCGTGGTCTTCTTCGTGTTTCTAGCCGCCGACCTGCTCGTGCGCTGAGAGGCGCTCAGAGATCGAGCTGTTGCCTCTGCCCTGGTGCGGGCAAACTTTTTCGCGTTGTAGGCATACGCATGCAGGAACACTTGAGAAGGGAGTACCTCAGTAACTGGCGCGTTCTCTTGCAGCCGTTGTACCTTTCATCCGGAAGATCTGGAAATGTCAGAGAGCAAATTTCGCCTGTGGCTGGCCAGTCTGACGATGGGCCTCGCCACTTCCCTGGTCCTTACGGCCGCCATGCGCAAAACACAGTTCGGCGTCTGGCTGCCCGGAACGCAGCCCGGCTGGATGTTGGCATGGGCCACGCGCCTCCTGCACCCCAACTCTGCGGCGGACGGCATCGCTCTCGTCACCGCTGGCAATACTTTGTTCTACGCGTGGATTTTCTCCCGCATTCTCCGGGCGGAAATCCTGGCTCGCGGAAGTCTAAGCCGCTATTTTTTGCGCTAGCCTCGGCACCCCTCCGTCACCCAGTCCCTACCACGTGCCTTGCTTCTGCCCGAACCACCACACCAGGCCGACGGTCGCTGTGCTCTGCTGGCGGCTGCGTCCGGTGAACGTGTCGGTCTGAAAAAACGCCTGGTTCGAGAAATCACGGCGCCATTCATAGCGCATCAGAAATCCGTCCGCGATCTTGTAGTCGAACGTAGCCGTCGTCTCCTTCAAAGCCTGGTTCACGCCGCTGAAGAGGCCCCGCGAATCGGACAAATATTCCATTCGACCTGCGAGTGCGACACGCGGCGTAAGCTGATAACGCGCATACGCAGCGCCACCCGAGACTTCACTCGGCGCCGATGAGCGTCCCGGGCCCGCGTGCCGCCACAATCGTTCGATCACGTAGTCGCCCTCCAACGCGAGCGTTAATTTCGGAGTAGCCTGCCAGCTCGCGTAGCTGTCCAGAATGTGCAAGCGCCCATCGGGCGCAGGGCGGATCGGTACAAAATTCAGTCCTTGCTGTATGGGAATCGACCCGCTGTTCGGAACCTGCAACACGTCAGGATGCTCCTGCCCCAGGTAATAGTTGATGTTCCAAGTCACCGTCTTGCGCGGCGTGAGCGTCAGCCCGAAGAATTGATCTTTGAATCCATTGGTCGGCTCGGTCTGATCGGTGCCGTTTATCACCCAGTAGTTCACAGCAATTTTGTCATTGAACGGATAGCTGGCCCGAAGCCCCATGTGATAGAAAGGCAGAAAATTGAACCAGTAGGAACGCGAATAATTCATCTGGTCTTTGGTGTAGTTGTTTTCAAAACCGAGGGAGCTCGCCCACTTTCCGAAATCCACCGTAAGACCTCGGCCCACCGGCAACACGTACGTCCCATACGCCTGGAAGATGTTGCGGTAAATCTGCGGCCGCGGCTCATTGGCCGGATTTCCCTGCAAAGTCTCGGTAGCTTGCCCGAATTGCAGGTCGAGCCGCATCCCGAAACGCTTGCCGGCGGCCACATCGGGCGCATGCTCGAAAATGACGCTGGCCTGGTTCAGGCTGAACACGTTGCTTAAGACGTCGTAAGCCCGCAGCAGATTCACGCGCCCATAGGGATGATTGAAGTTGTAGGCGTAGTATCCGTCGAGCGCGAAGTTGAGTGTGTTGCCCTTGAGAAAGTCGAGCGCGCCCCGATCCGCGTCTGTTAACGTGCCCTGCGTCGCGGCCGCGGAATTGGATGGCACAGCGGCTTGCGGCGCCGACTCCATACTTGCATGCGGACCGCCGATGCCTTCACCATCCTCCACAAAGTCCGCGTAGCCCGATTGGCGAATCTGGTCCTTCAGCGCCCGAAGTTCGCGTTCCATCCGTGCATCCCGCGCTTGCAATTCCTCGACCAGCGCGCGCAGTTCGCGAACCTCAGCCGCCGAAGCAGGGGCGCCAGTATCGTTACCCTGCGCAAGCAGCGGCATCGACAGACTGCCCACCCATCCACTCAAGATGATGGCTGCCAAACACTGTCGAACCCGCCTATGCCAAAGAGCGCATTGCTGAGGACGAGCGTGACGAAAAGAAGTACGAATGCAGAACATGAGATTTATCTCCTGCGCAGAACCTGGGCGTCCCGTTCGAGTGGTCCGGGTCCAGCGCGTTGTCCAACACCCAATTGAATCTCCGAAGAGGAATTGAAACTTAGCGGATAAAGTGCATCAGAAGCCAAATGCCAACAGCGACAAAAGTAGATCCTTGCATAGCACAATCTCAAATCTGAAATCTGCAATCTGAAATGCGAAAAGGTGGGGCCTGAGCCCAGAGCCTGCCTTTCACTCCCGCTGAAATCTGCGAACATCCGCACGCACTGTGACTTCGCCCCCACCCTGCGCTATGATCGATGCAGTATGACGCATCCGTTCCAGACCGACGATGCGCGCCTGCCCGCAATCAAGGACAAAGTCCTTGTCGGCGAGCGCCTCAACGAAACCGACGCACTCACCCTCTACCGCACCGGCGACATCCTCGCCGTCGGATGGCTTGCCAATTACGTGCGCGAGCGCCTGCATGGCAACAAGGCGTACTTCAACGTCAACCGCCACATCAATCCGACGAACGTCTGCGTCGCGGCCTGCCGCCTCTGTGCTTTCGGCCGCAAGAAAGACGCGCCCGGCGCCTACACCATGGCGCTCGAAGAAGCGTTCGCAACCGCCGCCTCCGGGTACACGGAGGCGGTTACCGAGTTCCACATTGTAGGCGGCCTCCATCCCGATCTTCCGTTTCAATATTTCCTCGACCTCTGCTCGGGCTTGAAACAGCGTTTTCCGCAGGTGCACCTGAAAGCCTTCACGATGGTCGAGGTCGCCTACCTCGCCAAACGCGCCAAGCTCTCGATCCGCGAGACATTGGAGCAACTGAAAGCCTCCGGCGTCGATTCGCTCCCCGGGGGCGGCGCCGAGATTTTCGCCGACCGCATCCGTCACATCATCTGCGATCACAAAATCGACGGCGACCAGTGGCTCGAGACCGCGAAACTCGCTCACCAGATCGGCCTGAAATCAAACGCCACCATGCTCTATGGCCACGTCGAAAACGATGAGGACCGCGTCGATCATCTCCTCAAGTTGCGGGAACTGCAGGACGAAACGCACGGCTTCCAGACTTTCATCCCGCTTGCGTTTCATCCCGATAACACGCCCCTCCAGCATCTTCCGAAAACCACGGGCATGCTCGACATCAAGCAGATCGCCGTCAGCCGCCTGGTGCTCGACAACTTCCCGCACATCAAGGCCTACTGGCAGATGATGACGGCCAAAATCGCCCAGATCGCGCTGCGCTTCGGCGCCGACGACATCGACGGCACGGTAATCGAAGAAAAGATTTATCACGACGCCGGCGCCACCACACCCCAGGGCATGCGACGCAAAGATCTGATTCGCCTGATCAGCGAAGCAGGAAGGGAACCGGTCGAGCGCGATACGCTGTATCGCCCAGTAACGCGGACCGAGACGTCCGTCACGGTTGCGGTCTAGACGAGGTCTCAGGTGTCAGGTCTCAGGTCTCAGGAATTCACTCTCGAGAGGCGCGAGACGATGTAGAGCGAAAGCTGAAAGTGAGTAGCCATCAGCTATCAGCCATTAGCCATCAGACATTAGCCATCAGCCACCCATGACCATTCTCGGCACAATCGCACTGATCGCGCTCGTGATTCTCAGCGTCATGGTCCTGCGAGTGAAGAGCGATCCCATGGAAAAGAAATCCATTCGGAAATATCTAGCTGACTCCAAACACTCCGACAAGCCCAGCAAGACCTAGAGCCCGAGACCAGGCACCTGAGACCTGCGAGCCAGGGCCTAAAGCAAGAGTCTCCTCCGCAAGTGCACGCATCACAACCCTCGGCCCATGGGTAATACAAATTTCTACATTCTCCGGTTCCCACCCCGCCCGACAGGTGTAGAATCCGACTTGTAAGGGTACTGATAGCTTCACCGGATCTACTCCCGGCCTCCGAGGCTCTCATGAACGTTCATATCGGATACAAAGTCCGCAAAACTCCCGACCTAGAAAAAGAAGTGCACACCCAGGTAGAGAAACTGCGCAAGCGCCTTCAGGTTTTTCGCCCCGAACTCGTCCACCTTAAAGGCATGGTCGAGCAGAACTCGCCCCGGGAAGGCACCGTAGTGTCCCTGAATCTCCGTTTGCCATCCGGCCAGATGGCTGCGGCCAGGAAAGCGCCGATCGCAACCTCGGCCATCAAGGCTGCCTTCGCCGCCCTGTTGCAGCAGATTACCCGCCACAAAGACCTCCTTCGGTCGACTCACAAGTTCCCACGGTGGCGTCGGGGGGAACAGCAGCGTCCGGGACGGCAAGTCCCGTTCGAGGATACCCTCGCCTCCATGCAGGCTCCCCTGGTTTCGGGCGACGATATCCGCACTTACATCAACGTCAACCTGGCCCGGCTCGAGCGTTTCGTCGAACGCGAGCTTTATTTCCGTGAGACCGCCGAGCAGATTCTGAGCGACACCATCACCAAGGACGACGTGGTGCACGAAGCCATCGTTACCGCACTTGGAGACGGCAGCAGTAAACCCGAACGCCTCGCACTCGAACCCTGGCTCTACCGGCTAGCCATGCGCGCGATCGACCAGATGTCCTCTGGCTCGGATGAACACAACGGCAACGTGCACCTGGAAGATTCGGCCCGCAAGCGCAACGTCAAGGGCAGCGACGAACCCGAACTCCAGTTTCACCAGCCCGACGAAGCGATCCTCGGCGAAACCGTCATCGCTGATCGTCGCGTCTCCACGCCCGAGCAAATCGCATCTTCCGATGAAATGCTGCGTCTTGTGGAAGTTGCCCTTCGGGGGACCAGCCGCGCTGCCCGCGAAGTTTTCATCCTGTACGCAATTGAAGGCTTTACTCCCGACGAAATCGCCGCTATTACCGACCGCACCCTGGACGACGTCCGTGCCTCCGTCACGGTTGCCCAGGAACATCTCCGCAAGTCCGCGATGTTCGCCACTCCGTCCCGACAGAAACCGCTACCTCGTTCGAGCACTGCGTAATTCATCTCTTATCAGTAGGAGAATTCCTGATGATGACCCGCGAGGACATCCGTGAACTAGCTGCTTTCCAGGCAGATTCGGACGGCTGTGCCCTGAGCTTTTATTTCCAACCCCGAACCCCGCAAAACAAATCGCACAAAGAAGAAAGCATTCTCGCCAAGGACCTGGTGCGCCAGGCCATGCGCGAGGCCGAGAAACAAGGCAAAAACAGCTGCGCGCGAGCCGATCTCGACCGCATTCTGGAAATCGCCGGCAACCTGCGCGGCAACCAGGCGAAAGCCAAAGCCGTCTTTGCCTCCAGCACGAAAAAACTGTGGCGCGAATTCGATCTGCCCCCGTATCTGCCTGGAACGCAGCTGTTCGTGAACCGCCGCTTCCACCTGAAACCGCTGGCTGCGCTGCTCGGCGCCCAGCCCATGCTGTGTGTCACCCTGGTCGACCGCCAGCGTGGACGCTTCTTCGACCTGCGCGTCGATGAATTGAAAGAGCGCGGCAATCTGTTCCACACGCTACCCCGTAGCCGCAGCGACGGCTACGGCGGCTACGATGCCGGCCACGTGGAGCGCCGCGTCGCCAATGAATACAACCAACACTACAAGCAGGTCGCGGATCGCCTGAAAGACGAACTGGAGCGCGGTCTGTGGGAGAAGCTGGTCGTCGGGTGCCACGACACGAACTGGTCGAAATTCGAAGCGCACCTGCATCCATACGTGCGCCAGCGCCTGCTGGGACATTTTCCCGCCGATGTCGCCTCTGTCACCAACGACGAAATCCGCGAGCACGGTGGCCGGATCCTGCGCGAATCGATCGACCGCCGCCGCGAAAAGCTGGTGCAGGAAGCGCTCAGCCAGGCCAAGGGCAACGCCCGAGGCGTGACCGGCCTGCGCCGCGTCCTGCGTTCGCTCGAACTCGGAGAAGTGCAGACCCTGCTGCTGGGCGAGAACTACACTGCCCGCGCCGTCGAATGCACCAGCTGCGGCCACGTGGACGCCCACATGGTCCCATTCTGCCCGGTCTGCGGCAAAGCCACGCGCGAGCTCGAGGACGTCTGCGACGCCATGATCCCACTCGCGATCCGCCGCGACATCGAGTTGTTCTACGTGAAGAACAATCCGGAATTCGACAAGGTGGGAAATATCGCCGCTCTGCTCCGCTTCCGAGCCGACCAGGCAAGAACGCCGGTTGCGGCATCAGCATAAGAATTTTCGATACGACCCGGAGGGACGGGCACCCTCCGGGCTTTTTGTTTTGGAAAGAAAGTACTCAAGCACGCCTGCACTAGCCGCACCGCCACCCATCTCTCACGGGAGCGTAGAGGGTAAGATAGCTTGATCAGTAGTGAGCATAAACGGAGCTCCTCCACCATCTTCACGAGTGTTTCCATCCGGCCCAACCACGATGAAACCGTTGTTCGGGCCTGCAAAATCGCCGTACGTAATGGTCACATACCCGTACTTATCAGATGTGATTGCGCTCACATTGATGGGCGGAGAGAATCCGCCAAAATCGGCGATTGCATAATTACTTTTCTGGATCCGCAGCGCGTTTGGGCCTTGGTCTGTTCCGACAAAGAGAAAATTGTTATTCGCGGCCATCGAAGTCAGTGCAGTGGTGCCGCCTATCAAAGGTAAAGACAAAGTCTTCGCCAGCGTCACTGTGACCGTATCGAACGTACTGCTCACCACATCCGTCTTCTTGTAGACATACAACGTGACGCCAGCGAGGCTAGTTCCGCTGGCGACATCCACTACATAGATGTAGCGTGCGACTGTACTCGTTTTTAGGTTTGCGAACTGATTTCCTTCGAGGACGGCGCCTATCTTGCCAAATGGCCCGAGACTTCCGGCAGCGAAGCAGCCCGAGGTCTGCAGTGTGGAGCCGCAGACGATCCACGTTAAGCTGGTATGTGGCGAATTGATAGTGTACGTCGTGAAAAGCGTCGAATCTGGCTGAGTTTGTGCAACAAGCAGACCTGCGGTGCTCAGGATCATTACGAAGACCATCGTTCCCAACAAAGTTCGACTCAAAATCGACATAGGACTCTCCTCGTCGCTCCATCGGCAGCCATTTTGGCAATGAGAATTCAAGAACGCGCCACTATTCTGTTTGGCCTGGTCTTACTTGTCAATTGAGACGTTGTGTTAACGTTCGCACTTGTTCCCGTTCTGAACCTGCCTTCACGCTACAGTACTTGCATTTCGGTGTTCTGAAGGACTTCCGAGGACAGTCTTTACCAACCCTTGCTGCGTGCTTCTGCGTAAAGATTTTCCGCCAATTTATTCGGAATGTATGGGTTCCAGTCGTCGAAGCCAGTCGCCACCACTGAAGTAATCGCGACTTGATTACACAGTACCGCTACAATACCTGCCTATGGAACTCAAACGCCTGGTCCAGCAGTTTACCTACCGCATCGAGCCCAAGCCCGAAGGTGGATTCATCGCCCGCTGTACCGATCCGACTGTACCGCCGCTCGAGGCGCCGACGCGCGAGGAACTGCAACAGCAGATCCAGGCGAGGGTGCGGGCAGTGTTGCAAGAAAAGTTTCCTGGCCTGAAGCTTCCGGCGTTGCAGAACCGGCAAGTCAAATGGGATGTCCACATCGACCGGAAAGCGGGAGGGGGTTTCACCGTCCACTCGGAGCGTCCGGGAGCACCCACTGGCGAGCCCGCCACCCAGGAAAAGATCGATCATTTTGCCGAGGAGCTTCTCGGCTTTGTGGACAAACACTTTCCCGATCTTTCGCAGGCACTGGCGGCCCAGGTCGGCGGGCGGGATCTCAAGGTATTCACAACCGAGCAGAGCAGCGTCACGCTACAGGGAAATTCGCTTCTTGGTGGAGCGAAGGGCCTATTACCCACTCAGCCTATGCGAGCTGCTGATCTCAAGAATGATTACGCAAGAGTGGATGCGAACACGACTGAAAACGCGAACATCAACAGCGCCGCTTTTGCCAACACTCCGATCACTCCCGAGGCGAGCGGCAACTGGAAGCTTTTTCGCTTCCTACTACTCATAGCGACCATTGCTGCGCTGCTGTATTTCTTCGTCCTGCGGCGGTAATTCTCACCAGGGTAGCGGCTTCGACCTGAACCAACGCCCAATCAGGCCGCGTCTTTCTTCCCAGGCGTTTGCGATGACTTCTTGCTGGTATCTTGCTGCGACCCAGTTTTCCGCGATGCTTCCGCACTGGAGCGATCTTGCCCCGTCGCTTTCGCGGCCTCGTCCCTCGAAGATGGTGATTCCTTGCTGGTATCTTGCTGGGAGGTAGTCTCCCGCGATACTTCCGTGTTCGAGCGATCTTCCACTATTGCTTTCGGCGCCTCGTCCTTCGAAGAAGGTTCGGTAGCTTTCTTGGCAGGGGGCGACGGGGCGTTCTCTTTCGCGGGCTCGCCCTCCGGCGCATGTTTTTGTTGGAGAGAAGCCTTTTCGCGATCTTTTTTCTGCTGCAGTTCCTGATCTTTTTCCGGCTGCGAACCCTTCGCCGACGCTTCCTCCGCGCTTTTCACAGCCGACGTGAGCAAACTCATCAACCTGAGGCGAGCGGCACGCCAGCGAACGTTGCTGGCCTTACTGGCCTGTTCCATATAGGGCGCGAGTTGTTCGTCCGTAGCATTGCCGTGGTCTTTCAGAAATTGCAGGACGGCGGCACTCTGCGTTTCCTGGGCTTCCAGCGAAGAAAACAATTCATCGAGGAATTCTTCCGCAATTTTGAGATCCATCCTGTCAACCCTTTGGCGATAAAGAAAAATCGTCTTTGCTTCCCGTCGTTTCTTCCCGCCCTTCGCGGCCTTTCTTTGCGTCCTTTGCGGTTAAAATCTTTTCCCTGCAGTTCTCGTAAAAGCCTTTAACCGCAAAGTACGCAAAGAGATCGCAAAGCACGCAAAGGTTTAACGCACCTCTTAACTACGCGGCCCGTGATTCATCACACAGCCGCTGATAGTATTCCCGTCCACGCTGGTATCCGCGCGTAAACGGACCCTCCACATTGGCGCCCGGATACTCCCGCTCGAGTTCTTCCACCCGGTTCGCCATTTCGGCCGACACCTGATCGAATTCCTTGCAACGCATCCTGGCGTGCAGGGCGGCTTCAAAGCCCATGCGATAGAACTTCTCATCGTCGGGAGAGCCGTCTCCAGCAGCTTCATAGTGTTCGCGCTCGGCGCTGCGCAATCCAATCCACCATTGATGCCGCGCAGCATCGATTTCTTCCGCGCCCTCGGCCTTCAGCACGTCTCGGAAGCGCGCGGCCTCGGCATCGTCTGCGGCCAGGGCGATCAAGACGCTACGGCCTCTGCGCAGCGCATCTTCATAAACAAAGATCTCGTCTTCCGGCAGTCCTTCGCTGGTGAAATTCTCGAACGAGCCGGCGACCTTGGCTCCCACCGTCGCGCCCGCCGCTCCAAGAATCGCGGAGCCCAAAAGGCCGAGCGCAGTAACTGGCCCCACGCCAGGCAAAATTGCAGCCGCAAGCAGGCTTCCACCGGTCAGACCCCCGGCGGCACCGACCACCGCCCCCATGGCTTTTCCAATTCCCGGCCGTTCGGTCGTGTCCATCGCGACCGGTTCAGGTTGTTTCAGTGCACGGTTGGAAGTGAGCAGGGTGACCTTGTCCTCGGGAGCGCCCGCTGCTCGCAAGTTCTTCACAGCCCGCTGCGCATCGGCTTCAGAGATGAATACTCCAGTCACAGCATTCACTTAGGCACCGCCTTTCTAACCCTTCATTGTGGAATTCAGCAGACCTTTTCGCCCATACACTGTATACCCGAGAGAGCCCATCAATTGAATGATTGGGAAATTGAAGAATTGGTAATTTTGTAGCTCGGTACTGTTAAACAGAATCGTTGGTTTACGGATTACCAGATTGCCAAATTCGTCAATCTTCGGCTGACGATGTTGAACTTCAGCCGTCTCTCTCTCCGCGAACTGGGCCTACGTTAAAATGTCGGCCATCCTTCGAGGAGCCCTCATGACCCGAAACTTGATTGCAGGAATTCTCGTCATATGTCTCGCCTCAATGCTGGCGAGCGCTCAAGAGAAGAATGCAGAAACGAAGACCGAGACTAAGGAAGCGAAAATTGCCCGCGCCCTTTCGGCTGCGCCCGCGAATGTTTCTGAAGGAGCCAAGGTGATTGATCGTGATGACAACGGCGCCGAGACGGTTCTGCGCGAAGGCTCAAACGGATTCACTTGTTTTCCCGGGCATCCCGGCGTGGTGGGCGATGTCACCTATTGCGCGAATGCGGCCGCGCTGCAGTGGGAGAGTGATTTCATGGCCCTCAGGCCCAAGCCCGGAAACAAGGAACCCGGGATCGAATACATGCTATTGGGAGGAACCGACTGGAGCGCCACCGACCCGAATGCAACCTCGGGCACCCCCATCAAAGAGCCGCCCCACTGGATGATTCTGTGGCCGTTCGATCCGAAAACCAGCGGCCTGCCCACCGAACCAAAACAGACCGGCACCTGGATCATGTGGGCAGGAACGCCGTGGGCGCATCTGATGATCAATCAGCACCCGTGAGAAACGATTCTGCTTATCACCACAGAGACACAGAGTCACAGAGAAATCAAAGTTTTTGGTCTTTTCTGTGACTCGGTCTCTCTGTGGTGAATAGAAGCCGCGCTTAAATGCTCTTCAAAATCTACGCCGCCGCTCCCTCTTGTTCCGCAGGCAAGGGGATCGACACCAGCACCAGAGTTCCTTTCCCAGTCGATTGAATATCCAGCCGGCCGCCCAGGTCGTTCACCCGTTCTCGCATTCCCGCCAAGCCCACCCCGATGCTCCTTCCGTTGGAGGCATCCAGAGACTCGGCCGGTATGCCGCGACCAAAATCACGAACGGTCAAAGTCATCCGGTCTTTGTTCTTGGCCAGCTCCACTTGCACCCGCTTGCTGCCGGAGTGCCGGTGCACATTCGTAAGACTCTCTTGCAGAATCCGGAACACTGCCGTCTCCACCGTCTCGGGCAAACGGCCGAGATCGGAAGGCAACTCCAGTTCCGTCTCGATCCCGCTGCGTTGCCCGAAGCCTTCCACGTACCAGCGAACCGCCGACGCGAGCCCGGCCTCATCCAACAGGGGAGGATGTAAGAGGTAGGAAAGCGTTCGGGTCTCGACGATAGATCGCTCAACCGAGCGCCGTGCCAACGCCAGGGTCTCCGCCTGTGCTACCGGCACGTGCGCGCTCAACATGTCCAGTCTGATTTGTGCGTCCGTTAAATACTGACCCAGGCTGTCATGCAGCTCCCGAGCAATTCTCCGCCGCTCCTCATCCTGCACGCGCAGAAGGCGGGAAGACAAAGCGCGCAATGCCGCAGTGCGTTGCCCGACGATCTTCTCCAGTTCGGCCTGGCTGAGTTTCAGTTCCTGCTCCATCAACTTCCGGCTGGTGATGTCGCGGTTGATTTCGAGAATGCGAATGGGCTCGCCCACCTCATCTCGTTGCAGGACATGCTTGCTGGTAACTACGATCGGCTTTCCGGTTTTCGACACGTGGATCAGTTCGCCTTCCCAGATGCCATTTTTCATCAAGGCAGCGCGCAGTGCCTCGCGCGATTCCGGGAAGGTCGTTTTCAGAAGCTCATGGATGTTCTGGCCGACTGCTTCTTCGACCGTCCAGCCGTACATCGCCACCGCACCTGAGTTCCAGAACGTAATCCTGCGGTCGACGGCGCAGATAATAATCGCATCGCTGGCTAAATTCAGAAGTTCTATGGGATTTGACGGGAGTTGTTCGCGCACAGATCTCCCCTGATCAGAATGGTCCGGCGAGGGAAAGGTGCGGCCTGTCACTGCGGTGAATCCCCCAGATAATGTAAGGAAAACCCCGACTGATCGTCGCACTCTCATTCTACAAGTGTCGATGCGTTAGCGCACCGATTTAAATGATGACAGGCAGCGAAAAATCAGCAGAAGCCAGGCTCTCGGCTCTAGGCTTTAGGCTCCAGCAAAATCGCAAGCCCCACGACTAGAGGCTGCTCGTTAGAGCCCAGAGCCTAACGACTGGAGCCTGATCGTCCCCTTCCGATACAAACTTTCACCGTTCTGCTTGGTCTATTTTTTGCGGGGAGTCCTGGCATGTCATTACCGAAATCGCAGATGTCCAACGAGATTCGAGAGAACGAATTATTGGCCGCATTACCTTCAGATATCTTCGAGCGGCTCATGCCTCATCTCGAGCCCACTGTCCTGCCGCCGCTGGAAGTTCTCTACGACTTCGACGACCCCATTACCCACCTGTACTTCGCCAATCGCAATACCGTGATCTCCACTTTGAGCCAGACGGAAGAAGACGTGAACGTAGAAGTCGCTATTTGCGGCAACGAAGGAGCGGTCGGCCTCAGCGGCATTCTGGGTTCGACGAACAGCCCCTACCAGAATCTGGTACAGGTGCCGGGCACAGGCTCGCGCCTTCCCATAGAAGAGGCAAAGCGTGAGTTCTCCCAGTGTGGCGCTTTTCACGACGTTCTGCTGAACTACACGAACTCGCTCCTTCTGCAGATTTCTCAAACCGCCCTGTGCAACCGCATTCATTCCGACGAGGAACGCCTGGCGCGCTGGCTGCTTCTCAGCAATGACCGCATTCAAACGCAGCAGCTGCCTCTTCCCCGGGAGTTGCTGGCAAAAATGTTAGGCAGAAACCTGGCCGGCGTGAGCGTGGCAGCTTCCACCCTGCAGCGCGCCGGAATGATCACCTACAACAGCGCAGAATTGGTGATTCTCGATCGGGAACAGCTTGAGGCGGTGGCCTGCAGCTGCTATTGGATCGTCAAACGCCAAGCCGGCAAAGTTTCCCAGTCACGAAAAGTTCTTTGAGACGAGAGTCGGGGAGTCCAGTAAGAATGAATGGGGCGCCCCGTCCAAGCTCCTCTTGGCGGGGCCTTTCGTGGGACCGACAGCCGCATCACTTTCGTACCGGAGCAATTCTGCAAGCTCCGTGCTAATGTTCGACGCGATCTCGCTGGAGTGGGGCGAGGGCGCTGTTCTCCTGTAAGTGTCTCCAGTGCGTCTAGCCATCGAGATGGCCCGAAGGAGCGGAACATGTTTTTTCTGTTTGGAATGCGTACCAAGACGAAGCCGATCAAGCAAATTCAGTATCCCTGCTCCAAGTGCAACCGCTCAACCGTGTTCACCGCAATGGAATCGAAGCGGTGGTTCACGCTGTTCTTCATTCCCGTGATTCCCCTCGGCGGAAACTTTCTGATCCGCTGCAATCTCTGCGGCCTGACCTTGAAGTGCTCGCCTGAATTGCAAGCCCAGATCACCGCGAAGACCATGGCCGCCGGGGCATAACTGTCTAGTTTTGTTGACTTCGCTCCTGCTTCCCTCTAGCGTCTCAGCCCAAACGTGGGGCCCGCGGCGGCGCCGCTGAACCAGACCATCCCGCATTACCAAATCCTCGAGAAGCTCGCATAGTATCAATAAGTTATATGGTTTATTGTGCTTCGGCGATCGTCTGACCGTCCAAAACCAGGGTGCGACCATCACCTGGAATGCCCATTCCTGGCGCACAGAATCCCTCAGGCGCACGATTGAGACGCTTGGCGGCCCAGAGGTCATCCGGACCAAAGAGCAGGCCTATAAACGATCTAAACTCCAAAGTGATAGCTAATAGCTAATACAAACATACTAGTTCAGAAGCCTCGCCGCTGGATTCGCGCGCTCGTGCTGACGCGCCCCTCATGCCGGCTTACTGCCGAAACTGCTATGCTGGCGCCGCCTTTTATTACGATCAACATCCCGGGAGGAAGCGCATGAGTTTTTCCCGCCGTGATTTTCTCACCACCACTGCTTTGGGCTCGCTTGCACTTGGACTTCAGGCCAAAGGATCTGAGACGGGACTTCTGTCCGAATCAGGAGCCGATGCTCCCCAAGCCGGTTCTGGTAAGCGTCCGATCATCGTGTGCGCGAATAACGGCTTCGCATATCTCGACCGTGCTTACGAGCATTTGAGCAAGGGCGGTGACACGCTCGATTCGGCGATATTGGTCGTGACCGGCCCGGAAGACGATCCCAATGATGACAGCGTCGGTCTCGGCGGCTTGCCCAACGAAGAGGGGGTGGTTGAACTGGATGCTTGCTGCATGCATGGTCCAACGCGGCGCGCGGGTTCGGTGGGGGGCGTGCGCAATATCAAGAATGTTTCCAAAGTGTCGAAGGCCGTGATGGAGCATACCGGGCACGTGATGCTGGTGGGGGAGGGCGCGGAACGCTTTGCCGTGGCCATGGGCTTTCCGCGTGAAAATCTTCTGACCGAGCATTCGCGCAAGATCTGGCAGCTGTGGAAGGAATATCACTCCAATGGTGACTGGTGGGGACCGGGAATCGCCGATCCGAAGTGGCAACCACCGGAGTCGCAGTCCGAAGAACGAAAGCCGAAAGCGGAACTCTGGCGCGAGCGCATCGAATGGCTGGCCCAACGCGCTGGCGAGCTGGGCATCGAGCCGGAATTCCGCATAGCGGCCCTTCACCGGGTGCTCTTTCCACCTACAGGAACAATCCATTGCTCGGCGCTGAATGAGAAAGGCGAGATGTCGGGCATTACCACTACCAGCGGGCTCGCCTTCAAACTTCCGGGGCGCTGCGGCGATTCCCCCGTGATCGGCGCGGGCTGCTACACCGATCAGGACGTGGGCTCGGCGGGCGCGACCGGCAGCGGGGAAGAGAACATCAAGGTCGCCGGAGCGCACACCATTGTCGAGAACATGCGGCATGGCATGTCTCCGCACGAGGCCGGCATGGATGCCCTTAAGCGCATCGCCCGCAATTACAACAACGACATGAACAAGCTCCGCTTCATGGATATGACCTATTACATCCTGCGCAAGGATGGCGCCTATGCGGGCGTGTCACTGTGGGAGGGCTACTCGCCGGAGCATCCGCACAAGATTGCTGTGCACGACGGCACCAGGCGATCGGAAGAGGCGGCACACCTGTTCAAGGGACATTCCCAGGAGTTTCCGCCGTTTCCAAAAATTCCTGAGGAACTGAAGAAAGATTCGGAGTACTTGAAATAAATGCGTAAAAAAGGCGTCGGGCGGGGATGACCGACCCTCCATTCATTACGCGAACCTCACTTTCACGTCGGCTCCCTTTTCGAGGTGGATGCTGTCGATGAAACGCACGCGGCCCGTTTTTAGAGTCATGATGACGGATGAGGTACGAATACCTTCTCCGAAAAAGCGGACTCCGCGCATCAGCGATCCATCGGTGACGCCCGTGGCTGCAAAAATCATTTGCTCGCCAGGCGCGAGATCCTGCGCTTCGTAAATGCGTTTGCCATCCTTGATGCCCATCTTGGCGATGCGCTCTTCCAGTTCCGGCTTGTTGATGACCAGGCGGCCGAGCATGTATCCGTTGAGGCAGCGGATGGCTGCGGCTGTAATGACGCCCTCGGGCGCGCCGCCCGATCCCATGACGCAGTGCACGCCCGTGCCGATGACGGCCGCGGCGATGCCAGCCGAGAGATCGCCATCGCCGATCAGCTTGATGCGCGCTCCAGCTTTACGAATGTCGGAAATCAGTTTTTCGTGGCGTGGGCGGTCGAGCACGATCACGACCAGATCGTCGACTCCGCGCTGCAGTCGCCGGGCAATGTTCTTCAAGTTGTCCGCGACCGGGGCGTCGAGATCGACCGCGTGCTTGCAGGACGGCCCGACCACGATCTTTTCCATGTAGCAATCGGGCGCGTTCAAGAGCCCGCCCTTCTCCGAAGCAGCCAGCACGGTGATCGCGCCGGGTGCCCCGGTCGCGCACAGGTTGGTGCCTTCCAGGGGATCGACCGCGATGTCGATTTCCGGAACATTCCGGCCATCGGGAAACTCCGCGCCGACTTTTTCCCCGATGTACAGCATGGGCGCTTCGTCGCGCTCACCTTCGCCGATCACGATGTTGCCGCGCATGGGGACGGTGTCCATGGTCTGGCGCATGGCTTCGGTCGCGACCTGATCGGCCAGGGGGCGATCGCCCTGGCCCATAGTGCGTGCCGACGCAATAGCTGCTTTCTCCACCACGCGCAGGAATTCCAGCGCGAGATCGCTTTCAATGTTGACGCCGAAGCTCTTGATCTTCGCTTCAGCCCGGGTGTCGGTTGCCATCAGTGCCTCCACAAGTATGAAGACCGGGTTGAGACTATACCGCTAAGGGGGTAAGAAGGAAAAGTACGGGGATCACGTAGTGCACGGACTTGCATGCAGGTCGGAGGTGGGCGTCTTGCTCGTCTGGCGGGCGGGGACGCCTGCCTCTTCAATTGAGGGCATCGCAAAATCGATTCGGCAACAATGTGTAGTGCCGCAGATTCCTCCGCCTTTCGGCGTCCGAATGACAAGGGTGGAGAGTTTCGTCCAGGAATGAGAACAGACCTGGCGTCGGAATGACAAGGGTGGGGAGTTTCGCCCAGGAATGAGAACAGGCTTGGAGGTCTTGTACAAGGCACGGTTCCGTACAATTTTTTTCCACAACTTGCGACAAAAACTTTTCCACGCAGCGTGAAACTTTCGACGCTCGCGTAGCTCTCATCCAGCACAGCGACGCGAAACGCGCGCGCACTGGCCCCGGTGCGAGGCTCCCGTGTGTTTTCCGGCGCACAATCCATAAAACTGGAGTCAGGAAATGCGAAACGCTGTTGGCTCTCTGTCGATTCTCGCGCTGGCGATGTTTCTTACGTCAGCACTCCCAGCCCATGCACAGGACAACCATTCGAACGAACCGGGCGCTGTGTTTGTCATGACAAACAATGTGGACCGCAACGAAATCATTTCCTTTCAGCGCGCCGCAGATGGCTCACTGCGAGAACGTCGCCGCTTCGCGACCGGCGGCCGGGGAACTGGGGGCTTGACCGATCCCTTAGAGTCCCAGGGTTCGCTTACTTTGAGCCAGGACCACCTCTGGTTATTTGCCGTGAATGGAGGCAGCGGAGAAGTCTCCGTCCTTTCAGTCCAAGGCACGCGTCTGCACCTGGCTGACAAGCAGGCCTCCGGCGGCAGCGAACCGAATGCGGTTGCCCAACATGGAAACCTGGTCTACGTGCTCAATGTGGGCGGCAGCAGCAACCTGGTGGGATTCCGCTTTAGCAACGGGCATCTCACGCGGATCGCAAACTCGACCCGTTTCCTTGCCACCAACAACTCCGAGGCTGCATCCCTCGCTTTCAGTCCCGATGGCCAATTCCTGGTCGTCACCGAACGTGCCACGAACAACCTGGATGTTTTTCGCGTGCAGGCGGACGCCACACTGTCGCCGATTGTGGTCAACCAAGACGCAGCTCCGGGGACATTTGCGGTTACGTTCGCTCCAAATGGCGCCGCTCTGGTTTCGGAAACCGGGCCCGCAGGCGGAAACAATGCTTCCACGATCTCGTCGTACGCGGTCGCGTCCGACGGGACACTGAGTCCCATCAGCCTCGGCGTTCCGACGCTGGGCAACGCAAATTGCTGGAACGTGGTGACCCCGGACGGACGTTTCGTGTACGTCTCAAACGCCGGCTCGTCCACGATTTCAGGGTTCGCCATCGGCAAGACCGGTGGGTTGACTCCGGTTGGTCCAACTGTGGTGGGAACAAATCCTGCAGGAAGCACGAATCTCGACATCGCCGTGAGTGCCGACGGAAAGTTCTTGTATACGCTGAATTCCGGAACTGGCACGATCGGCATTTTCGCCCTTCAGCCGGACGGGAGTCTCACGAATCTCGGAGAGGTTGGCAGCTTCCCGAGCACGGCCGGCTTCAACGGAATCGTTGCAAACTGACCATCGAATGTGAGTTGCGGCTTGGAACTGCCGCAACTCACAGTTCTTCCTTGCGCCCTCAAGCGGGATGGATCAGCGGATTGGCATAAGACGGCTGGGATGCGAACGAGATTTCTCCACCTCGCGGCGTCGGAATGACAAGATCAATGGGGGAAGTGGGCAGGCTGTCCGCGCGCTTGGTGCGGGAACGACAATATCCGGGGGCGGGTCATAGTGACCGAGTCACGGAATCACGCTCAAGTTCTGCTACGCTTCGGGCATGAGCATCGAACGGAAAGAACCCACCTACGTTTTCACGAGAAGCAGGTCGCGGAGAAAAGCGAAATCGCGCGAAGATTTATTGAAACCCGCGCTCGCCTGAACGTGAACGTCGACCAGGCCGACAACTTTCTGGTCAAGCGCTTTTACAACATCGACCACAATACCTATCTGGAAGGCGCACTGCCGGCGAAGTACAAGGAGTTAATGGGACTCGTGGTGTCGGCGGGGCTGCGCTGCGACGACTGCATCAATTACCACATCATCCAGTCGTATCGCCTGGGCGTGACGCGACCCGAACAGGAGGAAGCCCTCAACGTGGCGCTGGTGGTGGGAGGAAGCATCGTGATTCCACACCTGCGGCGCGCCTACGAGTTGCTCACTGAGTTGTACGGGTAAGCCGGCCGTTGGAAGAGGAATCGCCCAGCCAAGAACCCAGTCCCTGAAGGGGCTCGATGTAGTCGCAGATAATTTTCGTGGCGGCCATCAGGGGAACGGCGAGAATCAATCCGAACGCGCCCCAGATCCAGGCCCAGAACAGCAACGACAATGCCACTACCAGCGGATTCAGCCGCAATCGTCTGCCAATCACCTTGGGATAGAGCACGTTCATGCTCACCAGGTGCAACACAATTACCGTTACAAATACGATGAACAGCTGAGTTTTCGTCAGCACTCCCATTCCGGCGGCAAGGGGCGCGAGCAGCGCAAAGAAGAGTCCGAGATAGGGCACCAGTCCGACGAATGCGCTGATGACTCCCAGAAAATAGAAATAGGGCAGGTGAACATAGCCGAAGATGAGCGTGGATGCGGCCGCATTCAGCAGGCCGACTACCAGGTTGCCGACAATGAAGCTCCGCACCATCTCGGAAATGCGTCCTATCGTGCGATAGGCAACCAGCCGTTTCTCCTTCGGAAAGACCGCCAGTGTCGCCGAATGGATATGAGACTTCCAGGTAAGCATGAAATAAATCAGGAATGGCACGAAGCCGATTGCCAGCGCGAGATCGCCGAACTGACTTGCGCCTGAAGAGATCAGCTTGGTCAAGCCGGGAGCTTGCTGGACCTGCACCGGAATGGGTTTCTTTCCTTTGCCCTCCGGCATCAACGAGCGGGTGCTGTTCTCGAGCTTGTCCGCCTGGGCTTGCAGTTTTTGCAGATTCTCGCGAATCGTCACCGAGTACTGGGGGAGTTCGTCCAGGAAATCCATGGCGCGGTTATAAAAGAAAAATGTCAGGGCGAGCGACAAGGCGATAAACAAGAGCAGGGCGATCGCCGATCCAATGGCCCGGGGCACGCGTATCTTGGCGAGTGCGACGACCATGGGATCGAGGGCGAATGCGAGCAGGGCTGAAAAAAGAATGGTAACCAGTACCAGTTTCAGCAAGTAGATCAGTCCGACCGCAGCCGCGATCGCGATGACGAATTGCGCGACCACGGTTGCCTGCACGGAGCCGCGCAGCAGTTCTACCTCTTCCTCGGTGGTGGGACGGTCAGTCGGTTGTTGCTGTGTTGTGGCCATGAATCGGACAAGGCAAAGGGGACCGTAACCCGAATGCGATCAAAGAGCACGACTTTCAGGAAGGTGTTCGCAATCAGCCCCAAATGAACGTTAGAGGCGCCGCGAGTTCCGGTAAATACGGTCGAAGCTTTAGAAGGACTTGTGAGCTAGCTTAGCGCCGACTCATTCCGGGCCGGAGATGGAGGGGCGGGCGTCCCCGCCCGCCTGGACGGGCGAGACGCCCGTCCCTCCATATTCACTGCAACCAACCGGCCTTCGGAGCCTGATGCGCGTTTTTCCAGCGCCTCAGTTCCTGAAATCCCTTTTCCGTTTCCTCCGGCGTGATGTGGCAGTGACCGCCGTGCTTCACATACTGCTGCACAAACAGATCGCCGGCGCCCGCTTCGCGCGCCAGCAGTGAATACTCATTCGGAATAGCCGCAGGCACGAGCGGATCGTAAGTGGTGTGAATGGCCAGCACCGGACGCGTCAGATGGCCACTCAGCGTAACGTAATGCTGCAGATATGCGAGCGCGCCTGCATCGGGGGCATAACGCTTAACGCCGCCGTTGAGCGCATCGTCGTCTGCGCTGCCGGTGTAGATCGTGTTGCGATTATCGAACGGATTTCCGCCTGCCCGTTGCTCGATGTCTTTGAGGATGTAGGTCAGAAAAATGATGGTGGCCGCGAGGTCCTGATCGGTGTGCATGCCCAACAGCTTCCGGATTGCGGTCGCTGACTCCGGTTTCGCAAGCAAGCGGTCAAAGACGGCCTTCGAGGTCGGCTGCGTCATCTCGAATTCTTTGGGCACCTTGGCCGGGGAGGGCAGCAGGCCCGGGAAGTAATAATCGAACAGGACCCGGCCGTCGAAGGCGCGGGTCAGCATGCGGGGCGCGCTGCCTACCGCGCCGCACAGATCAAGCCCGGCATCGTAGGCGTCCGGATACTTTTCAATCATGACTACGGTCAGCAATCCACCGAGCGAGTGCCCTGTGATGTAGGTCTCTTTGGGTGAGCCGTATTTGTCGACGAAGTACCTGCGCAGCGCTTCAACATCGGGAACGGCTTGTTCCAGGGCCCATCCCCCAGTGGAGTATCCCGACTGGATCAGGGCATATCCGTCCTTCACGAAGACGGCCAGTTCCGGCGGCAATGGCTTGCGTTCGTCATAGATGACGCCGCCAGAATGCTGATCATAGCCGTGGCAATAGACCACCAGGCCGTGATTCCAGTTCGCTGGGACATCGATGCGGTATTCGGCACCCTGCAGTTTGCCGAACTCGGTCTTGGCATGGCTGGGGATCGCCATTGCGGACAAAAGGGTCAGGATTGCGAGAAGTTTCTGAATCATCGAGCGGGAATAGCTTCGAGTATCAGATGATCCTGATAACCACAAGTCAGGAGGATACCATCCCAAAACAGGGGGACCTGTTCAGATTTTTGATAAACAGGGTGCGGAGAGTCGGCCTACAATAGCTTCACAGCAACAACAATGTGGGCGAGACAACGAGTCTATCGAGTTATGCATCGATAAGAATCACAGCCCGCCAACTAAAGTTGAGTCCTGTCTGTGGTTCCTGGTTCGCCGAGTGTGGCAGGGAGCCCAATCCACTTACCCTGGGAGAGTCTCCAAATGCCGGTTCGACCCATCCTCCGCGTGGCCCTGTGTGCTGGCGCAGTTGTGACTGCCGCCGCCGCTCAGGAACCGCCCATGCCCCAGTTGTCGCCGGGAACCGCCCGAAAGCCGCCTGCGGCAGTCAATGTGGCGCCTGCGCAGCCGCAATCGGTTGCTCTGACTGTCCCCAAAGGCACACCGCTGCAGGTTGCGCTCGATCAGGAAGTCCGTGTGAAAGCGGTGGGTCAGTCGATCCATGGGCGTGTGGTCGACCCGGTGTATGCGTTTGATCATGTCGTGATTCCGGTCGGGTCGGAAGTGAACGGGCAGGTTACGAAGATTGAAGCCACCACCCGGGGCAAGCGCACCTTGGCCGCGCTCGATGGCGATTTCTCGCCGGTGCGCAAAGTGGAAGTCACATTCAATGATCTGGTGCTGGCGGATGGCAGGCATATTCCGCTCTCGACCTCGGTGACGCCCGGCTCGGGTCAGGTGATCCAGTTTGTGGCCGCGTCGGAAAACAAAAAAGCGAATAAGGTGAAAGATCAGGCAAGCGAGCGAACCCGGCAGGCGAAGGAACAAGCCCGCCAACAGTGGGACAACGCGATGAAGCAGTTGAAAACACCCGGGCGTGTTCATCGCGTGGAGCGCTACGTCGAAGGGCAATTGCCTGTGCATCGCCAATTCATTCCATCCGGAACGGTGTATTTCGCGGAACTCAATCAGCCGCTCGATTTCGGCAGCGAAGTCATGACGCCGCAGATGGCGGAGGCGATCGGCGGACCGCTGCCACCTGGAGCCATGGTGCACGCCTGGCTGGTCACGCCGCTGACCTCGGCAAGCGCCCAGAAGGGCGACAATGTGCAGGCGGTCCTGTCGCAACCGTTGTTGGACAGTGAAAAACATCTGATTCTTCCGCAGGGAAGTCAGCTGAAAGGCGTGGTTCGGCAAGTGCAGCCTGCGCGCCGCATGAAGAAAAATGGACAGCTGCGCATCGAGTTTCGAGAACTCGTTCCGCCGGACGGCGTTCAGCAAAAAGTGGAAGCGACGCTCGAAGGCGTGCAGGCCGGCAAGAATGCGAACGTGAAACTCGACTCCGAAGGTGGAGCCGAGGCTACTACGTCGAAGTCGCGCTATCTGGCAACCGGATTGTCGCTCGCTTTGGCGGCCGCTTCTATGCATTCCGACACGGACGTGGACCACGGCGTGGCTACCAACGGAGGCGGCACCGGTGCTCGCGTCGCCGGCGGCGTCAATGGGTTCAAACTCGTGGGAATGGCGTTGGGACTCGCCGTGCGCTCGCGCGCTCTGGGTTACACCATGGGCGCCTACGGTGCAGGCATGTCGGTGTACTCGCACTTCATCGCCAGGGGAACCGAGGTCGTGTTCCCGAAGAATACGGCGATGGCAGTGGGAGTGGGAACGCGGAAAGAAGGGGCGGCGGAAGTCTCGCCTGGAGCAATCGTCGCGGCGAGAAACTGACCCGCATTCCTGAAGCAAAGTCAAAATCAACCACGAAGGACACAAAGGCCACGATGGCATTCTTGATTTCCTTCGTATCCTTCGTGCGTCCTTCGTGCCCTTCGTGGTAGAGGTTTGTTAGAACGCGTCGATGCCCGTCACGCTCTGGCCGATGATCAGGGTGTGAATATCATGCGTGCCCTCGTAGGTTTTCACCGACTCGAGGTTCATCAGGTGGCGCATGATGGGGTAATCGTCGGCCACACCGTTCGCACCTAAGATGTCGCGCGACAGGCGCGCGCACTCCAGCGCCATCCAGACATTGTTCCGCTTCGCCATTGAAATGTGCTGGTGCTCGACCTTGCCCGCGTCTTTTAGTCGTCCGACCTGCAGCACGAGCAACTGTGCCTTCGTGATCTCGTTGATCATCCAGGTAAGCTTTTCCTGCACTAGCTGGTGCGAGGCGATGGGCTGGTCACGGAATTGTTTTCGGAGCAGGGAATACTGCAGGGCGCAGTCATAGCACGACATCGCCGCCCCGACCGCACCCCAAGCGATCCCGTAGCGCGCCTGGTTCAGGCACATCAGCGGAGACTTCAGGCCGCCTGAACCGGGTAGCAGATTGCACTCGGGTATGTGCACGTCCTGCAGCGACAATCCCGATGTGACGGAGGCTCGCAGCGACCACTTGCCATGAATGTCGTCAGCCTTGAAGCCGGGGCGATCCGCCTCCACCAGAAATCCACGGACCTGGTCGCCTTCATTTTCCACCTTGGCCCAGATCACGGCGACATCAGCGATGGTGCCCGAGGTGATCCACATCTTCTCGCCATTGAGCACGTACTCTTTCCCAACTTTTTTCGCGCGGGTACGCATGCCGCCGGGGTTTGAGCCGAAATCCGGTTCGGTCAATCCGAAGCAGCCCAGCTTTTCGCCCTTTTGCAAGGCAGGCAGCCAGGTGTTTTTCTGCTCGTCGGAGCCAAAGGTGTAGATGGGGTACATCACCAGCGCTGACTGCACGCTGACGAAGCTGCGCACGCCCGAGTCGCCGCGCTCCAGTTCCTGGGTGACCAGGCCATACTCGACGTTCGACATGCCCGCGCAGCCATAGCCCTTCAGGTTCGCTCCGAAAAAACCCAGCTCCGCCATGGGCTTGACCAGTTCGCGCGGGAAGCGGCCGGCGCGGTTGCATTCCTCGATGATGGGAATGAGATTGTCCTCGATGAACTTGCGGGCCGTGTCGCGGACCAGCCGCTCGTCGTCGGAAAGCAGACTATCGAATGCGATGAAATCAACCCCGCGGAATTTGATGGCAGGCATGAATTAGACCTCTGACTGAAATCGGAGGCGATGCGAAAACTTCCCAGACTAGCAGAGGGGGCGACGGCGGGCAATTGCCGGGACGACAGGAGACTCTCCAGAACGGCTTCAGGAGCGATGAAACGTTATGAGGGCCGCGATCACTAAATCGTCGATTGGTTTTGGCCAGACACACCTGAAATGGTTGCGGCACCCATCCGATTCCAGGAATTCGGGATCTCAGCCTATAATGGCTCGCATTGCTGTGGGGCGACTATGCTCGGGGCGCGATTTGTCCGTCATTCCGCCGTGGTTTTGTCATCGCTCCTTGTGTCCCTTTCAAGCCTGTGCGCACAGTCGGCCCCCGCGGAAAAATCCGTCGCTCAAGCTAGTTCGGGAGCAAACTCACTCCGCATCCGCCTTCGACTTCCGGACGAGTCGCCCTTCGCGGGCTCAGCCAGCGTCCGTGTGATGCCAAACGAGGGTTACGAAGTAGCGGGACGGACGGAAGCGGATGGCGAGATGCTCTTCACCGATGTGCCACCTGGCATTTACATCATGGAAGCCAGCGCGCCCGGCTTTTTGAACGTCCGTCAGAAGATACAGATTCAACCGCACCAGGGTCTTCTGACGCGTTTCGTGGTGATGAAGCCCAAGCCCTTTGATGTGCAAGCAACCGACAAAACGTCGGCTTCGCCGGTCACGGCTGTGGATCCAAGTTCCTGGATTTCAAGCGGAATCGACAATAACGTGCCTGTTGTGGATCCTCGCGTGGAATGTCCTCTTCCTCACGTTGTGCGGGGTGCAGGGCAGCGCATGAAGGAGTTTGTCGCTAATCTGGAAAAGTTCACCGCGACAGAACGAGTTGAGCATCAGGCGATCGACGTGACCGGTGGCTGGCACTCGCAGGAGGTGCGCGACTTCAATTATGTCGTGACGGTAAAGCGAACCTCCAAGGATGTTTTCCTGATCGATGAATATCGAAACGGCAGTTCCGACCCGGGGCAGTTCCCGGCCCACATCGCGACGCAAGGAATGCCGGCCATCGCCTTACTTTTTCATCCGGTGCTTGCGTCCGATTACACCTTTGCCTGCGAAGGCCTGGGAGCATGGGAAGGGCGATCTGCCTGGCAGGTGCATTTTGTTCAGAGGCCAGATCGGCCCAGCCGGATTCTTTCCTATTCGGCAGGAGGAAAATACAGTTCGCTCCCGCTCAAGGGCCGCGCCTGGATCGATCCCGGAACGTTTCAGGTGCTGCGGATCGAAACCGAGTTGGTGAAGCCGCTTCCGGAGGTTGGCCTCACCGTGGATCACGTGGCGATTTCCTATCAGCCGGTCGAGTTCCCGAGCAGAGCCCAAGAACTGTGGTTGCCCAAAATCGTCGATCTTTATGTCGAGCGGCAGGGGCGCCGTTATTACCGCCGGCACACGTTCAAGGACTTCCAATTATTTGTCGTCGATACCGCGCAGAGTGTCCAGTTGGCAAAGGAGTCTTACGGATTCACCAACGAAACGGATCGTGACATCATGGGCGTGCTGACCGTGACTCCAATTTCGGGAGCGAAGCTGGACCCGGTATCACTTTCGTTCACGATTCCGGCGGGTGGAAGCATTGTGAAACTGGTTGGACCGGGAAAGGATGTTGAGATTCCGGTCGAGTCGGTTGCTTCCGCCACCTTCGCCCACAACGGCCCGCTGGATTCGGTGAAAGTGGACGCTCACTTGAGCAAGGAGAGCACGCTGGATGTGATTTCGGGGACGTCCGTTCCGGTGAAAGAACAATAGACTTCATGCTGCGCGCTTCGGCCACGCGCGTAACATACCGTAATCCCTCAGGCGAGAACTTTCGCAAATACGTCGTGGTCAACGTTCCCACCTGTGGCCACGAGTCCGACGCGTTTGTCTCTCAACGTGTCTCTTTCCTTTAAGGCGGCTGCGAGTCCCGCTGCGCCCGCGCCTTCGACCACGTTATGGGTGTCGGTGAAATAGATCTTCATCGCTTGACGCATTTCCGCTTCGCTCACCGTGGTGACACGATGCACGT